>Ga0209071_1000089_pt1 | contig 59994 bp, 55 predicted proteins | sample CoawatmetaG10DNA_2_FD_187513 | JGI IMG/M metagenome (GOLD analysis project Ga0209071, IMG submission 187513) | Marine microbial communities from the West Antarctic Peninsula - Coastal water metaG108-DNA (SPAdes) (version 2) | ecosystem: Environmental > Aquatic > Marine > Coastal ... | reverse complement strand
TGCACACGGGATCGTAAACCCAACGCCTAAACCCAACAGAATAGAACATTGAGATTTAACATCACTCACTTCACGAACACAAAAGATCATCACAGCACCCATTAATGCCATGGCCGCCATCATATAACGCTTCACAATCCCCACTTCTAGCGCCAGGCCTTCCGCACTTGGAAACATGTTATAGGTAAACACATCGGGGGCTAACACAAAAGCCACCGCAAAAAAGGTGGATAGCGCTGCACAGGCGGAAACGATCGATTTGTATTTCATTATTACTATTTAGTCCATAAAAGTTAAGGCAATGTCTTGGTCGCCTTGCAGAATGATATTAGTTAATTAAAATTTCAATTTTTCTGGGAACCCAAGATAACCCAAAAAACTTACAGATATTTATTAGTAGATGTTCAGTAACTGAACAGTAGTTAATTTACATGTTCAAAAACTGCACAAATAATCACTAAGCTCTCCATCCATATTTTTTATAAGTTCTATTAATTCACTTTAATTATAAATTAGTTCATTTATTTCACTTTAAATCTTACCTTTTTAGTTTTTTATATCAATCTACTTGTGCTAGAACAGATTTAAATGGTATCGAAGTACATAAAATGGTACGAACTAGTTTCAAGTGAACATCGGCATTTTTCTTTTAAAAAGTCATTATACTTAGCTACTGCGGTTTTAAAATTACCTGACTCGATCGCTGCAGGCCTTCTACTAAAGTAAGCACTAGCGGCCTTATTCCGCAAAGGCGGTAGCATGCTTTATAATTCCCAAAACACCTAAATAAATAGATTGTAAAGTATCATTTATTCGCTTTAGTGCCCTCCATAGGGCTGTCTTTCTACTGTAAAGGTAATAAGACCTTCTAAATATATCAATTAATGATTAACTTAATTGGGTTAACTTAATCATTTACTTAACTTATTAAAACTTAATCCATCAGAGCTTGCAGTCGCTTTAATCATTTAGCACAAGTTACTATTAATGCAGTAGGGCAACCTATTAGCAGGCGAGTGGCTTACACTTGGGGGGGTTAAACATGGTCAGGGCCTAACCTAAGCTGTAGTTTGTTCAGTTTATGGCTAAGGTGTTTAATTACCTTAACCATGAGGCACACAACACAACTGTTGGCAAAGGTGTGGCGTTCATAGGGATGATACCTTCCCGTGGTTTTAGCGCACGATTGAAGCCACATTTATGATAAAGTTTATGACGAAAGTAAAGGTTAACCTGCACTGGTAAAAGTGCAACAAAGTAAATCAGACAGACGTTGGATTTTAATTATGATGAAATGGACATATAATTTTAATATGAAGAAGATTGTTTTTTTAATGTTGCTAAGCCTTACAGCCATGGCTTCGGCCAGTGAAGAAAACCTTAGCTTCCCATTTACTTCCGACAGTGGTAAATATTGGCAGTACGTTAGCGATAGAACTATGGGGGGAATATCCAATGGCCAGGTTACACTTGAGCAGGATGCTGGCATTTCATTTGCCAAACTCACTGGCAATGTAAGTACCAAGAATAATGGCGGTTTTATTCAATTACGCTCGAGAATCTCATTTGCCAATTCTGACGAAACCGGCAAAGAACTTCAGGGTGTTCGCCTGAATGTACGTGGTAATGGCGAAACCTATCATATTTTTATTAGAACTAATGATACTAGGTCTTATTCAGATTATTATTCAGCCACATTTCAGGCAAACACCAACTGGGAAGTGATTGATTTCCCTTTTAGTAGCTTTGAACGCAAGCGTGCACCTGATTCAACCCTACGCGCTGAAAACATCAGAGCCTTTGCTGTTGTTGCTTATGGCCGTGATTTTACGGCTGATGTTTCTGTATCTACAGTAGATTTTTACTATTAACGCCAGCTCCAGATACAAGCACCTGTAATTTATTTACTATAGTACCTTGTGGGGCTCAAAATGCCAGTTGAGTGCCTGCTTTAATCTGCTGCTCATCAGTTGCCAGCATGGCAATAGTGTCACCTTTAGTAATGAAATGATGGCCGGTAATGCTAAACAACACACCATTACAAGGTGCCATTATTGGGATAGATTGTGCAGTAGGGCTGTCAAGCAAAACGACGTCTGCAAACGGGGCACCTGCCTTTAAAGTATCACCCAACTTTGATCGATAGGTAACAATGCCAGACATTAAATCTTTCACCATTTTTACTTGATCTACGCCCAGCTACTTAAGTTCAAAATCAGCTGATCTTTTCCTCACCAAGTTTTTATATTGGTTCGCATAAGCTGATCGTTTGCTATCAGATCATCATCAAATGAACCGATTAAACTAGTCAACACTTGGTCAGCATTGACGGCCATATTACGGTTAAAGTTTTACCCAGCATGACCGTCGCAACGACTAATCACATAGCCAAAAGGTCGCCTCCTTAAACCCACTGGGTTAGCAGACGTTCACTACAAACCTGTACATCACCATTATTTAGAATGGGTTAGTCTGCAACCTTTTGCTGCACCTTGATTACCAGTTCAACACGACGGCTAAGCTCGAAGTTCTCACTACCATCTGCATTGATGATTAATTGGCTTTCACCCCAAGCCATGGTGGAGTCCGTTTGCATATCGCGTAGGTTCAGGTAGTTAACAGCTGTATTAATACGCCTTTGGGATAAGTCGTAATTATAGTTGTCCGTTCCTCTACTATCCGCATGCCCGCCTAGGCTCACTTTGAAAATAGCATAGGCTTTACGTGCCTTCATTAGCGCTAATTCAATTTTTTCCTGCTGATCTACTCGTAAGTTGTTCTTATCAAAGTCGAAGAGTATATGAGTGGTAATTAACTCTACAGGATAACTATAGGTAACCACTTTAACTGTGGGCTCGGGAACTAGCTCAGGTGTTGGCTCAACCACTAACTCTGTTTCTGTTGCTGGTGCTGGTGCTGGAGTAACAGCGGCAACCTGTGCTTCTGGCGCAGCTAGAACTTCTTCAGCAACAACAGCCACTTTTGTTTCTGTGGTTTGCGTTGCTGATACATCGGCGGCCACTGCTGGCTCAGCATCTAGCGCCTGTTCAACTTTGCTAGTTGGTTCAACCACAGCGGGCGATGCTTCGACCGCATCAGTAGCGTCTGCCAAACATTTGGGTTTTCCTAACGCCTCCCATGAGCCATTACGAATACATTGGCCATTGCCATCCAATATAGGCTTGCCATTTTCAGACCACCAGAAGGCACGGTGAGCCAGTGAGTCATTATCATTGTGGGCCTGCATTATCGTGCTGCTGCATAGCAACACTATTAAACATATAGTTCGCAACATAATCTTCCCTTTTAAATGATGTGGTGATGGTTTCAGCTGACCATAGTCTACTTCATGGGGGTAAAAATTAACATATGAGGCGTTAAACCACACATTATTTATCTCAGTGCTCGGTAGGTGGTTATTGGTTAAATAAGTTAATGCTGCCTTTTGCGCTTCCAAAGGCGCCCATCGATAGCCGATAACCCGGCAGCAATCAACGCCATACCTGCTAGATTAATCCAATGAAGAGTTTCATTTAAGAATAGTAAACCTAAGAATATTGCAGAAACAGGAACTAGCAAAGTGACTAGTAATATATTGGTGGCACCCGATGACGCCAAAATTTTAAAATATAAGATATACGCTAATGCAGTAGAAAAAACCGCTAAGGTTAAAATAGAAGCCCACACCATAATGCTAGGAGAGCCTGACCCTAATAAGGCTAAAGGCCCGTCTACATAAAAGGCAACAGGAGCCAGCAGCGCAGCTGAACCGGTGACTTGACCTGCCGCAATTATAATGGGTTTAAGCCCCGTGGCCTTAAACCGTCGCCCAAAAACACTTGCAAATGCATAAGATAATGCCGCGCCCAGTATGGCTATTTGAGCCAAGATACTGCCCTGCTTGGCACTGTCTAAACTAGGTATGCCAATCATCATTACAACACCCAAAAAACCAACAGCCACACCCACAAGCTTCATGCCTGTTGCCCGCTCATCGGCTAACAACAAGCCAACCACAATGACACCAAACAAAGGAGTGGTGGCATTAAGTACCGATGCTAAACCCGATGCAATCTGCGTTTGGCCCCATACGATTAGGCTAAAGGGGATCGCGTTATTCAGTAACCCCATAATTAAGAAGGCCACCCATACATTTGGGCTTTTTGGCAGGCTCAAGCCCATAAAGAGCACAATAATCCATAGCGTAATCGCCGCTAGTCCTACTCGCAATGCCACTATTGTAAGGGGTGGTAATTCTGCCACAGCAACCCCGACAAAAAAGAAAGATCCACCCCACAGTATAGATAGAGTAACCAGCATCAGCCATTCACGCATACCCATGGATGTATTAATAGATGATGTCACGGTGAGCCCTCTGAAAGATAACTTCGTTAAATAGGCTATTTTATTTAAATAAACTTAAGTTACCAGTATCAACTCTTTTGCCACACAATTAAACGGTTATTAGCCGGCATCGGATGGTCTTTTTGAAGCACTAGTCCATATTTTGTCGCTAAGGCATTAATATCATGAAATTCTCTAATACCCTGATGAGCAAATTGCTGTTGCAAACTAGCATCAAAATCTACGTTGCTTTGCGCTTCAAGAACACCTAAATATTTCATTGGGCCATAAAGACAAAATACGCCACCTGATAAAAGCCGCTCGCCAATGCCAGAAAACATCGCAATAACAGCCTGCCAAGGCATAATATGAGCAGTATTGGCGGAGTAAACGGCATCATAGTGAGCAGTTGGCCAGGGGTCACTGAGTACGTCCAATGGTAAAGGGGATAAGAGATTAGATGCTGGATGGTCGCTCATCCAGCATCTAATACCAGCATGATTTTGTTCTCGGTCACTCATCTGCCAGCTTAGGTGGGGCATTTTTTTAGCAAACCACACCCCATGTTGCCCTGTTCCGCTACCCACCTCCAATACATGTTTTTTGTTAGCAAAAACGTGCTCTAAAATTTCACCAATAACTACTTGGTTATTGGCACAGGCTTGTGAAAAGGGCTTATGCATTAGCTATATTACCAAATGACAGTGAATGCATTGGCCCAAGTAATCGTTTTTTGGTGTTCATATTGCTGCACTCAAAATGTTACAATGAATAGGATAAATACTACGTCCATATGGCGCCTTTGGCTATAGGTCCAAGGCATATTAGCTAGCCCATAATGTTGCCAATGGCTGCAGAAAACTGCAGCATTTATAACCACTAATGCAGGCAGTTACATACGTTAGCGCCTGCAACTTTTATCTAAACTTAGCCACTAACTATTGGCTTCGCTACCACGGAATCATATATATGGAAATTCGCCCAGTGTTAGATCATGCCCAAATTCATCCTACTATTCGCACACGTGTGGCTCAGTACCACTCAAAAATTGTTACCCAGGTGATTGATGCTGTTGCCAACAATCAGGCGGTGGTGATTGGTATGTCTTTGAACCCCGCTGTTAAAAAGGCCAGACAGCTACTTGAAGGCCAAGGTTTAAAGGTAACGTATTTAGAATTTGGTGGTTATGGCAGCATGTGGCATGAACGCTTAGCTATTAAAATGTGGAGCGGCTGGCCAACCTACCCACAGGTGTTTGTTAATGGCATGTTAGTGGGTGGGGCTAGTGATGTGAAATCACTGATTGCCAATAACGCACTTTAAAGTTTGATTAAATTTAGCAATAAAAACAGGCGGCTGACCTAACTAAGTTAGCCTTTAAAACCATACACAAAAAACTTAATGTACCAATTTATACCAATAATTTGCTAATTTCAGCCATATTGATATGATGTCGATGGCTGAATCGCTAATTCTTAGCATTAGCCACACAATAATAACATACTCTAAAGAGGCGAATTATGATTGATAGCATCGTAAGCAGCATAAAAAAACTCACTGAAGCAGGCATGGCACTTATTGCCCTAGCCATTGTTTTAGAAGTAATTTTTGGTGCGAATGTAGCATTCGTAGGTGTCGGAGTTGTTGAGAATGTTCTCAGCATTGTTGGTGCATTGGGCAGTGAGGGCTTGGTAGGTTTAGCCTCAATCGCAGTCATCTACTCTCTATTTAATAGATAGTAAATAGCCAGTAGTGCTATAAAAGCCCACATAATATGTGGGCTTTTTTGATTCTATGGGGTGGTCTGTGCAAGTGAAAAATGGTTACAGTAAAGTGGATGTGACCACTTAAAAATAGATGTTATGATCATTTTTAAGCAATGAGATGAACCCATGACGAAATACACAAGACCCACGTTTTGGCCCAACTTTAGCCCAAGCTCGCTCACCCTCCTCGCAGCAGCAATTGTTTCTGCTGTGCTTGGTTCAATCCATGCTTTTTCTATACTTTTAGCGCCACTTGAAGCTCTTTTTGACGCCCCCCGTTCGGCAGTCTCATTAACCTATTCTCTTGCTTTGGTATCGTTATCTATTGCTGTGCTGCTTGGCCATTTAGTTTATGGCCGCACATCTGCTGCAATTTTTCTTATGGCCACATGTGCCTTAGCTGCTGTCGGAACACTCATTGCTGGGCTAGGAAGTTCACTGTGGGTTGTGTGGCTTGGATATGGGGTAATCTTTGGCGCAGCTAATGGGCTTGGTTATGGGTTTGGATTGCAACTGGCAGCTCAAGCCTATCCGGGGCGAGAAGGCTTATCCATGGGTATTATCACAGCGGCATACGCTTTTGGGGCGGTCATCTCACCCACTCTGTTCAATTTTATATTAGACACCCTTAGCTTTAAGGCTGTCATGATTACATTGACAGCCCTACTGCTTGTTGTTGGCCTATTAAGTGCACTGATACTCAAGCAAGTGGGGGCAAAATTCCGCAATAATAAGCAGGGTTCTATTACCTTATCAGCTTCGCGTCGCAGCCAGCAACTACTGTGGCTTGGCTATTTTGGAGGTGTGTTATCAGGACTCATGGTGATTGGCCATTCTGCTGGAGTTGCTGCCACATTGCAGCCAGGCATCGCACCCTGGGTTGCACCTATGGTAATAGCCACCTTTAACTTGCTTGGCAGTTTAATTGGTGGCCGTTTAGTTGATAAAATACGGGCAGAGGGGTTACTGGCGATATTAGCCATTATCACTACGTGTGCACTTATTAGCTTAGTTGTATTTGGCAGGATTGGTGGACTCTTTATTAGTTTAAGTGCCATCGGTTTCGCCTACGGTGGCACCATTGCTGCATACCCTGCGGCTATTGCAAAGCTATTTGGTGTTCAAGACATTGCCAAAATTTATGGCCGTGTATTTACAGCATGGGGATGTGCCGGGCTCCTTGGGCCATGGTTGGCTGGCTGGCTGTTCGATATTAGTAGAGACTATCAATTAGCATTATTGATTGCCGCGGCCTTTAGTGTCGTTTCGGCCATGGCTATGGTTTTATTATCAATGGATAAACGATATGTGCGTGTTTGATTGCACAAATACAACGACACATTGCTGCCGTTGTAGGCTAGGAGGTATTACTGGATGACACCTGCAACACCTACTTTATTGCAGCTACCCACAATTCTTGTTCAAGCTAGCGCTAAAGGACAAGTACTTTATTGCCAGGAGGGACTCAGCTTTTGGGGTGGGGTTGATGCCAATTCGGGGGTGATCATTGATGTACACCACCCACACTATGGTACTTCAATTGCCGGCCGTGTTCTTTTGATGCCAACCTCTCGGGGCTCATGCAGTGGCAGTGGCGTTTTGCTGCAACTTGCACGTAACGGAAACGCCCCCGCTGTTTTAGTATTTCGTGAAACTGAAGACATACTCACTCTTGGCTCAATGATTGCGTCACAGTTGTTTGATCAGCCCATTGCAGTGGTTAGACTACCACCAACTGAATTTAAAGCTCTTTCAACCGCACTGAATGCATCGGTGTCTGGCAACAGCCTTACATTTGATGATCAGCATATTGCTCTCACGCCACTGAGCGTTGATAAAATACACCTAACAGACAGTGATCGAAGCATGTTGCAAGGGCATGAGGGCGCTCCATTAAAAGTAGCGATGGAGGTCCTATGCCTTATGGCTGCAGCACAAAATGCCCATAGGTTAATTGATGTTTCTCGAGCACATATTGACGGTTGTATTCTCACACACGACGCCAATCTGGATTTCGCAGAGATGATGGCCAACATGGGGGCCAAAACACGCATTCCTACCACCATGAACGCCATTTCGGTAGATAGAGAGAATTGGCAGACCCAAGGGGTCTCAGTGGATTTTGGCAATAAGGCTAGCCGCTTGGCGGACGCTTATGTAAAAATGGGGGCACTCCCTACCTTTACCTGCGCCCCCTATCTACTTGAAGAGCCCCCCTGCAAAGGTGAACTAATTGGTTGGTCGGAGTCGAATGCGGTGATCTTTGCCAATTCAGTATTAGGTGCACGAACAGTAAAACACCCTGATTACCTCGACCTCTTTATTGCCATGACTGGCCGCGCTCCCAAGACAGGCGTATACCTTGATGAAAATAGAGTAGCTCAACGCGAAATCCATGTCACTCTATGTGATGATTTTGATGATGCCCTGTGGCCCATGCTAGGGTGGTTAGCTGGTATCAAATCGCCCAGTAAAATTCCAATTATTACAGGGCTAGAAGCTGCCCACATCAGCCAAGATGATCTAAAAGCATTATGTGCAGCTTTTGGAACAACTTCAGCAGCACCAATGCTGCACGTTGCAGGGCATACCCCAGAAGGCCGTGCATCGACCTTATCGGCGATAGACTGTGTAGGAATTAATAGTTCCGATTTATGCCAAGTGTGGCGTAAATTCAATGCTGCAGGTACACAAGTTGATGTCATTGCTATTGGCAGCCCACACGCCTCATTAACAGAGTGCAGGACACTTGCCAATTTATTAGAGGGGCATCGTTGTCACACCCTCACTGCCACCATAGTAACCATAGGCAGAGATGTGCTGTCACAGGCAGAAGCAGACGGCACTTTAACCACGCTAACAAAAGCAGGTGTGCAAGTGATTCAAGACGTTTGCTGGTGTTCTATTACGGAACCGGTATTTCCACCTAGCGCAAAAACATTAATGACCAATTCAGGGAAGTATTCGCACTACGCAGCAGGGTTAACCGGCCGTGGGGTGCGATTTGGCAGCTTGGCTGAATGTGCTCTTGCCGCACGTAATGGTTTTACCTTAGATAAACTACCTCAGTGGCTATCGTGCAAGGCTTAAAGCTAGGCAGACTGTGGGTTCTCGCCAGGTAGACCACGCCATGGAAAAAGCCAATTACATCGGCATCCCAATTTACAGTGCAACACTCTATATTAGATGCTTAGGCAAATGAGCAGACCCAAAAGTAGCGCTATTGCTAGCGCCACAGAGTCTGCACGCAGAGGCTAGGATCTACTGGGTCATCACGTTAAGCCAATCATTAACCCACTGCTTGCGGTTTTGATTGATTTCAGCTGTATCTAACTGCAATACCTGAGTAGGTTTAATTAGTTTGCCATAAGCTTCTGGCATGTCTGCAGGCGTGTTTACAGGGTACATCACGTTGCTTAAGGGTAGGTGCTTTTGGAAGCCCTCACTTACCATGAAGTTTAGGAAATCGTCAGCCAGTGCCGAATTTTTAGACGACTTCAACTTTGCCGCCACTTCCACTTGCAGGTAATGACCTTCCTTAAATTCAGCCGCTTGGTACTGGTCTGTACCTTCAACAGCCATATGATAGGCTGGAGACGTGCTGTAACTCAACACCATAGGTGCTTCACCTGCCATGAACAAGCTGAAATAAGCTTCACTCCACCCCTTGGTGGTGGTTAAAATATTATCAGACAACTTGGCCCAAGCCGCATCTGACTCATCCCCATAAACAGACTTCATCCACAACAGTAAACCCAAACCCGGTGTACTTGAACGTGGGTCTTGAATAATGATCTTTAATTCTGGGCCCGCATTAACCAACTCGTCTAAACTTTTTGGCGGGTTAGGCATAAGCTTGGTGTTGTAAACAAACGCAAAGTAGCCATAATCAAAGGGCACAAACGTATCATCTTGCCAGTCGATGGGCATTTCTAAACCATTGGTGTCTACCGAGTGATTAGCGAATAAGCCACTTTTTTTGGCATCATCAACTAGGTTTAAGTCTAACCCTAGTAATAGATCAGCCTTAGTAGACGTACCCTCTAGCTTGAGGCGCTGCAACATGGCCACAGCATCTGACATACCCACTAGGTTCAAGGTACACCCACATTGCTCTTCAAAAGTGGGTTTTATGAGTGGCCCCATACCCCAGTCTGAAACGAAGGAATCGTAGGTATAAACCGTCAGTTCTTTTTTGGGGGCATCGCTAGCTAGCGCTGGCGTGGCGGTGATCGTTAAACTGAGGCAGGCGGCGGCAATATAAGCCGTATAGTGAGACATAAATACTCCTAAAAATTAACTAATTAATTTCTATGACGGCCAATAGTATATTGGCGCTATTAGGAGGAGGGAGCGGCGTAAGGCTAGCTTACGTGGATGCGTGTCCTTGTTCCCTACGCTGGCATTATCCAGATCAGGTACAACGGGATTCACGCTAGTGATCTCAGCCCAATACGTTAATTAGAAATTAACTGGACACCCCGACAAGTCATAGTGGGCGCAATATAGACCAAAACTAGCCTTGGTTGCAAGGTTGGAAGAGGTGATTTAAAAAATAATATAGATTTCCCATTTCAATTCACAAGAGGAAGCACCCACCTATACTTCGAACGCCGGACCTTTGGTTATTTATCAGCGCCGGCATCTCACTTAATTTGGTTCCTGGTTAGGGTTTATTTTTATTGCTAACAAAGGCTTTTGGGGCCCTGAACTCATTTATTAATCGCCACTATTTGGGGATAACTCTATTGAGTGATTTAGATGGTTACCCCATAATTATAGGTATTTACTTTAAGCTTAAAATATTATACTTTATACTTAAAGTAATTATTGAATGATTCTATACTCTGGAGTGCGTGTTAATGAAAATAGCTTGTATCGGTGGTGGTCCTGGGGGGCTTTATTTTGCCATCAGCATGAAATTACGCAACCCTAAGCACGACATTTTAATCATCGAAAAAAACCGGCCAGACGACACATTTGGCTGGGGCGTTGTATTGTCTGATGAAGCCCTGGCTAATGTAGACCGTAATGACCCCATTAGCGCACAAGCCATTCGTAACGAATTTGCCTACTGGGATGATATAGCGGTAGTAAAAGATGGCGTGCGTGAAGTATCAAGTGGCCATGGGTTTTGTGGTATCGGCAGGATGAAATTATTGCAAATTTTACAGCACCGCGCCCAAGATCTAGGCATTGAGTTGCGCTTTGAGACACAAGCAGGTGAATACGAAGACTATATGCGTGACTACGATCTGGTTGTTGCATCCGACGGACTTAGGTCTAAAGCCCGCAATCAATTTGCTTCAGTGTTTAAACCACAAATTGATGAACGCTTATGTCACTTTACTTGGTTGGGCACACATCAGAAGTTTGATGATGCGTTTACCTTTATTTTTGAAAAAACACAGTATGGTTGGGTATGGGCCCACGCCTACCAATTTAGTAAGGACACAGCTACCTTTATTGTTGAGTGCAGTAAGTCTACGTTTGAAGCATTTGGTTTTGCCAACCTAAGCCAACAAGAGTCTGTTGCCATTTGTGAAGCTATTTTTAAGGACCATCTAGGTGGCCACAAGTTGATGACTAATGCCAACCATATCCGTGGTTCTGCATGGATTAATTTCCCACGTGTGCTGTGTGAAAAATGGTCTCACAAAAACCTAGTTTTAATGGGTGATGCCGCAGCAACAGCACATTTTTCAATCGGTTCTGGCAGCCGCCTTGCGTTTGACAGTGCAATTGCCCTGGCAGACTATCTGGAACAAGAAGAAGACCTACCGCGGGCCTTTATAAAGTACGAAAATGACCGTCGAATTGAAGTGCTTCGTTTGCAGTCGGCAGCACGTAATTCTATGGAATGGTTTGAACAAGTAGAACGTTATCTAGACCTAGACCCTGTGCAGTTTAACTATGCTTTGCTGACACGATCACAACGTATTAGCCATGAGAACTTGCGCTTACGAGACCCAAAATGGTTATCACTGGCAGAGCAATGGTTTCAGCAAAAAAATAACCAAGTGCCTAGCAAACGCAGCCCTATGTTTACCCCATTTAAATTACGTGGGCTCACGCTGGCTAACCGCATCGTTGTGTCGCCTATGGCGCAATACAAGGCCCACGACGGCTGCCCCACTGATTGGCACTTAGTCCATTATGGAAACCTGGCAAAAGGGGGTGCTGGCCTAGTTTATGTAGAAATGACATGCCCCAGTGCAGATGGCCGAATTACCATAGGGTGCCCTGGGCTTTACCACACCACCCATGTTGCCGCTTGGAAAAAGGTTACTGATTTTGTGCACCAAGAAAGTAGTGCGAAAATATGCATGCAGCTTGGGCATGCCGGCGCCAAGGGTTCTACACAACGTGGGTGGGAGAAAATGGATGCACCTTTAACCCGTGATAACTGGCCGTTAAAAGCAGCCTCTGCTGTGGCCTGGTCTGAGGCAAACCAAATGCCTACAGAAATGACCGAAGCGATGATGGACCAAGTTCAGGCAGACTTTGTATCTGCTGCCAAAATGGCACTTGACGCTGGCTTTGATATGATTGAATTACATTGTGCGCATGGTTATTTATTATCATCTTTCATTACCTCATTAACCAATAAGCGACAGGATCAATACGGTGGTACATTAGATAATCGTCTACGATTTCCACTAAGTGTTTTCGCAGCCATACGGGCAGTAGTGCCAGAGGATATGCCTTTGGCTGTAAGGATTTCTGCCCATGACTGGGTCGATGGAATGGGCATGGACCCAACGCAAGCTGTGGCCGTAGCTCAAGCATTTAAACAGGTTGGCGCAGATATTATCGATGTATCCAGTGGACAAACAAGCACGCAGGCCAAACCTGTTTATGGGCGCATGTATCAAGCGCCCTTTGCAGACCAAATTCGCCACGAAGCAGCTATACCTACAATGGCTGTGGGTAACATTTTTGAAGCAGACCACGCTAATTCAATTTTGATGGCAGGTCGGGCAGATTTAGTGTGTTTAGCTAGACCCCATCTAGCCAACCCTTTTTGGACCTTACATGCTGCCGCTGAGCTGGGTGATGAGCAGCAATCATGGCCTCTGCCCTATGGGGCAGGCAGAGACCAATATTATCGCTTAGCCCAAATTGAAGCCCAAAAAGCGCTACAAGCTACCGAAGTGAATGCGGCAGCAGTGCGCAAGGTTTAGACGAGAAATAACTATGAACTTAACTAATCAACATGTTTTAGTTACTGGGGCAGGTTCAGGCGTTGGCCTTGCCATTGCTAGGCAACTTGACAAGCTGGGCTGTCATATCACTTTGTGTGGCCGCAATGAAGGCCCGCTGATTGAACTCTCATCCAGCTTAGACAATGCCCAATATTTTACCTGCGATGTGACAGACAGAGCCGCGTTAGATGATGCTTTAAACCAAGCAAGGCAAAGTTTTGGTCCTTTTTCAATTGCTATTGCTAATGCAGGCAGTGCTGAGGCACGCCCATTTAGCAAAATTTCCCAGCAAGATTGGCAGCAAGCCATGGGGGTTAATCTTGATGGCTGTTTCAACACTTTTCAAGCCACCTTGTCAGATTTATTAGGACACTCAGAAGGCCGTCTAATTGCTATTGCCTCAACTGCCGGGTTGCGGGGCTATAAGTATGCCTCAGCGTACAGCGCCGCTAAACATGGGGTCATTGGGCTGGTTAAGTCATTGGCTATTGAACTGGGTCCAAAAAACATTACTGTTAATGCTATTTGCCCAGGGTTTACCAACACACCTATGTTACAGCGCAGTATTGCCAAGATTATGCAGGCCACAGGCGCTGACCAAGCACAAGCTGAGAGCCAATTATTATTAGACAACCCCATAGGCCGATTTATAGAGCCTCAAGAAATAGCCGATGCCGTGGTTTTTTTATGTCAATCCCCTGCGTCTAATGGGGTCACCTTAAAACTGGATGGAGGCGCACCTTAAATGGTTAATCACTACGATGCTAATACCCGCCAGCACCTTCGAGTATGGTTAAAGCTTCTCAAAACCAGCACTAACATTGAAACGGCCTTGCGCGAGAGGCTAAAAAAGGAATGCAGTACAACATTGCCAAGATTTGATGTTATGGCCGCTTTGGATCACCACACAGATGGCTTACGCATGACAGAGTTATCTGATTTTTTGATGGTGTCTAATGGCAATGTTACCGGCATTGTCAGCCGCCTTGCCGAAAGCGGCCTGATAGAACGAACCCAAGATACCCATGACCGCCGCGCTCAAAAAGTGTGTTTGAGCCCAAGCGGGCAGGCCGAGTTTAAACAGCTCGCTCAACGCCATGCGCAGTGGATTGATGACATTATGCAACCACTTAACACCGAAGAATCTAATACTTTATTAACATTACTTGAACGACTGGCTAACCATAAGGTGGACAAAAATGACTAGGTTAGAAGATGTTACTGCAACTCACTTTCATTGGCACTGCTCTCATGGCGTTGGCACGATTAAGCTTAATCGTCCAGATCGTAAAAACCCCCTCACCTTTGAAAGCTATGCAGAGTTAAAGACGCTCTTTTTGCAACTAGCACTACAACAGACCATTAAGACCGTTATTATTTTACCCAATGGTGGCAACTTTTGTTCTGGTGGAGACGTGCACGATATTATCGGCCCCTTGTTAGACAAAGACACTTTAGGTTTGCTCAACTTTACTCGTATGACGGGTGACCTAGTGAAAGCTATGCTGGCTTGTGGCAAACCCATTATAGCTGCAGTGGATGGCGTGGCTGTTGGCGCTGGTGCTATTTTGGCAATGGCCAGCGATATGCGCATAGCGACACCTCGAGCAAAAACTGCATTTCTATTTACCCGTGTAGGCTTAGCAGGATGCGATATGGGTGCCTGCGCCATTTTACCTCGTATTATTGGCCAATCTCGGGCAGCCGACTTACTATTTACTGGCCGCTCTATGAGCGCAGAAGAAGGCCAGCAATGGGGTTTTTATAGCAGAATTGTTGCAGTAGAAGCGTTAGAAGAAACGGCACAGGATATGGCCAAAAAAATTGCTGCTGGGCCAAGTTTTGCACATATGATGACCAAAACTCAACTCAATCACGAGTGGAATATGTCACCAGAACAAGCCATAGAGGCCGAAGCTCAGGGCCAAGCTCTGTGTATGCAAACACAAGATTTCAAACGTGCATATGAGGCTTTTATTAATAAACAAACACCTAGCTTTGAGGGTAATTAGCATGCACCGCGATATGAGCTTTTTAACGTGGCCTTTTTTTGATGACTACCACCGGCAACTGGCTACAGAATTAGAGGCCTGGTGTGAATTACATCTGCCAGTGGATCATAGTGATGTAGATCGGGCCTGTATACAGTTAGTAAAAATGCTGGGGGACGGGGGCTGGCTTAACCACAGTGCTATAAATCCAGATTCCTCTACGAACCAATCTCTAGATACCAGAACCTTGTGTTTAATTCGAGAAACTCTCGCTAGGCATGATACTTTAGCCGACTTTTCCTTCGCTATGCAGGGCCTTGGTACGGGTGCCATAAGTCTGTTTGGCACCCAAGACCAACAACAATGGTTACGCAAAACCCGTGCTGGCGAGGCACTTTCTGGGTTTGCATTAACTGAACCACAATCGGGATCTGATGTGGCAAATATTGCCCTGAGTGCTCATCTAGAGGGTGAAAATTACGTACTTAATGGTGAAAAGACATGGATTTCAAATGGCGGCATTGCCGACGTATATTGTGTTTTCGCTCGCACCGGCGAAGCGGCTGGTGCAAAAGGTTTATCTGCGTTTTTAGTACCGGCAAATAGCGCAGGGCTAACAGTGGCAGAACGCCTGCATACAGTTGCACCCCACCCTTTAGCTCGGCTAAATTTCAACACCGTTAAGGTACATAGCAGCCAGATGATAGGTGATGCGGGAAGTGGCTTTAAGGTCGCTATGTCTGTACTAGACATCTTCCGTTCTAGTGTAGGAGCCGCTGCTTTAGGTATGGCACGCAGGGCGTTGCATGAATCATTGAAGCGCAGCCTGAACAGGCAGTTATTTGGTGCACCATTACGGGATTTACAAATGGTCCAAGGGCACCTAGCCGACATGGCCACCCAAATAGATGCCGCTGCATTGCTGGTTTACCGTGCTGCTTGGACTAAAGACCAAGGCGTCGCAAGGGTCTCTAAAGAAGCGGCTATGGCTAAGCTCTATGCTACCGAAATGGCCCAAAAGGTTATTGATCAAGCGGTACAAATACATGGAGCAGAAGGGGTAAGAAGTGGCGCCACTGTAGAGTGCTTGTACCGTGAAATACGGGCTTTACGCATATATGAAGGCGCCACAGACGTTCAAAAAATAATTATTGCCAAGCAACTTTAGGTAGGAGGCCCCCATGAAGTTACTCGATTCAGGTCATGTAGATACATTTTGTCGCGATAACTTGCCCCCTATGGATCAGTGGCCTTCGCTCAATACCAGCCAGTATGCTTACCCTAAGCAACTCAATGTAGCAGTTGAACTGACTGATCGCATGGTAGAACGTGGCTTTGGTGATCATACTGCCTTAATTGGTAATGGCCGAGTACGCACATACAAAGAGCTGGCTGATTGGAGCAACCGCCTAGCCCATGCATTGGTAGATAATTACGGTGTAAAACCGGGTAACCGAGTATTAATACGGGCGGCTAACAACCCCGCCCTAGTAGCATGCTGGCTTGCCGCTACAAAGGCCGGTGCAGTAGTGGTTAATACTATGCCGATGCTGAGAGCTGGCGAGCTGAGTCAAATTGTAGATTTAGCGAAAATTAAACTGGCACTGTGCGACACACGCCTAATGGACGAAATGACCACTTGTGCCAAAACCAGCAACACTTTAGACCAGGTTGTAGGCTTTGATGGCACTGCAAATTTTGATGCTGAACTAGACCGTATTGCACTTAATAAGTCTGTGCGCTTTAACGCTGTTGCAACCAGTGCAGACGATGTAGCACTGCTAGGTTTTACGTCTGGTACTACAGGCAAGCCGAAGGCCACCATGCATTTCCACCGAGACTTACTAATTATTGCCGACGGTTATGCCCGTGAAATATTAGAAGTAACCCCTGATGATGTGTTTGTAGGCTCACCCCCTTTAGCATTTACTTTTGGTTTGGGTGGGCTAGCTATTTTCCCACTGCGTTTTGGTGCGGCCGCCACTTTGCTAGAAACAGCCGCACCTCAAGATATGATTACCATTATTGAAACCTACAAGGCCACCATTTGCTTCACCTCTCCTACGGCATACCGTGCTATGTTAGCTGCTATGGAAGAGGGTGCTGACTTATCCAGCCTTCGAGTTGCAGTGTCTGCCGGGGAAACTTTGCCCGCGCCTGTATTTGACGAATGGCAGGCAAAAACTGGTAAACCTATGCTCGATGGTATTGGTGCCACAGAAATGTTGCATATATTTATGTCTAATCGCCTTGATGATGCCAAACCGGCCTGCACTGGTAAGCCTGTGACCGGCTATCAAGCCAAGGTGGTTGACGATAATATGCAGGAACTGCCTCGTGGAGAAGTAGGCAAACTGGCTGTAAAAGGACCGACAGGATGCCGTTATTTAAATGATGATCGCCAAGCCAACTATGTTATGAATGGATGGAACCTTACAGGGGATGCTTTTTACCAAGACGAAGAAGGCTATTTTCATTTTGCCGCTAGAACAGACGACATGATACTGTCTTCTGGTTACAACATCGCTGGGCCAGAAGTGGAGGCATGTTTGTTAGGGCATGAGGCTGTATTTGAATGCGCCGTGATTGGCACTGCAGATGAAGCACGTGGCCAATTGGTGCATGCCCACATTGTACTAAGCCCATCTTTCCAAGCCTCTGACGCTCTCATACTAAAGCTACAGGATTACGTAAAAAATACTATTGCACCTTATAAATATCCTCGGTTAGTGCACTTTATTGATGCCCTACCCAAAACTGAAACGGGGAAAATTCAACGTTTTAAACTAAAAAATAAGACCCATAAAGGAGTAGTAAAATGAACAAGAAATTAATTACCAGCCTTTTAGGTGCAGCCTTGTGCTTAGCACCACACGTTGACGCCGCCCCAGTGAAAGTGGGCATGATCACCACCCTATCTGGTGGCGGTTCTGGCTTAGGAGTGGATGTGCGTGATGGCTTTATGCTGGCTGTGAAAACAGCCAACCGCTCAGACCTAGAAGTCATTGTTGAAGATGATGCGCGCAAACCTGCGCTTGCCGTCCAGATCGCTGATAAAATGATTCAAAAAGAAAAAGTGGATATCCTCACTGGTATTATTTGGTCAAATTTGGCCATGGCCGTTGTGCCAAGCACAGTGAACCAGGGTGTCTTGTATTTGTCTCCTAACGCTGGGCCATCTGCCTTAGCAGGCCAAGGCTGCCACAAAAACTATTTTAACGTTGCTTGGCAGAACGACAACTTACATGAAGCAATGGGCAATTATGCTAATTCAGCAGCCCACAAAAACAGCTTTATCTTAGCCCCTAATTACCCTGCTGGTAAGGATGCCCTCACAGGGTATAAGAGACTCTATAAAGGCAATTTGGCGGGTGAAATCTACACCAAATTAGGGCAAAAAGACTATGCAGCAGAAATTGCTCAAATTAGAGCTTCTAGCGCAGATAGTGTGTATATCTTCCTTCCCGGAGGCATGGGAATCGCGTTTATGAAGCAATACTCGCAAGCCGGAATGACAACCCCCATTATGGGGCCAGCGTTCTCCTTTGACCAAGGCATTCTTAAGGCTGTGGGTAAAGCTGCCCTGGGTGTAAGAAACTCGTCTCAGTGGAACAAAGATATCGATAATGCTGCCAACAAGGTGTTTGTTGCTGACTTTGAGGCCGCATACGGTCGCTTGCCTTCATTGTATGCAAGCCAAGGTTACGATACGGCTAACCTGATCTTGTCTGCTATGGATTCTGCAGATATTAATGACCAAGATGCGTTTAGAGCCGCTCTTAAGTCTGCTCAGTTTGACTCTGTTCGTGGTGACTTCCGCTTTGGTAATAACCAACATCCAATCCAAGACATTTATGTACGTGAAGTAGTCATGGAAGGTGACGTGCTTACCAATAAGATTATTGGTGTGGGACTAAAAGACCATCAAGATGCCTATGCGGCAAACTGTTCTTTGTAATTTACCTTAACCACAAGCGGTACATAAGTACCGCTTGAATATGGAGAAGCCAGTATGGATGCAATACTGCTTTTAGAGCAGCTCCTCAACGGCTTACAGTTAGGCATTATGTTATTTTTGATAGCAGCAGGTTTAACCCTTATTTTTGGGGTCATGGGACTAATAAACCTAGCCCATGGCTCTTTGTATATGATTGGCGCTTTTGCTTGCGCTGCAGTTGCTACTTGGAGTGGCTCCTTTTGGCTAGGCCTAATGGCAAGCCTAACCTTCGCTGCAGCAGCAGGGGCCTTGATTGAAGTAGTCATTATGCGGCAGTTGTATCATCGTGAGCACCTCGATCAGGTGCTAGCCACCTTTGCCCTTATCCTAATTTGTTCCGAAGGCACACGTTGGTTGTTTGGTTCGTTTCCTTTGTACCTAGACGTACCCGACATATTTTATGGTGCTGTGAACTTATTTGGTGTGCTTCAATATTCACGTTATAGGCTATTTATTATTGTTATTGGTTTATTTACAGCCCTTTGCATATACCTGTTAATTAACAAAACTCGCATCGGCATGCGTATCCGAGCTGGCGCGGCAGACCGTCAAATGACGGCAGCACTGGGTATTAATATAAGTCTGCTTTACACTTTGGTATTTGCTCTTGGAGCAGCCTTAGCTGGTTTTTCTGGCGCTTTGGTAGGCAGCATTCAGTCTGTTGAAGTAGGTATGGGTGAACCTGTGCTAATCCTTGCTTTTGTAGTTGTGGTTATTGGAGGTATTGGTTCCATACGTGGCGCTTTAGTGGGTGCCCTTTTGGTGGGCATGGTGGACACATTGGGTCGCGGTTATCTACCCCAAATACTCCAGCTATTGCTTGACCCTGTATTCGCCAATACTTTGGGAGCGGCTCTCTCTTCCATTGCAATTTATCTACTGATGATTGTTATTTTAGTCTTCAAACCTAAAGGCTTGTTCCCTGCGCATGGATAACTATATGTCAGAAAAAATGCTCAACCGGGCCCTGTTATCTTTACTCATTATTGCCCCTTGGTTGGCTCATTGGATAGATGAACCTTACTATGTCTCTTTGGCCACGCGTATTGCTATTTTGGCTCTGGCAGGCGTAGGTTTGAATATTGCGCTAGGCTTAGGCGGCATGGTTTCCTTTGGTCATGCTGCATTTTTTGGAATTGGTGGTTATGTCACTGGTATTTTAGCAAGCCATGCCCTAAATTATGAGCCCTTGTTCAGTGGCATTTTTGCCATGTCAGGTAGCACACAGATGCTATTTATTTGGCCAATAGCCATGCTTGTTGGCGCTATAGCAGCTATTTTTATTGGCCTACTCAGCTTGCGCACAAGTGGTGTGTATTTCATAATGATCACCCTCGCTTTTGCTCAAATGATTTACTACTTTTCAATTTCTTGGCCCAACTACGGCGGCGAAGATGGGTTACCTATCTACCTACGAAATAGCTTTCCAGGCGTTAATACATTACAACCTATTCAATTCTTTATGATTTGCTGCACTATCCTACTTACTACCCTTTGGGGCGTATCACGATTACAAGATTCCCGTTTTGGTAATGCCCTAAAAGCCCTCCGCCAAAACGAGACCCGAGTGGCTGCTGTTGGCATCAGTCCATTAGGCATTAAACTTGCAGCCTTTGTTATCTCTGCCATGATCACCGCTTTGGCAGGTTCACTATTTGCCGACCTTAACCGCTTTGTCAGCCCCACTATGTTTTCTTGGCACACCTCTGGGCAAATAATGATCTTTGTGATTCTGGGAGGCATAGGTCGCTTATATGGACCAGTAGCAGGTGCCATCATGTTTATTCTGTGCGAAGCATTACTTGGCAGTTGGACAGAGTATTGGCAATTTTTCCTAGGGCTGCTGCTGCTGTGGGTTGTACTGTTTGCTCGGGGAGGTTTAATTGGCCTGTTATGTGGAGACAAAGCCCATGACTAATAGAGTTTTAGAGATCACTAACCTAAACAAAAGTTTTGGTGCTATTCATGCAACACAAGATCTAAGTTTAACGTTAAATACCGGCGAAATTCATGCCCTCATTGGCCCTAATGGCGCAGGAAAGTCTACCTTGATTCAACAAGTGACCGGTTATTTGCAGCCTGATAGTGGTGACATTCAGTTTTTGGGGCAATCAATTAACCACTTGTCCCCAGCACACAGGGCTAAATTAGGTTTAGCACAAACATTTCAAGTGTCTTCTTTAATTATGGAGTACTCCTGCCTGCAAAACGTAGTACTTGTTGTGCAAGCACGATTAGGGTCCAGCTATCGCTTTTTTGCACCGATAAAAGGTGATGCTTTATTGCAGCAAGAAGCCATGACATACCTGCAGGAGGTAGAGCTAGACAAGCGTTGCCATATTGCAGCATCTGCTTTGTCCCACGGCGAACGACGACAACTTGAAATTGCCATGGCTTTAGCACTTGAACCCAAAGTTTTTTTACTTGATGAACCGATGGCTGGAATGGATCCTGCTGGCGTCAAAAAATTAATTGAACGGCTAAAGAAAATGTGTCGAAAGGCGCCTATTCTGTTAGTAGAACACGACATGCCTGCGGTGTTTGCTCTGGCAACCCGTATTACAGTGTTAGATTATGGCCGTGTTATTGCCACCGGCGATGTTGAAAGCATTCGTAATAACCCCGAGGTGCAAACAGCTTATTTAGGAGTAGCGCCATGACTCAAGCCCTGCTCACGGTATCAAATTTGTCAGCCCATTATGGTGTCTCTCAAGCCCTTTTTGATGTCAATTTGACAGTTCATTCAGGCCAGGCTGTGGCCCTTATGGGCCGCAATGGTATGGGCAAAACCACTACTGTAAACGCCATATGTGGGCTTATGGCCTCAACTTCTGGCGCCATTATTTTCAATGGCCAGTCCTGTTTAGAACTGCCTAGTTACAAGGTTGCGCGCTTAGGCTTAGGATTAGTGCCAGAGGGCCGCAGGTGCTTTGCAAATTTAACAGTACGGGAAAACCTGTTAATGGCAGCCAGGCCAGGCGAATGGGATTTAGCTAAAATCTGTGGCTTGTTGCCTCGTTTACATGAGCGCCTCAACCAGTATGCCAATACTTTGTCAGGTGGAGAGCAACAAATGCTGGCCATCGGCAGAGCATTACTTACTAACCCAAAACTGCTGATTTTAGATGAGGCGACAGAAGGTTTGGCACCCGTGATAAAACAAGAAATTTGGCGCATTGTAGCAACTTTGAAACAGGCGGGTCAGGCCATTTTATTAATCGATAAATCTTTAGCAGAGCTATTGCCCATTACTGACGCCTGCGTTTTATTAGAGCGCGGCACAACCGTATGGCAAGGCCTGCCCAGCAGCTTAGACGCCAACCTTAGACACCGCTATTTAGGGATATAAACATGCCTTCATTTGAATTTAAGCACCCAGTTTTATTTCAGCACTGTGACCCTGCAGGTATGGTTTTTTACCCGCGTTATTTTGAAATGGTTAATGCCTGTGTTGAAACATGGTTTGCTGACAAGCTGCTAGTGTCATTTAAACGGCTGCACCTTGAATTAGGCTTAAGTGTACCTACCGTATCTACCCAAACGAACTTTTGTGCGCCAAGTCGCCTGGGCGACTTACTAGTATTTCAGCTACACGTAGAAAAACTTGGTAGCACCAGCCTACGTTTAAAGATTAACGTCACCTGCGATGGCCAGCTTCGGCTCACTAACGACACCACTTTGGTACTTATCGAACAACACACTGGCAGCCCATCCCTTTGGCTTAAACACCCTGAGTTTGCCAGCCTGACTCACACTTTTTAACAAGGAAATATCATGCAATTACTGAACCCACCACACTGGAAAGAACCTAAAGGCTACTCCAATGGTATTGTTGCTCAAGGCAAGCAAATTTTTGTGGGTGGCCAAATAGGATGGAATAAAGACCAAGTATTTGAATCCACCAACTTTGTCGGCCAGTGCGAACAGGCACTTATCAACATCGTTGAAGTGCTCGCACAAGCTGATGCAAAACCAGAGCATCTGGTACGATTAACGTGGTACGTGATAGACAAAACAGTTTATCTGCAACAGCAGCAGGCTCTAGGAAAGGTATACCGAAAAGTTATTGGTCGCCATTTTCCAGCCATGACAATGGTGCAGGTAGCAAACCTTATTGAGGACCAAGCCCTCGTCGAAATTGAAGCAACGGCAGTTATAGACTAGACCAACACATAAACGGCAGGCCTTTTCACTTTTTGTTATTAGCCTTTTAATGAGCTCAAATCACTAAAATACTTCTGTAATGCTGGGGCAAAATAAATCATTTCTTTATACGCTGCTACGGCTTTGGGCATCGCGTCTATTGCTATTTTTAGTTGCGTTAATGCATGAGGTACCTGTGTTAGGCTGATCATTGGGTAGACGTAAACCCTTATGGTAAAAGCAATGGCATGAGTTTGGGGCAACCGCGTAAGCGTTTGCCGTTCGCAGCGATAGTATAGAGGGGTGTTTGCTGCATGAATGATCTTATCGCCAGGAAGTTGTGCCAATTGTGTATTCGCCTGAAGTGACCAGTTAAATCGTTGAACTGGCTTTCCTACTGTAAGGTGATCAAAAAATCGATCTATTTTAGGCGTTAACTTTTCATGAAGGGTAGGCACTGGGTCATGGATGGTGGCCATAGGCTGGCCTATTTTTTCTGACAAATGCCAGTTACTTGGGCTGCATAGGCTGGCTGCCGTGAGGCAATAATTGCCATCTAGTTTCTCCATAATGAGTAAATCATCTGCTATCCATAGCGACGCTTGCCATAAAGGATGGGTACCCGCTGCAGCCAACTCAATGCCATTAGGCAAATAGCTTAGGCCGCCTGTCATATTGCAGTATAGTTGACTATGCTGATTTAGCAGATGTCGCTTTAGCTCAATAGCAAGTTCTTGTTGGGCTGCATGGGCGCTGGGTAATGCATCAAATATGTGCTGTTGCTGTAACTCCCTTAACCTCAGCTTATGTGCCAAATAACGAGGGTAGTCTTCGTCTGGCTCAATCCAATGACGTGGATCTAACGAATTCATCCCCATAGAAATGGCATCTTTATGCTGCATATGTGGCAGGTATTTAGGCAGCTTAGTGGCAATATTAATCATTAGTTTGGCGCGAACTCGCTACCTCTTCAACTCGAGTTATGAGCAGGTCTATTTTCTTTTCTAGCATTTTATTATGATTTAAAATATCACTATTTTGTTGGCGCAACTCGCGATTTTTAACATTAGTGTCGGCAAATCCAAGCATGCGTTCAGCGATTAGCGCACCAATAAAGCCTACCAATCCCACACCCACATAAAACATTAAAGCCACTACCATGCGTCCACCAAAAGTGACTGGGAAATGGTCACCAAAACCGATCGTGCTGGCACTCATTTGTAACGTCCAAAACGCATCGACGTAGGAATTTATATTACTGTTTAGTGCCCCTTTTTCAAAGTGTAATAACGCCAATGCAAATAGAGCAATCACACTATACAGTAGGCATACACCAGCAGCGCCTAAAGCTAAAAGGCTATAATTACGAATGCCATACTGGTCAGTTTTATAGATGTATTTTTGCATTACAAGCGTCCCTATATTGAGGCCTCAGCAACCATACGAGCAGCAACAAAATCTTCAATGGACGCGCCTACAGACTTAAACAACGTGATACTTTGATTAAGTCTCTTGTAGGTCATACCACTAAGTTGGTGCAAGTCTCCCTGAATATTGGCCATGTCAAAGTAGCCTTCCTGTGCAGCCTGCAATAAGTCTCCAGCCTCTCCATGGGCGCCCGCATAGGTATCCACAAAAACGAGGCTTTTGGCTACTAATTCACTATCGGTTTCACGCAAGTCTGAGCGGTATGCACCGACAAGATCAATGTGGGTGTTCGGCTTAACCCACACACCTTTTACTAGGGCTTTACTAGACAGGGTGCAACAGCTTATAACGTCAGCTTGGCCGCAGGCCTGTGCCAGATCATTAACCGCTTGAGCATTGTCTAGCTGGCTTGCAACTGCTGCGGCTTTAATCTGATCTCGGCCCCAAATTAATACGTTATTAATTGAGGGCCGCACACTCATGTGGGCGTGGGCCAATTCTAATGACAGCCGCCCTGTACCGACAATAAGTAGCGTTTTTGCATCTTTGGGGGCTAGGTAACGCGCCGCCAGAGCTGATGCTGCTGCGGTTCTTCGTGCAGTGAGTGTTGCACCATCAATCAAGGTAGACCAAGCCCCCGTTTCAGCGTCAGCAACTAACACTTGAGCCTGTATAGCAGCAAGGCTTCGAGCACTGTTACTGGGCACCACATTAACCAACTTTACGACAACACCCGCATCCTTTGCCCAAGAAGGCATGATGAGCAAGGTACGATCTGCCTGGGGTGAGTGCTGGTGGTCTGCAGGTTCGGGCACTGAATAATGTAATCTTGGTGGCGCAGTGGCTGCACCGTCACCTTTACTAAAGGCATCATGCAGCGCATCAATGAGTGCTGGGTATGGCAGCAGCTGTGCAGTAGTTGGCCCATCAATTACGCGCATAATACTAGCTTTCCAGTTCGTCGATAGCCCAGTCTAACGCTGGCTGATACCAACCTGTGAGGGTAGCTTGAAGCTGCCTTAAGGAGTGAATCAGTTGTGTTTTGTCGGCCATAGAAAAGTTAATGTGGCCAACCTTGCGAACAGGCCTTACTTCTTTGCCATACCAAAACACTTCAGCACCAGGCAAGGCCAACCACGCTAAATTATAATCAATACCAATAAGGTTAATCATCACACTGTTATGCTTGATAAGGGCAGGCGCCAGTGGCAAGTCTGCCGTTGCTCGAACATGGTATTCAAACTGGCTAATACTTGCACCTGATTGAGTCCAATGGCCACTGTTGTGTACTCTTGGCGCCAGCTCGTTAATAAGTAGGTGCTCACCCAATCTGAACAACTCCATGGCCATAACGCCCACATAATTAAGCTCATCCATTACTTTACCGAGCATGGATTCGGCTGAACTTTGGAGGTTAGTTAAGCGCTCTAGAGGTGCCAAAGTAACAGTTAATATGCCATCTTGATGTCGGTTTAGCGCCAAGGGGTAGTAGTGGCACTCACCCGCTCTATTGCGCACACCAACAATGGACACCTCTTCGTCAAAGGCAATCGCTTGTTCGGCAATCACCTTATTGTGCCATCCTTGAGGAATAGCGCTACCCTGCTGCGCCACCAGCCAATGCTGACCACGTCCGTCAAATCCACCAGTGCGCTGTTTAAGTAATACTCTATCACCATATTGCTCATGCAGGCTGGCAGCCGTATGTTGATCTTCTACTAAGGACCAAGGCGCAGTGGCCAATTTCAAACGGTCCAACAGCTGCTTTTGCGTAACACGATCAGCTACTAAACCAAATACATCTTGGTTTACAAAGTTGGCGTGGGCAGCAAGCTGATCGGTGGCCACAGTCGATGGCCACTGTTCACGCTCTGCGGTAATTACATCGTCATCTTCTAGGGGAAGGATAGCATCTAGTTCAATGTCTACCGGGCGCAAATCTACCCCTAACGGTTGAGCGGCATGTTTGAGCATGGCACCTAACTGACCCGCGCCCAACACCCACACACGTTTTATTGCTGGTTTCATAACGCTTGAGTTAACCTTCCCTTGGATCGGGGTTATCTAATATAGTTTGTGTTTGTTCGGTGCGAAAATCTTCAATCCGTTGGGCTAATTTAGGATCTTGATTTGCTAATATTTGGCTAGCCAGCAACCCTGCATTAAAGGCACCAGCACCACCAATGGCCATACTTCCTACAGCTACACCACGGGGCATTTGCACAATTGAGTAAAGGCTATCAACGCCACTTAAGGCTTTACTTTGCACAGGCACACCCAGCACAGGCAAACGTGTCTTAGAGGCCACCATTCCAGGCAAATGGGCTGCACCTCCCGCACCTGCAATAATCACCTGAATACCACGACCTGCAGCTGCAGAAGAAAAGGCCATGAGTTTGTCTGGCGTGCGGTGAGCAGACACTACTTCTACTTCGTAACTTACACCCAAACGATCCATAATTTGTGTGGCTTCTTGCATACATGGCCAGTCGCTCTTGGACCCCATGATAACGGCAACTTTTGCGCCCATTGGTTTTTCTCCAAAAAATGAAGTGTAAATTTTACCACAAGGCCCCATAAGGCTAAAGAATGCTAAGTAAAACTAACCTATTTACTGCTAAATTTGTTAAATTGTGCCCATGAAAATACCTTTAAACGAAATACACAAAAAAATTCTAGCTAGTAAACACTGGATTTTTGATATGGATGGCACCTTAACCATAGGTGTTCACGACTTTGACATGATGAGAAGTGAACTTGGTTTAGCACCAGACCAAGGCATCTTAGAAGCTGTGCAAGCGATGTCCCCTGAGGAAGCTGCACCCATGTGGGAGAAAATTGATGCAATGGAATATTACTTTGCCAGTTTAGCTAAACCCATGCCCGGTGCATTTGAACTTTTAGAGCACCTGCAGAAAAAAGGTGTCAACTTAGGCATATTAACGCGTAATGTAATGCCTGCGGCCTTACACACACTTAAAACCTGTAATTTAATTCACTTTTTTACGCCTACAGACATTTTAGATCGAGCTTCTTGCGAGCCAAAGCCTCACCCAGCTGGAATATCTTTATTATTGGATCGGTGGGGTGCCAAAACCACCGATAGTGTAATGGTTGGCGACTATTTATTTGACCTAGAAGCAGGCAGAGCTGCAAAGGTAGCTACGGTGCATATCAACACTGAGGCGCAGTACCCATGGCCACATATGACCGATTGGGGCATTGGCCACTTAAACCAGCTGATAGATTAAAGTGGCTTGATTTAAGGTTAGGACTGCCTGCGGGTGTAGGACGGTGTGACTTCAAAATACTGCCGGTAGCATTTACTGAAATGGGGGTATGACACAAAACCACAGGCCAGCGATATATCACTCATACTCAGATGAGTTTGTGTGAGCAGTTGATGGCATCGTTTTAGGCGCAGCTCCAAATAATAACGTGTGGGGGTGCTGCCTAAATAACGCTGAAACTGACGTTCTATTTGCCGCCTTGTAATGCCAACTAACGAAGCAATTTCTTCTGCTGACAACATTTCTTCCATGTTGTTTTCCATCAATCCAATAATATCTTGAAGATTTTTTGGCAATTGAGTGTCAGCCTGATCACTCAGAAAGGCTGGCTCGCCAGCATCATTAATGCGGTCACACGTAAGGATGTCGCAGATACCTCGCACAAAAGGCTTGCCTCTGGCCTCTAATATGATTTCAAGCATCATGTCCAAAGCACTATTACCACCAGCGCAACTAAAACATTGTTTATCAATAATATAGGCTCTATCTTTTAAGTCTATATTGGCAAAGCTCTCCCTAAAACTCGCTCTATTCTCTCGATGAATTGCACAGGTTTTACCATCAATAACACCTGCATTTGCCAAGGCAAATAAGCCATTCCACAAAGACCCTAATGCCTTTTTTCTTAAGCCAGGTTGACGCAAAAATTTAATTAATTGAGGGGGGGTTTCCAACTCTACTCGAAAACCACCACACACCACAAAAGCGTCTATATGGTCTAGATTAAGTTCCCCTAACGACTGGTCAGCCATGGCGGCAAACCCCAGGTCACTGCACACAGATGCCCCATCTAAACTCACTAAGCGAAAGGTGTAAAGTTCTTCTTCACTGAGCAAATTAGCTGTCCGCAAGGCATCTAAAGCAGAGGTGAGCGCCACCATAGAAAAATTTTCTTGTAACAAGAAGGAGAAGTTGCGTAGCTCCCCAGGCAGTTTATTAGTCACCGGGGTGTTCACCGGCTCTAAAGGAAACACATTTAATTGCGCTTTTGGTTTTATTGGCTTATTCATAAGTAAATTATATCACCGAATTTGAAGAGGGTCAGTGCAACAAAGAATAGCGGCGAGATGACTTGTAAGTCTTACTGCTTAGCAATGCTATTCATGCCAGAATAGCATTATCAGTTTATGCATAGGCTTTATTTATGAATTTCACCGGTACTGAAAAATACGTTGCTACTAAAGACTTACAAATGGCAGTTAACGCTGCGGTCATATTACAGCGTCCTTTGCTGATTAAAGGAGAACCTGGCACAGGCAAAACTCTGCTTGCAGAAGAAGTGGCTTCTGCATTAGGCATGCCACTGATGCAATGGCATGTAAAGTCTACCACTAAGGCACAACAGGGCCTATACGAATACGATGCCGTATCGCGTTTGCGTGATTCTCAACTGGGCAGCGATCAGGTTCATGAGATAGGGAACTACATTAAAAAAGGCAAGCTATGGCAAGCCTTCGATGCCGATGAGCGTGTGGTATTGCTGATTGACGAAATAGACAAGGCAGACATTGAGTTTCCAAATGACCTTTTGGTAGAGCTGGACAAAATGGAATTTCATGTATATGAAACAGGGCAGCGGGTTCAAGCCAGGCATCGCCCAGTGGTGATTATTACGAGTAACAATGAAAAGGAATTACCAGACGCCTTTTTACGCCGCTGCTTTTTTCATTATATTAATTTTCCAGACAAGCACACCATGAAAGCCATTGTTGATGTGCACTACCCAGGCATTAGCAAAGCCCTCGTTGCTGAGGCTATGCAAATGTTTTTTGACGTGCGGGACATCCCTGGGCTCAAAAAGAAACCCTCAACATCTGAATTAATTGATTGGCTTAAGCTGCTTATGGCGGATGAAATTCCTGAAGATTTATTAGCCAACCGTGACCCAACCAAAGCCATCCCACCACTTTATGGTGCTTTATTAAAAAATGAACAAGATGTTCAACTTCTTGAGCGGCTAGCTTTTATGGCCCGCAGGGAGCAGCGTTAATTTATTATGTTGGTTAACTTTTTTTACACTCTAAAGCGTGCTGAAATTCCTGTTTCCATCAAAGAATACTTGATGCTGCTGGAGGCGCTTCAGTGCCATCTTGCTTTTGCAGACATGGACGATTTTTATCACCTTGCCCGTATTTGTTTAGTTAAAGATGAAGCCAACTTCGACAAATTCGACCGCGTATTTGGCGCTTATTTTAAGCAGTTAGAAAGCTTGGAAGATGTGCTTAACGCCCTCATTCCAGATGAATGGTTGCGCTCAGAGTTTATGAAGCAGTTAAGTGATGAAGAAAAAGCTAAGATTAAGTCTTTAGGCGGCTTAGAGGAGCTGTTAAACACCTTTAAAGAACGGCTTAAAGAACAGGAAAAGCGCCACCAAGGCGGCAGTAAGTGGATCGGTACTGGCGGCACGTCGCCATTTGGGCACAGCGGCTATCACCCACAAGGCATCCGTGTAGGGGGCGATAGCCAAAACAAGAGTGCTGCAAAGGTATGGGAAAAACGTCAGTTTAAAGACCTTGATGACAGCGTTGTGTTAGGCACGCGTAACATTAAAGTAGCACTGAGAAAATTACGCCAATTTGCTCGCACTGGCGCCGCTGAAGAGCTGGATTTAGACCACACCATTAGTGCTACAGCCAAAAATGCAGGCATGTTGGACCTAAAACTGGTTCCTGAGCGCCACAATGCTGTAAAAGTGTTGCTCATGCTCGATGTAGGAGGATCGATGGACCCTTACATCCAAGTGTGCGAGGAATTATTTGCTGCTTGCCGAACTGAGTTTAAGCATTTAGAACAATTCTACTTTCATAACTTTGTCTATGAAAGCCTTTGGCGCAACAACATGCGCAGACAAAACGAACGAACATCTATATACGACATCATTCATACCTACGGGCGGGATTACAGAGTTATTTTTGTGGGTGATGCGTCTATGTCACCCTATGAAATTAGCAGCCCTTACGGTAGTGTAGAACATATGAACCCCGAACCTGGCCACGCTTGGATGCAACGTCTTACCACCCATTTTGACAAGGTGGCATGGCTTAACCCCGTTGCAGAGGACCATTGGCGCTACACTCAATCTATCGGCCTTACGCATCAACTAATGGATGACAGAATGTACCCTATGACGCTAAATGGCCTTAGTGATGCTATAAAGGCACTGGCAAAGTGACCTACCCCTCAGGCGACAACCCCATCATCTGCACCTGCTTTGATATCCACCAAAATGCCGTTGAAGCAGCCATTACACAGGGCCACGATGACTTTCGTAAATTACGCGAGGTGCTTGGAGTGGCTGGGGATTGTGGCAATTGCCACAGGCCTATTAACAAACTACTTAAAGCCCACCGCATTATGAATGCACCCACCAAGGAGACTCCTTTGAGACGTAGATTCCCCATGCCATGGCAACATATGAGCGCTGCAAAATTGGAGCAGGAATACTCTCCAAGCTCGTGTGTTGATGACATCATGGTGTATCTCAATGATTACACCAACTACTCTAAAAAGGCTCAAAATAATCTGAGTTATCAAAGTAACCTTGCCTATAGTGACACTATGGGTGAAGTGCTCGATTACTTTCCTGCTGCAACTGGTTGCCCTTTGGTGGTTTATATTCATGGCGGCTATTGGCAAAAATTGAGCAAGGATGATTCTTGCCTGATGGCCCCAGGCGCACTAGAACAAGGTATAAATTTAGCAGTAATTGATTATACCCTTGCACCAGAGGCCACTATTAATCATATGATTGCCCAGTGCTGCCGGGCCATAGCATGGCTTATTACACAGAGTCAGAAGCTTGGCTTTGATTGCAGCAAAGTCATTATTGCAGGCAGCTCGGCAGGTGGGCACTTGTGCGCATCGGTGTTGCAAGCTGCGCAACAAAGCCTGCATGGCCTTAGCCCGCAAGCCATCTCTGGGGCAGTGTTACTCAGTGGCGTGTATGACCTTCGCCCTTTAGTTAATACCTACATCAACGAACCATTAAACCTGACGACCCAAAGTGCAACAGAACTAAGCCCTGGCCTGTATAGCAACCAAGGGTTGCCACCTTGCATCCTTGCCTATGGCAGCAACGAAACCCAAGAGTTTAAGCGCCAAAGCGAAGAGTACCACCAGCAATTACTGAGCGATGGCGTAAAAAGCCAGTGCTTTGAAGTGGCAGGCCGTAATCATTTTGACATTGTGTTTGACCTGGCCATTAAAAGTGCTAGCGTTAATAAACATCTTCATTATTTAATAACCCAACTTAACACGCAAGATTAGCCCCTGGGTGCCATCCAGAGATGCATAAGCAGTGTTGTTTTTTGCAGCAATCACACTGTAGCTTAGGCTGCTTTGCCATAGGTCTGTGGGTGCCCATGCAACTGTCCCAGTAAGCGCTCTCAGGGCAGCGTTAGGGGTGCCAACTTGAGTGAGAGACCAGCTGTATTGGTCATTATTAAAGTGATCATTCACACTTAAGCTATAGGTTAAATCTGTTCGATTACTCGCTACTGGCGCTGCCGCAGGGGTGATGTAGCTGGCTTTATAATTAAGCCAATGCTGCGCTGTTAGATTAGCATTCCACTGCCTATCACCACGATTGAGCTCTATACCTACAGCAGTATCTATACGGTTATCTGACGTTAGGCCAGTGTAGCCGAGGTTGTGCTCTAAACCCCGTTTGTAGGCAAGGTCAAATTTAATCAAGTCATCATCAATGGCTTTATTCCAGCTGTAACCAATCAGTTGGTAGGGTTTTGCCGACGCTGTCGTTGTGGCTAAGTTAAGTATTGGGCTATTGGGTACCATTCGCCCTGCATAAATAGCCCAATCACTACCTGCCCCTGTATAACCATACTTAGCACCCCACTCTTTGGCTACACTAGTGGTTAACTGTATACCAGGCAGTGGAGTTACACTTGGATCTAAACCCACAAACCAAGATGCTTGCGCTGATGGCATATAATAACGACCGCTTAACAGCCATTGTGGCGTTAATGACATTAGGCTACTGGTGAGACTAGGTGCTGGATTTATCACATCCAACACCCCAGCCCCTTCTACTTCACCCCAGCTTAGTATATAGCTGCCCAGCTTAACACTGGTTTTGGCCAAGCTGTAATGCAATACTAGCCGCTCAATTCCCAATAGACTAAAGTCACCTTTGGCAGGTTTTTGGGTATCACCTTGCCAATACTGTGTGGCCTTTAGTTCTAGTTCTGCATAGATTAAGAGGCCCAGTGGTGCCTCACTTGATAAGCGCAAATCTGTAAAGTGGTCGGTGCGTTTATAGCCAGCTTTAGGGCTAACTGCCAAGGTATATTCAACACTTACCTGCACAGGTTTATCTGTTACTAGATTAACGCTGCTTGCCAGGAAAGTCTCATCGGTAAATAAGTAATCACTAGCGTCAACATCTTCACTCAGCAGATCATCACTGGCATAAGCTGGCATACCAGCAAACAAAGCCATAACCCACCAGACCAATAGCTTTTTAACCCCTTTAACGGCCATATTTATTGCGCCTGCTGCCTAAGTTTTTGCAAGTACCTTTGCCTAAACACTTGGTCAGTAAGCGCGCGCTGGGTTAAAAACCGCTCATCAATATCAAGCCCAAAGCTTATCGCTTTTATGTTCATGTTGGTTAAGCGTTGGCTTACTAAATTTTTGAAGGTGATGCTTCTTGCTAACCAAATGCCATTAACCTGCTCAACCTTAGCCACCGATACCTGTTTAATGGCATTACCGTACTTGTCAAACATTTGCATTTTTAGGCTTAAAAAACGTTCAGTATCAATCCATGTTCTTACTTTGCCATAACGGGTGTGTTTTAAACGTTGGGGGGTAGGCACAGATTCAATCACTGCAACAGGACGGCCTTTATAGCTTCCCCGCTGCAAAACTTTATACGTATAATCGTCTAACTTGCCCGTTTCTTGGTCTTCCGTACTTATTTCCGAACCAAACAAGCTAGTGGGTTCAGTCTGCTCATCATTGTTGCCAGAAGCAATGCGCTTTACCTTACCCAATGCTGACAAATACAGCCAAGTTTCATTATCTTTACTAGTTGCATCATAGGTATAGGTCAACATACCAATACCCCTTTCACTCGCAGGTTCCAGCAGAATAGCGATAGATTTACTATCTTTATTGTTGACACCTGTATTAATTTGGGCACTTTCTAATAGTTTAATGCGAGGTTTTTCTACACACTTAAGTTTGCCATTTTTAGTACCATATTTGCAGCTTGTAAGCTGCATTAGGTTGAACGATGAATCATTGGTTTGTAATTGGTTTTCATCCATTTTTTGCACCAACTCTTGGGCTGTCAATTCTGCTTGGGCAGAGCTTATGACCAAAAAACCAAGGGCAAGGCGTATTATTTTGTTGAGCAATCGCATTATTTAGTGCCTTTAAATTGTAGATTATCTGTAACCTTCTGTTGACCAAATTTAGGTTTAAACACCATGATTAAAGCAGGGAAAAATAATAAGTCGCAAAATAAAGCCACAAAAATAGCTAACGACCCAAATGCGCCCACTTTGGCAAGACCCAAGTAATTACTAAAGCTAAGCATAAAAAAGCCACAGCCTAGCACTAGGCTGGTAAAGGTTACAGCTTGGCCTACTTCTTTAATGGTATCTACTAAAGCCAAACGCATATCACTGTGCTTAGCTAATGCCATACGATAGTGGGTGATAAAGTGAATGGTATCGTCTACAGCAATACCTATAATCAGTGGCGCAATCATTAAGGTATCGGTATCTAGAGGTATTTCCATCAACCCCATAAGACCAAAAGCTAAAGTGGCAGGTATCATATTTGGAATAATGGACATAAGGCCTGCTTGAACCGACCCTAAAGTAAGCACTAACAAACCCGAAATGATAACCATGGCAAGGGCTAAGCTTTTGAACTGATTATTGCTCATATCATCCATGAGTCTCATCATCATTGCCAAGGTGCCCGTAACATGAACATCCATGTTAGGGTATTGTTTTTTGTGAGCCACAAAGGCGTTCTCGATATCAATCTGCACCAATTCAAAAAATTCTGCATACTCGCTAGAACCTGCATTTCGAAGTTGCACACTGATGTGGCTCTGACTGTAATCATCATTCACCAGAGCGCGCCGCTCATCTGGGTTTGAGCTATTAAAGAGATACAGCAACTGAGACACTGCAAGGTTGTCATTAGGAATAGTTTTGTAACCATCACTACCATCTTGCATGATGGCATGAGTATCTTTGACCAAGTCGGCTAAAGAGTGAGTACGAATAATATGTTGGCTGTATTTTTTTTCTATTTTTCGCTGCAGGCGATCCATAGTCTGTAATACGTCAGCTTGAATTAAGGCATCAGACTGCTGCATATTGACCAAAATCTCTAAGCTGCCCGTACCCATCATATGCTCATCAACTACTGTATAGGCAGTTCGTAATGGTGAGCCTTCACGATACAGCTCAGCAATGTTTGAATCTACTTTCACCTGAGTTGCACCATACAAACACACCACAAATAAACCCACAAAAGAAAAATTAATTGTGTGTTTGTAGTGTTCCACAAAAGCTGGAATTTTATCCAACAGATCTTGCAACCAAATGCCACTTAGCAGCCACTGCAAGCCGCTGCGATGGACAACAAAACGCATTGGCCATAACAATAACCAAGTCAACTTAAGCAACTTAGTGATAGGCCACGCAAGGTAAGACAGCCACAGTAGCCAACCATGTTCTGGGGCAAATGACTTTTCTTTGGGCATGGGGTGCCATAAGTCCATTAACGCCGGTAGTAGGAAAATGGTATATAAAAACGCTAAAAAAACACCAGCAGCCGAAGTGACACCAAACATCACAAACTGCGCCATTCCTGTAATAGTTAATGCCCCCATGCCCGCCATGGTGGTAATGGTAGTAAGTAATATAGGTAACCCAGTTTTGCCATAAGCTTTTGATAGGGCAAGCTCATGGTCATGGCCATGTCGCCTAAAATACACATAGCTACTCATAACGTGTACGCAATCAGCCACGCCCACAGCAACAATCAACATCACTGTTAAACTAATTAGTGTGCTAGATTCTAAGCCTAACCATCCTAAGGTGCCGACAACGAACAAGGCACTAATACCGATAGCAATTTGTGGCCATAAGACCGCACTGGCAGAGTGAAACAATGTCCACAATAAGACATTAATGACCAGCACCATGCCCAATAGCAAAACCCCTGCCTGCATCAAGTCATCTACTGCAAGCTCAACCATGGAGGCATTGCCAATGGGGTAAAAATTAAACTGTTGTGCAAATTCTGGCTGTTTGTATAGCCGACTCACTGCCTCCATAAAGGAAAGGTAAAGCCCCGAGTCCATGTCTTCAAACCGCACACTAGTTTGGCTGGCTGTGGCGTCAAAGTTAATAGACAACTCGTCATCAAAATCTCCCACCAGGTCAAATTCGTCATCTGCCATTAAATTAATAGAGGGAGTTCCAAGGCTTTGAGCAACTGGAATTGCACCAAAATCTGTGGTCACCATAATAGCGCCATAACGATAGTTTTTAGAGAACAAAAATAGTGGCAGACTGCTTTGAGCCATGGCAATGGCCTTAACCTGCTCAGCTTCGGCTTCTGCCATAGCCAAATTTTGGATTAATCTGGGTGAACTTAAGGTATCTCCCTCATTCACTTGAATGCGAACATTAGTGAGTGATTGAACTCTCTTTATATGATCCAGTTCAGTGGCTAACTCAGGAGTGATGCCAGCTGCATCTAAGGTGCCTTGGGGAATGTCCTGCCTATTGCTTAGGCTGCGTGTGAGTTGGTCAACCAAACGTAACGAAGCCGCAGAGAAAACATCTCCATCTTTAGCTTCATACACAATAAATAGTCCATCATCACTACCAAATTGATCACGGAATTCATCCAGACTTCGCAATACTGGATCGTCTTCGTTAAACCATGAGTCTACCGTGACATCAATAACAAACTTAGTGCTGCCAAACGCCATAAATAGGGTGGTGACTAGGGCAAAAATAATGATGCTCCAGCGCCAAGGTCTTAGCCTGTCTGGCAGACGTTCAAAATAGTCACTTGTGGCTAACAAAATATTTTTCAAATAAACTCCAAATAATACATCAGGTTTGAGTATATAAATTTTATCAAAAGCAAACAATGTGTAACTTTTGTACTAGGCTTTAATAATGACAAAAAGGAATTTACTAATCAGTGTTTTTATGGCCCTGACATGGCTCAGCGCGTGTAGTTTTGATGCCAAAATTAAGCCTAAGCAACAGCAATTAGCTGCCAATATCTATGCCCAGTTGGCGCTGGGTTACATGGAAAGTGGGCACCTCACACTGGCTGAGCAACGTTTAAATAAAGCGATAGCATTGATGCCCAACGGACCGCTTACCCTTAAAGCCACAAAGCAATGGCAGTTGATGCAACTAACTCGGCCCTAGGTAGGGATAATAAAGGTAATAGAAAGGTAAAATGCTGTTTTCATAGTCTGGCTTGGTTATACTTGTATGATGTATCGTTAAGTTGATCTGTTAAAAGGACATTACGCCATGGTGAATCAATCTATTAAAGCCGCAAGTTTAGTGCTTGGGCTGGTATTTATAAGTGCTTGCAGCTTACCTGCTACCACTATACCAACCACTGACGGTGCAACCTTAGCCGGTAATAGCCCGGCTGTTGCTAATTCGTATGCCGACATCCCTATTTCTGCTAATGATCAATTAGCTGTGGACAAGTCTTTGCTACTGAATACTGGGGAACAATGGATTGGTCGCGCTGTGTTGAAATCTAAGTTAGATACGGTACAGGCTTTTGAGTATTATATGGCTAACATGCCTAGCCAAGGATGGATTAACATCACGTCTGTTCAGTCTGAAACATCGGTGCTTACATACGAAAAAGGCAACCGTGTGGCCACGATTCAAATTAAACGAGGTACTTTGAGCGGCAGCCAAATTTCAGTGACTGTTTCACCTCGGGACGCTACTGCTCAGTAAATCAATCAAAAAGACTAGGTGCGCTATCTAGCGCACGTATTAAGTCTGGGTGCGCACTTTGTTCACTGCACTTAACCAACCATTGTACAAATGATCTCGAGTTGACTTTGGCATAGTGGCCGTATAACTGCGGTCGCACTGCCACATTTCACTAAGTTCTTCTAGTGAATCATACACCTTGGCCTGCAGCCCGGCTAAATAAGCCACGCCTAGAGCACTACTTTCTACACAGGTAGGCCGAGAGACCTTTGCGTCTAGCACATTGGACAAATGGGACAAAAACCAATTATTCACTACCATGCCTCCATCCACTCTTAACGTATCTAAGCGCACGCCATCTTTTTCCATAGCTTTTTGTAGGTCTTTGGTCTGATAACAAACAGACTGCACACCTGCGCTCACGATCTCTTCAATACCCGTATCACGGGTTAATCCAAAAATCGCACCACGAGCCAGTGGGTCCCAGTATGGCGCACCTAGGCCAGTAAATGCGGGCACCATGTAAACCCCATGGTCAGCCGTGACAGCCGCGGCCAAGGGTTCTACCTCGCTGGCACTACTAATTATTTTCAACCCATCTCTTAGCCACTGAATAGCTGCACCAGCGACAAAAATACTTCCCTCTAGGGCATATACTGGCTTACCGTTAAGGCGGTACGCCATCGTAGTTAATAGCCGGCTTGCTGATTGGAGAGGCTTATCGCCTGTATTAAGCATTAAAAAACACCCCGTACCATAGGTGCTCTTGGCCATTCCAGGTTTAAAACAAGCTTGCCCGAATAGGGCAGCATGTTGGTCTCCAGCTACGGCATAAATAGGCAGTTGGTGACCAAGAACGGTTTCTTCTATGAAGCCGAAATTGTCCGCACTATCTTTAACCGCTGGCAACATAGCTTGAGGTATATTAAAGAGTTCCAGCAGGCCTTGGTCCCACATTTGAGTATGGATGTTAAACAGCAAGGTACGCGACGCATTGGTTGCATCTGTGGCATGGATCTGGCCACCGCTTAAGTGCCACATGAGGTAACTGTCAACCGTCCCAAACAACAACTCACCTTGTTCGGCACGCGCACGAGCACCCTCTACATGATCTAAGATCCAGCTCAATTTGGTCGCTGAGAAATAAGGATCTAACAGCAAGCCTGTGAGAGAGGTGACTGTCGTTTCATGCCCTTGTTGTTTTAACTTATCGCACATTACCGCAGTACGGCGGTCTTGCCATACTATGGCAGGATAGATAGCTTCGCCAGTAGACTTATCCCACACTAAGGTGGTTTCACGCTGATTAGTGATACCTATGCCAGCAATTTGCTGAGCCTTTAAGCCACTATCTGCAAGGCTTTTACGGCAGGCCTGAACGACAGTGTCTAAAAGGTCTTGTGGGTGATGCTCAACCCAGCCATTGTCAGGGTAATGCTGTTCAAATTCGTACTGTGCTGAACTAATTACAGTGCCATCTGCAGCAAAAATGATACACCGAGAACTGGTAGTTCCTTGATCAATAGTGAGGATGTAAGCGTCATTTTTCAATGTTTGTCTACCGAAGATCCGATGTTAAAAATACCTAATTCGTCCCACAGATGGTCTACACGCTGCTTCACGGACTCGTCCATAGTAATAGTACGCCCCCATTCACGGGTGGTTTCACCTTCCCATTTATGGGTGGCGTCCATACCCATTTTAGAGCCTAAGCCAGAAACAGGTGAAGCAAAGTCTAAGTAATCAATCGGGGTGTTTTCTACGAGCAAAGTGTCTCGTGCTGGATCCATCCGGGTGGTCATTGCCCAGATCACGTCTTTCCAATCTCTGGCGTTGATGTCATCATCCGTAACGATAACAAACTTAGTGTACATAAATTGGCGTAAAAAAGACCACACACCCATCATCACACGCTTGGCATGACCTGGGTACTGCTTCTTCATGGTCACTATAGCCATACGATAAGAGCAGCCCTCTGGTGGTAGGTAAAAATCAGTAATTTCTGGAAATTGCTTTTGTAACAGTGGTATAAACACTTCGTTAAGAGCAACACCCAACACCGCCGGCTCATCTGGTGGACGTCCAGTAAAGGTACTGTGATAAATAGGGTCTTTTCGGTGAGTAATACAGGTTACAGTGAACACTGGGAAGCTGTCGACTTCGTTGTAATAGCCTGTATGATCACCAAAGGGACCCTCGTCTGCCATATCATCTGGAGCAATATGGCCTTCTAAGATGTACTCAGCACTGGCTGGCACTTGCAGGTCATTGGTTAGGCAAGTGGCCACTTCCGTTTTACTGCCGCGTAACAGGCCAGCAAAGGCATATTCACTCAGAGTGTCTGGCACAGGCGTTACTGCACCTAAAATGGTGGCCGGGTCTGCTCCCAGGGCTACAGAGATAGGAAAGTTTTCACCCGGATGAGCAATTTTCCATTCACGAAAATCCAAAGCACCACCACGGTGAGATAGCCAGCGCATGATTAAACGATTTTTGCCAATCACTTGTTGTCGATATATGCCGAGGTTTTGACGTTTTTTGCTGGGCCCACGGGTAATAACCAAAGGCCATGTAATGAGTGGGCCTGCGTCGTCTGGCCAACAGGTTTGGATAGGCAGCTTACTAAGGTCTACTTCGTCGCCCATCATGACATATTGTTGGCATGGTGGCTTTTTAATGAGCTTAGGGCCCATGTTCAGCACTTGCTTATAAAGAGGTAGCTTGCCTAAGGCGTCTTTGAATCCTTTAGGGGGTTCTGGTTCTTTTAAAGAGGCAAGAAGGTGGCCTACATCACGCAGGCTTTCTACACTTTCGGCACCCATGCCTAGGGCCACTCGCTTGGGCGTGCCGAACAAGTTAGCCAATACTGGGGTGTCATAACCTTTTGGGTTTTCAAATAATAAGGCTGGACCTCCTGCGCGCAAGGTGCGGTCGCAGATTTCGGTCATCTCAAGGTATGGATCTACCTCTGTGGTAATGCGCTTAAGTTCACCTTGAGCTTCTAAACTCGCAATGAAGTCGCGTAGATCTTTGTATTTCATACTCATAACCTACGCGGTCTCCAATATATCAGGCAGTTACTTTCGCTTCATTGACATGAAGAACTCTTCGTTAGTTTTGGCGCCTTTAAGCTTATCCAATAAAAACTCAGTCGCTTGACCGTCTTCCATTGGATCTAACAACTTACGCAGAATCCACATCCGCTGCAACTCATCGTCACGGGTTAACAACTCTTCACGGCGGGTTGATGACTTTCGAATATTGATCGCAGGGAAAACGCGACGTTCTGCAATTTTACGATCTAAATGAACTTCTGAGTTACCTGTGCCCTTAAATTCTTCAAAGATGACTTCGTCCATCTTAGAGCCAGTTTCAGTTAATGCAGTAGCGATAATAGTTAAGCTACCACCCTCTTCAATATTGCGTGCAGCACCAAAAAAACGCTTAGGGCGTTCTAGAGCATGGGCGTCAACACCACCAGTTAACACCTTGCCAGAAGAAGGAATAACAGTGTTATAAGCACGGGCCAAACGGGTGATCGAATCTAATAAGATAATCACATCTTTTTTGTGCTCTACCAAACGCTTGGCTTTTTCTACGACCATTTCGGCAACCTGAACATGGCGTGAAGGCGGCTCATCAAAAGTACTGGCAACTACTTCGCCACGCACTGAGCGCTTCATGTCTGTCACCTCTTCTGGTCGTTCATCGATCAGTAGTACAATTAAATGACAATCTGGGTTGTTGCGGGTAATGGAGTGAGCGATGTTTTGCAACATCAAGGTTTTACCAGCTTTGGGTGGAGATACAATTAAAGCTCTCTGCCCTTTGCCCATTGGCGCCGTTAGGTCAATTATTCGAGCGGTTAAATCTTCACTAGACCCGTTACCAAGTTCCATGGTTAAACGTTCTGTGGGGAACAAAGGTGTTAGGTTTTCGAACAACACCTTATGTTTAGCTTGCTCTGGTGGCCCGTAATTAATGCTACTAACTTTAAGTAGAGCAAAATAACGTTCACCGTCTTTAGGCGGGCGGATTTTGCCATCTATGCTGTCGCCTGTGCGCAGACTAAAGCGGCGAATCTGACTTGGTGACACATAAATGTCGTCAGGCCCAGCTAAATAAGAAGCATCTGCCGAGCGTAAAAAGCCAAAGCCATCTTGTAAAATTTCTAATACACCTTGGCCAAAAATATCTTCGCCACTCTTGGCGTGGCGTTTAAGAATACTAAAGATGCATTCTTGTTTACGAGATCGGGCAACATTATCGAGTCCCATGCCTTGGGCAATCTCGACGAGTTCAGGCATTGTCTTTGTTTTTAATTCAGTAAGATTCATAGTTAGATAGGCGTCAGTGCGCGCTAGGGGGGAAAATAAAGTTAGTAGAGTGATAAGGCTAAGTTAGCCGGTAAAAATCCGGCCGATTAGACAGAAGGTCTTGCTGGAATGACCACAGTCTCCCCCAAGCTGAGTCAAGTGTCAATATTAAAATACACTCGCTAGTCGATAATGTTCTATCGCCGCATCAACATGACCCATTTTATGCTGCAACCTGGCCATTTCAGCGTGCGCTTCTTTACTGGCTTGCAAGGTTATACTGGCTTGTAAGTAATCTTGGGCTTTACCCCAAAGTTCCAAACGTCTACATAAGCGACCTAGTGTAAGCTGAAGCGCTGCACTATCCTTGGCATTAGCTTGCCAAGCCTCAGCCTTGTTTAAGCTTTTCTGCACATCTGTTAAAGGCAAGTGTGCATACTCAAGCACCAGCTCGTCCAACCACTGTAGTTTAAGGGTCTGCTCTATAAATACTTGTGTTGTCTTGGCAGTATCACCTTCAACACGAGCCATGGCCTTAGTGTAAGTAATAATACTTGGGCCGTGGCTGGTAATACTCTTTGGCGCTTTGCTCCACAAGGAGTGAAGCTGGTCTAGGCTACTTTTTGCTGCACTGCCATCTTGCCTTCTCGTTGCACTAAAGGCTCGCCCGTAGGCTAGCTGCTGCTGCTGTGCCAATTGCTCTTGGCTAAGCTGGTTATGACTTCCCACTACCAACAATAAATTAATAAGCTCAGGCCACATTTGTTGCCGCTGCAATAAATCCAATAGCAACTGGTTCGCTTCTGCATGCCTAGGATTGAGCTGATGTAGGCTTTGTAAAGCATTAAGCGCGGCATCATCATCGCCTTGAAATAGAGAAATTTCGGCAAGCTTTAAATGCACTAGTTGCTGGGTGCCTGGGAACTCTGTTACCAATTGATTGAGTACCTTTTGCGCTTCAGCAGTCTTGCCCTGCCGACCCATCGCAGTTGCTAGTGCAGGCAACACAACAATAGGCTGACTGGTAGTGGGCGCAAGTTCCAAAAACTTTTTTTCTGCACGCACGTTTTGGCCATCAGCCAAAGCCAGCAAGCCTTGGCGAGTTTGCAACTGCATACGCTTTATACGGCTGGTCTGCTGCCAGCTGCCAAGCACCCGAAAGGGTAAATTGAGTGCAATAATAAAGCGCAGGCTTAAAGACATGGCTACAAATACTAAAACAATGCCAAGTAATAGCACCCATATGCTCATTTCTATGCTGGTATCACCCCACGCTAGCAACACATACCCTGGGTCTACATTAATTAACGTGCCCAGCCCAGCGCCCACTAGCAATACCAATAAAACAATAAGAGTTAAAAAGCGCATGATCTATTCTCCCACCGATGGCTCAGCTGGAGTATCGTGCAGCGCGGCAACAAAGCCTTGCAAAGCAATCAGGGAACCACTGATATTAGGCATATTAACTAGAACCTTCACCTCATCAAGCAAGTCAATCTGAACGTACATTGCTTGGACGATAAGGTCACTTGGCCGATAGTATTGAGCTAAAAGGTGCTTGACACCTACCAACGATTGATCATAAATTGTCTGCTGGCGACGCAAAAGGGCAACTTGAGTTTGGCTTAATGCCATTTCAATACGCATACGCACCAATAACTCAGCTGCAGGCGTTAGCAGTTGCTGGTCTTCTTGAGTACGTGATTGCACCTTAACCAGCTGTTTTAATTCCCCAAAAACACTGTTAGCCACGCTTTTAGTGCCCTGCCAAACAGACTGAGCCCACTTGATTTCTTCTGCTGGCGCGATCATAGCGTCATTTTTAGGACCTAGCCCAAATGCCTTATCAGTGGCCGCTACCTTACTTCTGGGTGGAATAAAGGTCAGCTTTGACGCTAAACCAGAAAGCGCAGCAAGCTTTGCATACACACCTTCTACATCGACACTTGGAATAGCTGTAAGGGCGGCTAAATCTGCCGCAATGGCCCTTCTGATTCCATAGGTGCCCACTTGTTCACTATCTCGAATGATGATGTCGGCAGCCTTAAGTAGGGCTATTGCAGATTCACTAGCTTGCTCCATAGCCAACCGCTGGTTGGCTAACCGCAACAGGTATTCAGCTTCTGCCAACTGCCACTGAGGCAATACTTTACCCTGGTCTAGTTGGGTTTTAGCCATGGCTTCTAAGGCACGCACTAAAGCTTGGTCCATGCGCTTTTGATTAGTTTTTAAGTCTGTTTGTTCGGTGGAAATAGCACGCTGTGCAGAAGTGTTTGCAAGGGCTAAGTCATCTAGCTTTTGTGACAAAGACTGCTGTTGTTGCTGCCAATTTTGGAGTATTTTAGATTGGCCACTTTGGTCTGACATGAGCGCTGCAGTGTAGGATTTTGCTTGCCACTGCACGTAACCCAATCCAGCGACCGCTGCCATTAATATCACAACAAGTAGCCACAACAGGCTTAGCTTGCCTTGGCTTGCTGGCTTTTTTTTTGCTGCACTAGCTCGGTCCACAGGTTTAGAAACCTTAGCTGTTTTAGGGTTGGATACTTGTGGGTCTGCGCCTTTGCTAGGCACCTTAGTATTAGCTTTGTTCTGGTCTTGTGTCACTGCGTCAGCATCCTTTTTCAGCGGCTTAATCAGCCTACTATCACGCCACCTTATAACCAATGTTTACAGTTTATCGAGGCGCTTGTTGTTGTATTGTTTGCAGCAAAGTATCGCACATTGCTTGATTGCTGGCACTACCACTGGTAAGTAATACTTGGTAGCCTAATCTTTTGGCCTGCTCCGCTACCCGTGCACTAGGCAAGACTAATATGACGCGCTGTTTGTCACACCAGTCTTGGTCACTTAGCAAGGCCTCAAAATTTCCTAAAGTTTCACCACTTTGGAACATTACTGCTTGGGGTGAGAACTCAGCTACACTGACTAATTGCTCACGGTTAATATGTGGCAACTTGCGCTGATAACATTGAGCATAGTCTACCCTTGCACCAGCAGTTTCCAGTGCATCAGATAAAGTCTCTCTACCGCCGCATCCTCGCACTATTAACACCTTGTGATGGGTTTGAATTTGGGGCAATAGATCGGCCAACAATGCTTCACTTGTGTCTCCCGTCACTGGCCTTTTTGCCGCAATACCAACCGCCATTAATTGAGCTTGTGTAGATTCCCCCATGCCCCACCATTGCACACCTACAGGCCACTGAGGCCAATAATCTTGTACTAGGTCTAGCCAGTACTGCGCCGCATTGGTGCTAATAACGATGACATGGTCAAAGGTGTCCAGATCCATTGCTAACTGCTTACTTTGCAGGCCATCCACTGATTGTGGTTCTACAGGTAGAATATCTAAGCACGCTTGGTGATGTACCTTAAACCCATGCTTTCGCAGTAGCTCAATCGTCACTTTTGCTTGTGCATCTGGCCTGGTGACCAATACCTTCATGCTGGTCATCAATTAGTTACTGAACATTATAAATAGCTTGAAGAATTTCACCAGCACCCTGTGCTAATAGGTCCTCTGCGGCAGTGATGCCTAGGCGTTCTGCATCCACACGTGACCCTCTAATTTCGGTAGTGAGTACGCGGCTGCCATCTACTTCGCCCACTAACCCCCGTAGCCATAGCTGATCCCCTTCTAGTTCGGCAAAGCAGGCAATAGGCACCTGACAACCACCTTCTAAGCGTTTGTTTAGTGCGCGCTCAGCCATTACCCGATCCGCCGTATCTTTATGGTGTAACGGCGCCAGCAGAGCGATTGTGACATTGTCGTCTAAACGGCATTCCACACCTACTGCGCCCTGCCCCCCGGCAGGCAAACACTGCTGGTCAGTTAAACGTGACTGAATACGGTGTTGGAAATCAAGGCGCATTAAACCTGCACTAGCTAAAATGATGGCATCGTATTGGCCTGCATCTAGCTTGGCCAAGCGGGTGTTTACATTACCCCGCAAATCTAATAATTGCAGATCTGGACGCAAGGCCTTGACTTGCAACTGGCGACGCAGGCTGGACGTGCCCACTTTGGCGCCTTGTGGAAGGTCATCTAAGCAGCTGAAGTAGTTACTTACGAATGCATCGCTGGGGTCTTCTCGTTCACAGATCACAGAGAGCCCTAGGCCCTCTGGAAACTCCATTGGCACATCCTTCATGGAATGCACTGCAATGTCTGCTCGATCTTCTAACATGGCCTGCTCTAACTCTTTAACAAACAGACCTTTGCCACCCACTTTTGCTAACGGAACATCAAGGATTTTGTCACCCTTGGTCTTCATGCCTAAAATTTCTACAGTAAGGTCTGGATGGTAACGCTCTAGCTCTGCTTTTATAAAATAAGCCTGCCAAAGAGCAAGTTGGCTTTCACGTGTGGCGATACGGAGGGTGGTCATAGGCTTTAATAACTGAGTGAACATTAATATAATCCATAGTGTATCAAATTGCTCTGCTTGGTGTTTGAGATAGACACCATAATGGAGCTGATTTATTCATCAGTAGTAGGTAAAATACAGGCCTAGCAGTTCACTATTTATTAAGAATTCATTTATGCCTTCTGATTTAACCCCTGAAATTGAAACCCCTCGCCGTATTCGCAGTTTTGTTAAACGTGCGGGCCGTATGACTCCGTCTCAAGAACACGCTTTGGAACACTATTGGCCCCTGTATGGTTTAGAACTTAATCAGGGGGCTTTGAATTTTTCAGACCTATTTGGTAATGACCACCCCGTAATCATGGAAATTGGTTTTGGTATGGGGGACTCCTTATCTACCATGGCCGCCACCATGCCAGAAAACAACTACATTGGTATAGAAGTTCATCGCCCAGGGGTTGGCCGGCTACTTAATAACCTAGCAACCCAGGAACTAAGCAACGTAAGGGTATTTTGTGAGGACGCCATTGAAGTGATGGCGCAGTGCGTTACCGATAATAGCCTGGCCGGAGTACAGCTATTTTTTCCAGACCCATGGCACAAAAAAAAGCATAACAAGCGCCGTATCGTGCAACCTAGTTTCGCTCAAGATATTCGCCAAAAACTCGCCACTGGTGGTGTATTTCATATGGCCACAGATTGGCAACCATACGCAGAACACATGATGGAGGTAATGGAACTAGCCAAAGGTTATAGAAACCAAGCGGGTGACACTCAGTATTCACCGCAACCGGAGTTTCGCCCTAGCACCAAATTCCAACGTCGTGGTGAGGGCAAGGGGCACGGAGTTTGGGATTTGATGTATCAGAAACAATGCTAATCAACCAACACTCTATTTGGGATAAAGCACCATTTGTGTGCATCGAAAAATGGCAACTGTTTTACCAGATTCATCATGGCTCACAATAGCATCCCAAACCTGAGTAGATTTTCCCAAGTGAGCAGCAGTTGCAACACACCTAATGGTCCCCTCCCTTGCTGTACCAATATGGTTCGACTTTAATTCAATCGTAGTAAAACCAATGGCCCCCTCTGGAAGGTTAGCAGTGCTGCCATAACCTGCACACGTGTCTGCTAGGGTAACAATGCTGCCTGCGTGAAGATAGCCGTTAATTGCAAGTAACGATGGTATGACTTTAAGTTCTGCCTCAACCCCTTCAGGTGCCACACGTGTGACGTGAAGGCCCAGATGCCCGGGTAAGCTACCTAAACTAATATCATTAAAAAACTTAGGAGTGAATTTTTTTGATGGCATCATTTTTTCCTTACAAACTAACTAACAACGCAATGATCTGGTCTGATCCAGACCAGAGGCGCAGCAACATTATTACATGACCTAAGGGGTCTGCGTTTAATGATGACTATGTGGTCTATTGCCAGCCATGGGTTTAAACCCGATGACATTGCCTTAGCGCATTAGTCAACACGGCAACCTATGAGGCCAGTTTGACCTCAGCGTTTGTTGGCGATAGGGTTAACTCACCCATTTATTAAAATACATCTACTAGGGTTGCCTAATTTATGACTCCTGCAATAGACCAACTCACACGTTTAGGTGTTCACCACAGTGTGCACGAATATACCCACACCGCCAAAGTGGCGTCATACGGAAGAGAAGCGTCAGATAAACTGGGTGTGCCTCCCCAAAGGGTATTTAAAACACTGGTCGTGGATGCTGGAAACAAGACTTTGGCGGTGGCGGTACTGCCTGTTGATCAACAGCTCAACTTAAAGCTTATGGCCACAGCCATTGGCGCAAAAAAAGTAGTTATGGCAAACCCTGCCACAGTGAGCCGAAGTAGTGGCTATGTCTTGGGTGGTGTGAGCCCAGTAGGCCAAAAGCGAGCGCTCACTACGGTTATAGATCAGCGTGCTAAGGATTATGGCAGCATTTATGTGAGTGGTGGTCGCAGAGGATTAGAGGTTGAACTGGCTGCAAGTGATTTAGCCATGGTAACCCATGGCTTATTCGAGATCATTTCTTAAGCCGTCATCACGGCACTAATTCAGCTAGAATTTAATCGCTAAAGGTGACGTAACTAGGATCGAGGTCTACTACCTGTGCGCTCATGGCTGCAGAAGTGATACCCATATCGATAAGGCCCTGCACTATCATGTTGCTAAGCGCTTGCTTTTGATCTGCTGTGCGCCCTGCCATGATATGAGACGTGGCATGGATAAAACGATCCGAGCCTGTGCCTGCAATATGGTGGTCGTAACCTGTGCAGCGTACTTTAATATGATCAGACTCAAACAAACCCGATTTTACATGGGCGTCAAACACGCACCTTAATAGCTGGGTGGGCGTAACACTACTGCTAAGCTGGTTAGAAATTTCTATGACGCAATGTGGCATGTGCAGGCCCTATTTATTAGTATTATGGGTAACATTTTTTTAGTGATACTGACCACTTTGGTCGTGCACAGCATCAACAAATATTTTGGCACTTTCTGGGTCTACAAACTGGTGAATACCATGGCCTAGGTTGAAAACATGACCATCATTTTTACCAAAATCTGCCAATATACGACCTACTTCTGCCTGAATAGTGGGTGCGTCTGCGTAAAGCACACTAGGATCCATATTACCCTGAAGCGCTACTTTGTCTCCCACACGATTGTGGGCTTCACTAACTTCTATAGTCCAGTCTAAACCTAGGGCATCAGCGCCTGTTGCTGCAAGTTGCTCTAACCACTGGCCACCGTTTTTAGTGAACAAGATAACAGGGACTGCTCTGCCTTCAGATTCGCGGGTAAGGCCATTAACAATACGCTGCATATAATCTAACGAAAAGGCTTGGTAACATGGGCCACTCAGTACGCCACCCCATGTATCAAAAATTTGTACCGCTTGAGCACCTGCTGCAATTTGAGCATTTAAATAAGCAATCACTGAATCGGCTAATACACTGAGTACTTGATGTAATAGCTCTGGGGTTGAATACATCATCGCTTTAATATGACGGAAGTCTTTGCTGGAACCCCCTTCAATCATATAAGTTGCCAAGGTCCAAGGGCTTCCAGAAAAACCAATCAACGGAACATCGCCAGACAATGCTCCACGGATAGTGCTTACCGCATTCATAACGTAGCCTAAATCTGCACCCATATCTGGCACTTTAAGCGCCGCAACATCAGCTTCAGTGCGCACTGGCTTTTCAAACTTAGGGCCTTCGCCAGCCTCAAAGTATAGCCCTAGGCCCATTGCATCGGGCACTGTTAGGATGTCTGAGAATAGGATGGCTGCGTCTAAATCATATCGACGTAGTGGTTGCAAAGTGACTTCACAGGCAAAATCAGCATTCTTACAAAGGCTCAAAAAATCACCAGCTTCAGCACGCAAAGCACGATATTCTGGTAAATAGCGACCCGCTTGGCGCATCATCCATACCGGCGTTACATCAACAGGCTGGCCCATAAGAGCACGAAGAAAACGGTCGTTTTTTAATTCAGGTTTAGAAGCAGTCATGGCAAGAAATAAGGCCTTAAAGCAGATAGTAAAGATTGCTGCCCATGATATAGATCACCTGCCTCGTTGTCACGGATTGTGGCAACTATACAAGTGATCTACAGATGTTCTCAACAGGTTTTTCAGGATTAGTAGTCGGGTTTAGACTTGTAGATAATCTAAAATACCATCTGCGGCTCTTCGCCCCTCGTCAATGGCAGTGACCACTAAGTCGGAACCACGCACCATGTCACCACCGGCAAAAATTTTCGCATTAGTAGTCTGAAAAGCATAATTTTTAGCCGCTAAATCAGACTCTTGAGCCACTTTAACAAGGTCCCAAGTATTTATCTCAACCCCTGCATCAGCCATCCACTTCGTTGGACTTGGACTAAAGCCAAAGGCTACGATAACGGCATCGGCAGCTACAACTTCTTCACTGCCTTCGATCACAATAGGTCGGCGACGGCCATTTTCATCAGCTTCACCCAACTCAGTTGTGACTAACTTAATACCTGTAACCTTGCCATTTTTACCGATTATTTCAACAGGAGAGCGGTTAAATAAGAACTGAACCCCCTCTTCCTTAGAGTTAGCCACTTCCTTAATAGAACCAGGCATATTGGCCTCGTCACGACGATAAGCACAATACACATTAGCTGCTGCTTGGCGAATAGCAGTGCGGTTGCAATCCATCGCCGTGTCACCGCCACCCAGCACCACAACTTGCTTACCTTTTAGATCAATAAAATCAGCTGGATCTTTTTCAAAGTCCATGCGGCGGTTAATGTTAGAAATTAAATACGGCAAGGCCTCGTGCACACCCTCTAGGTTCTCACCAGGGAAGCCTCCACGCATTGATTTATAGGTGCCCATGCCCATAAAGACGGCATCATATTCTTCCATTAACTGGTCTAGAGTGATGTCTTTGCCTATTTCAACATTAAGTTTAAATTCAATACCCATACCTTCAAATATTTGACGGCGCTTAGCCATAACAGGTTTTTCTAGCTTAAATTCGGGGATGCCAAAAGTAAGTAACCCACCAATTTCTGGGTAGCGATCAAACACTACTGCAGACACACCACCTCGCGTTAACACGTCGGCACAGGCCAAACCCGCAGGGCCCGCACCAATAACAGCCACTTTTTTGCCCGTTTCAACCACATGGCTTAAATCAGGTGTCCAGCCCATAGCAAAGGCCGTATCAGTAATATACTTTTCTACAGAACCAATGGTCACTGCCCCAAAACCATCATTAAGGGTGCAGGCACCTTCGCATAAGCGGTCTTGTGGGCATACGCGGCCACAGACTTCGGGCAGTGAGTTAGTTTGATGACACAATTCCACAGCCTCTAGAATATTGCCTTCCGACACCAGCTTGAGCCAATTAGGAATGTAATTGTGCACTGGGCACTTCCATTCACAGTAGGGGTTGCCACACTCCAAACACCGATGGGCTTGGGGCTTGGCTTCTACCGGTGTAAAAGACTGGTAGATTTCTGCAAACTGGCGCTTACGCAAGTCTGGGTGCACCTTAACCGGGTCTTGACGACCTACGTCGATGAATTGAAAATGGTTTTCTAATCGTTGAGCCATAATAGCCTCGTATACCTGATAATGTATTTTAAAAACGTCGAATTATTCAGTCTTGGTACGGGTGTTGGCCATAAGCTGCTGTAAATTGGCGGCTTTGGGCTTAACTAACCAGAACTTGCTGATATAATCTTCGAAATGACGGCTTAGTTCCCTGCCCCAACGGCTGCCCGTTGCTTCATGGAAGTCATGCAAGATAGAGCGCAAATAACTACGATACTCTTCCATATGCTCGCCACGAATACGGTGAATTTCCACCAATTCGCTGTTGTATTTGTCTACAAAGGTGCGATCTACGTCTAATACGTAAGCAAAACCGCCGGTCATGCCTGCACCAAAGTTATAGCCTGTTTCACCAAGCACAGTCACCACGCCACCTGTCATGTATTCACAACAATGGTCGCCTGCGCCTTCAATCACGGCATGAGCGCCTGAGTTACGAACAGCAAAACGTTCGCCGGCACAGCCTGCAGCCATCACAGTGCCACCTGTTGCACCATACAAGCAGGTATTACCCATGATAGAGGTGACGTTAGATTTAAAGCTAGATCCCTTAGGAGGATATATAACCAGCTTACCACCTGCCATACCCTTACCTACATAGTCGTTAGCATCGCCTTCTAAGTACATGTTTAAACCACCGGCATTCCACACACCAAAGCTTAGGCCTGCAATACCTTTAAGATGCACTTCTAGCGGATGTTCAGACATGCCATTGTTGCCATGCACTTTAGCAATAGCACCAGACAGTCTGGCGCCTATCGAGCGATCACAGTTGGTGATGTTAAAGCTAAAGTCGCCACCTGTTGAATTGGCAATAGCGTCTGCCATTTCATCCAACATCCTTTGGCTCATTGTGCCTGGGTCGTATGGCTGATTTTTAGACACTTGGCAAGTGTTAGGATAGCTTGGGTCGATACCGTCTTGGCTCAACAAGGGCGACAGGTCTAAGTTACGTTGTCTAGCAGTCACTCCACCACTGATTTCTAGTAGCTGCGTCTGGCCTACTAGCTCTTCAATGCTACGCACGCCTAGCTGCGCCATCACTTCGCGAGTTTCCTGCGCAATAAAGGTAAATAGGTGCTTCACCATTTCTACAGTACCGCGGAAATGATGATCTCTGAGTTGTTCGTTTTGTGTGGCCACTCCTGTAGCGCAATTGTTAAGGTGACAAATACGCAGGTATTTACACCCTAAGGCCACCATGGGTAGGGTGCCAAAACCAAAGCTTTCTGCTCCTAAAAGTGCAGCTTTCACTACGTCTAGACCCGTTTTAAGGCCGCCGTCTGTTTGCACTCTCACCTTGCCACGTAGGCCATTGCCTCGCAAGGACTGGTGGGCATCAGCAAGGCCCAGTTCCCATGGGGAGCCCGCATAGCGAATAGAAGTGAGTGGGCTGGCTGCTGTGCCGCCATCGTTACCAGAAATGGTGATCAGGTCTGCGTAGGCTTTTGCTACACCTGCAGCAATAGTGCCCACACCTGGCCGCGATACTAGCTTCACCGACACAAGGGCCTCAGGGTTAACTTGCTTCAAGTCAAAAATAAGCTGGGCCAAATCTTCGATGGAATATATATCGTGATGCGGTGGTGGAGAAATTAGGGTGACGCCAGGCACAGAATATCGCAGAGTGGCGATAAGGTCGTTAACCTTGCCCCCAGGGAGCTGCCCTCCTTCACCTGGTTTTGCACCTTGAGCCACTTTAATTTGTAACACTTCTGCGCTCACTAAGTAGGCAGGGGTAACGCCAAAACGGCCAGAAGCAATTTGTTTAATTTTAGAGCGTTTGTTAGTGCCATAACGCACTGGGTCTTCACCACCTTCGCCAGAGTTAGAGCGGCCACCTAGCTCGTTCATAGCCATAGCTAAGGATTCGTGTGCTTCTGGGGACAAGGCCCCCAATGACATGGCGGCGGTGTCAAAGCGTTTGAATATTTCACTTAATGGCTCTACTTCACTAATATCGATCGCATTAGATGGCTTTAGCTTTAGTAAGTCGCGCAGCGAGGCAACGCCGCGCTCATTCACTAACTTAGCATACTTTTTATACACGCCGTAATCACCCGTTTGCACGGCAGCTTGGACGGTAGTGATGATGTCTGGGTTATAGGCGTGATACTCACCACCATGAATGTATTTAAGCAGACCACCTTGTTGGATCGGCTTACGATCTATCCACGCTTCAGCAGCCAATAACTGTTGGTCAGACTGGAAATCACTAAATTGCGCACCTTCTATGCGGCTAGCCACGCCATGGAAGCACAGGTCTATAATAGGACTACTGATGCCTATGGCTTCAAACAACTGCGCGCCACGATAAGAGGCAATGGTAGAAATACCCATTTTAGACATGATTTTAAGCAGGCCTTTATTAATCCCTTTGCGGTAAGACTTATGGCAATCGATTGGGTTGCCAATAATCTCGCCAGATGCCACCATGTCGTTAATAACCCGATAACTAAGGTAAGGGTAAACCGCTGTAGCACCAAAACCGATCAACACTGCAAAGTGATGGGAGTCTCTTGCGCTGCCCGTATCCACGACAATGTTTGCATCACAACGCAAACCTTCATTAGTTAGGTGGTGATGCACCGCACCTGTAGCCATACAGGCTGGGATAGGCAACTTGCCCTTTTCAATCTCACGGTCACTCAGTACCACAATGCCTATGCGCTTGCGCACAGCTTCTGCTGCTTGGGCACACACATCTTTAATAGACGCTTCTAAGCCTACTTCTGGGTCATAATTTAGGTTGATGATTTGCACCTTAAAACCAGGCACATTCATGTGTAATAAGTCGGTGTATTTACTAGCTGATAAGATGGGAGAGCCTAATACAATCCGCTTGGCAAGCTCTGGACCCTCTTGGAAAATATTACGCTCTTTGCCTAAGCATGTTTCCAACGACATCACTACAGCTTCACGCAGTGGGTCTATAGGTGGGTTGGTCACCTGAGCAAATTGCTGACGGAAGTACTCGTATACGCTGCGCACACGGTTAGACAGCACGGCCATGGGCGTATCATCACCCATAGAACCTACGGCTTCTTGGGCTGTTTCTGCCAATGGACGGATCACCTGGTCACGCTCTTCAAACGTCACTTGATGCATCTTCATGTGGCGCTTAAGTTCACCTTCAGTAAAGTCTTCAAAACACTGTTCTTCATCCAAGGTGCCTTCTAGGCGGATGGCAGACTTACGCAGCCACTTTTTATAAGGCTGAGAGGCTTTGAGGCGGTCGTCAATGTCTTTGGTGTGCATGATTTCACCGGTATGGGTGTCTACCGCCAAAATTTGCCCCGGGCCTACACGGCCTTTAGCGACAACATCCAGTGGGTCGTACTCAAACGTGCCAATTTCAGAGGCTGTTACCAGATAATCATCTTTGGTCATAACCCAACGTGATGGGCGCAAGCCATTGCGGTCTAGCAGGCACACAGCGTAGCGGCCAGTGTTTAATACCATGCCTGCCGGGCCGTCCCACGCTTCCATATGCATGGAGTTGTATTCGTAAAAGGCGCGTAGCTCGGGGTCCATCAATTCATCGTTTTGCCACGCTGGGGGCATGATCAAACGCAAGGCACGAAACACGTCCATCCCACCCAACACCATAAGTTCTATCATGTTGTCCATGCTAGAGGAGTCTGAGCCAGTAGTGTTTACCACACCTTCAAGCTCTTGTAGCTCTGGGATAAGTGGTGTGGATAATACGTTTTGGCGAGCTTTTGCCCAGTTACGGTTGCCTTCAATGGTGTTTATTTCGCCATTGTGCGCTAAAAAGCGAAAAGGCTGTGCCAGTGGCCAGCGAGGCAAGGTGTTAGTAGAAAAACGCTGGTGAAAGGTACAAATGGCTGTGGTTAACCTAGGGTCACCTAAGTCTTTGTAAAATACCGGTAGGTCTACCGGCATCATGAGTCCTTTGTAGGAAAGCACACGGTGAGACAAGCTACATACGTAAAAGTCTTCGTCTGAGATCAAGGCATACATGGTGGTTTTTCGAGCCACTAATAAACGCGCTTCTAACACTTCCCCGCGAAGGCCTGGACTGTTTACGAATACTTGCTCGATACGCGGCTGGCAATCTGCACCAATGGGACCAAGGCAGGACGGATCTACTGGTACTTCACGCCATCCCACTACTTCAAGGCCGTTGTCTTCTAGGGCTTGATTTAATACATTGCGGGAATGAGAAGCCTTATCTTCATCTTGGGACAAAAACACCATACCCACACCAAAAGACTCTGTCAGCTCTTCAGAAAAGTGATCTAATGCCACCTGGCGCATAAAGGCCTCTGGCATTTGTAGCAATAAGCCACAGCCATCACCTGTCTTACCATCGGCGGCAATACCACCACGGTGAGTCATACAGGTAAGGGATTCTATCGCCTTTTGCAACAAATCATGGCTGGGATCACCATGCATGTGCGCAATCAGTCCAAAACCACAGTTGTCTTTGAATTCTTTGGGATTAAAAAAACCAGCGTTCATCGGCATCTCTCTCGCTAATCTGGATGGCAGTGAGCCCATCACGGGTGTTAACAAGTGCTACAAAAACTGCTGCTAAATGAGACAAGAATCAGTAGGGCACCTGCTTTAATTACAAACTTCTATAAGAGCTTATAAGTTTATTGAATCAACAAATGGACAAGCATCCTACATGAGAAAACCACGGCAAACAAACTATTTGGGGTATAAGCTGGATAAATACCTACACAATTGGCGACGTTCGCCGAATTTGTAAAAATTATTCACCACTTGTGTTGAATTTATTACGAATCTGCTGTTGAATTTTTAAAACAGGCCGCGCCCATGGTTGCTGATTCTGCAAGGCTATAGGTAAGGATGATATGGCACTTTGAGCCTTACTAGCGCTTTCGTAGTCTCCAACAAGCAACATATACCAAGGCTGACCACCACGGTCTAGTTTAATGGCATAAAGAGGCTGCGAAATATTTTTGTCTACTATAAAGGCTTCTAACGTGGTCTCCAGCCGGGCACCAAGAACCTGCAAGCTGTAATGGTCACTGGGTAATGTCAACACCTCCCGGTAACTGTAAGGTTGCTTTGTGTTGGAAGTGGCCGTGGGCCAGGCCTTCAGTACCGGTACAGGTATTAGGGCAACCGCTTGCTTTGCTGGCGGTTGAGTTACCTGTGCTGCTGGCTTAGGTGACAGCTTTAGTTGAACCTTGGGCTGGCGACTCACATTTTTTGGTGCTGGAGACAGCTCAATAGGCTCCAAAGGTGGCAGTGCAGTTGCTATAGGCTCTATTACAACAGGTTGGATAGCCACTGGGGCCGGTTCCACATGACGCTGCTCCAGCACATTGGCAGACACATAATTAAATAACCAAATACCCACCAGTACAACTACCACAAGGGTAGTGGCACCTATATGAAGCAATGGCAAACCCGCTTGTTGGACGAAGCCCCCCTTATTAATGGCCTTATTAGCCAGCATATTAAGGTAACCAGGATTACCCTTGGCTAACTGGTGTAATTGCAATAATTGGATAGGCGCAAGGCCATGATTGATACCAATACGCTGCAGCCGTTGGCGTAAATACTCGGCACTTTCTTCCTGGTTAAAGGGCGAAAGCACTAAATGATAAAACCGCTCCTGCCTAAGCTCGGCGAAATGAGGCGTTTCAATTCGCTCTACTACACTGTGATCTGCACATAAAATGACGTGGGGGCGAGCGTCTATTTTTGCATTGCGGGGCAATAAATTGGCTAGGAGTTCTAGCCCATCCTCGTCTAGCCACTGGGCGTCATCCACCACAATCAACAGCACTTCTTTTTGCAGTTTCAGCTCTTGAGCCAGTGCCTGTATCGCCATAATGCTGTGCTCTAGGCTTGCCTGGTTAGGCAGCTGCACAGGTAGTTGTTGGGCTAGTTGACGCACTACCCATGGCGCAGTAGCTGGTTCTTGTAATGCCAGATGAACGATACATGCCTTAGCGGGCTGAGCACGCAAAAACTGGTCAATAAAAGTTGTTTTACCAGCACCAGAAGGAGCACTGATCAGCACCAAGTAATCAGAGAAATGGCTTAAATGCAGCAATGTCTCTAATTGCCGGCCCCGGGCTTTAGCTTGATATTCAAAAGCCATTAAATTATCGCTTTGATGACTCACTTCTTGCTGGTCTAATTGGCGCAGATAAGTGGCATAAGCTGATTTAAGGCTGTCGCCCGTATTAGATTTTGGCAGAGGCTGGGTCACGGTCCTAACCCCCTAAACTGCCAACGACTGGTCAAGGGTCTGCTGCAATAAATCACGACTAAAATCTGAAGTGACAATCGCTTCACCTAGCTGCTGAAGTAGGATTAAACGAATGCTGCCATCGGTGACTTTTTTGTCTAGCTGCATATGTGTTAGGTAGGCTTTCCCATGCATTTGGCTTGGGCCCCATAGGGGCAATCCAGCAGCTTTTAACAGGTTTTGAATACGCAGTACTTGTTGGTGTGAAATCCGTCCCAAGCGCCACGATAAGTCAGCCGCCATGGCCATACCAGCACCGACAGCTTCACCGTGTAACCAGTGACCATAGCCCATTTCAGTTTCTATAGCATGTCCAAAGGTGTGGCCAAAGTTAAGTAGGGCTCTCTGCCCATGCTCCAACTCGTCTGCAGCAACAATGCGGGCCTTGCAGGCGACAGATTGATAGATAGCTTGGCTTATTAACTCAGGAGCCAGTTGACGCAGCTGATCTATATTCTGTTCTAGCCAGGTAAAAAAATCGGGTTCGGCAATAAGGCCATACTTAATCACTTCTGCCAGGCCTGCACAGAGCTCCCGAGGGGGCAATGTTTGCAGGCTTTGGATATCAATAATTACACACTGAGGCTGATGGAATGCACCAATCATGTTCTTGCCAAGGGGGTGGTTAACGCCAGTCTTTCCTCCGACAGAAGAATCTACCTGAGATAACAAGGTAGTAGGTATTTGTATAAAATTCACACCACGCTGATAAGCGGCAGCCGCATAGCCGGTCATATCTCCTATAACTCCGCCGCCAAGAGCAATTAGGGTTGTTGTACGATTATGACGTTGCTGTAGCAAGTGGTCAAAAATCAACCCCACTGTATCAAGATGCTTATACTGTTCACCATCTTGCAGCACGATGCTGTCCACCTGTAAGCCGCTAATACCAAGGCTCTGCAAACCGTTTAAAATGCCTTGCAGGTAAAGGGGCGCTATAGTGCTATTGGTCACCACCATCACTTGTTTGCCAGTAATATGCTGGCGCAGCAGTTCAGCCTGTTGCAAAAGACCACTACCGATATAAATCGGGTAGCTGCGACTCCCTAGCTCAACGGTTAATGTGTGTTGTACGCTGCTCATGATGATAGCTCTGGCCCGTAACAGCCTTAAAGTAGACTAGGTAGTTTAAAGGGAACGAATTGCTTCGATTTGCTTAATAATCTCTGCCACTAACAAACGGGGATTTTGCGCACCTGTAGCCACTTGAATGTCTGCTGTTTCTTCATACAATGCATGGCGATGGGCAAACAAGTCTCTTAGCACTTGTTCTGGGTCTTCATTTTGAAGCAGCGGGCGATTTTTATCTTTTGATGTGCGCTCGAGCTGTTGCTCAACCGTTGCAAATAAATACACCACAGTGCCGCGGGCAGACAAATGTTGTCTATTTTCAGCTAACTCCACTGCGCCACCACCTGTAGCCATCACTAAATCCCTGTGCTCGGTCAACTCGGTGATCATGTTAGCTTCGCGTTTACGAAAGCCAGCTTCACCTTCGACATCAAAAATCCAAGGAATATCCGCACCAGATCTTTCCTCAATTTCCCTATCAGTATCTAGGAATTCTAGCTTTAATTCGCGTGCTAGCTGACGCCCAATGGTGCTTTTGCCAGCGCCCATTGGGCCGATTAAAAATATATTCACAATGAAATTCCTTTTAGGAACAGCAACAACAAAACCCGGTCATCAAGCACGAAGTGCTCACTGCCGGGTGGCATCAGTTAAATTATGCGGACTAACATTAACATAATCAAGGGTTAACTATGCGTGGAGTGACAAAAACCAAGAGTTCAAACCTCTCAGCCCC
>Ga0209071_1000088_pt1 | contig 60327 bp, 58 predicted proteins | sample CoawatmetaG10DNA_2_FD_187513 | JGI IMG/M metagenome (GOLD analysis project Ga0209071, IMG submission 187513) | Marine microbial communities from the West Antarctic Peninsula - Coastal water metaG108-DNA (SPAdes) (version 2) | ecosystem: Environmental > Aquatic > Marine > Coastal ... | reverse complement strand
CCTATCGCAGCGGGATCGAGCGAATCTCGGCCCTGCTCAGCCGCCGCGCCGAGATCGTCGCCGGACTGCCGCCGCTGCGCGACGCGTTCGACAAGGCGGTCGTCGAGAGCAACGACGCCACGCTTGCGAACACGCTGTCGCAGATTCAGAGCCGCATCGCCACCGCATTGCTGGCGCACAACACGTCGGCCGCCGAGCAGGCTGCGCAAAGCATGCGGGCGATGACCATCGCCGATCCCGCCCTGCGCAGTGCCGTCGACAACTATGCCGAGGCGATCAGCGCGATCTCGGTGCGCGAGGGCCAGATCGCCGACATCGACCGCGAAGTGCTCGGCGCCGAAGGCGTGTTGATTCAGAAGGTCACCGAGCTGTTGCGGGAGCTCAGCTCGCGCCGCGGCCATGTGCTGTCGCGCGATTTTGCGCGGACATTGGCTGAAGCGAAATGGCAGAGCATCGTGCTCGGCACCGCGGGCGTGCTGATCGGCCTGTTCGCGTCGGTGCTGGTGGTGCGCCGCACCGTCCGCCCGCTGGCCCGGATCGCCGGCTCGATCCGCAAGGTCGCGGGCGGCGAGAAGAGCGCGTTCATTCCCGGCGCCGACCTCGACAACGAGATCGGCGACATCGCGCGCGCCGCCGAGGTGTTCCGCCAGACCCTGGTCGACGCCGACAGCGCGCGCGAGGCCGCTCTGCGCGCGCTCGCCGAGCAGCGGCTCGCCGAGGAGAGCTATCACAAGCTGTTCGAGGCATCCGTCGACGGGATCTACGTCACGACGCCGGGCGGCACGCTGCTCAACGCCAACCCGGCGCTGGCGCGGATGATGGGTTATGCCACGCCGCAGGACCTGATCAACGGCATCGGCGACATCGCCTCCACGGTCTATGTCGATCCGGCGGCGCGGGAGCAGTACCAGAAATTGATGGCGCGCGACGGCACGGTGCGTGACTACGAATATCAGGTGCGCTCGCGTGACGGCACGGTGCTTTGGCTGTCCGATTCCGCGACCGTCGTGCGCAACGACGAGGGCGAGGTGGTCCGCTACGAGGGCACGGTGCGTGACATCACCGACCAGAAGCGCGCCGAAGATGCCATCGCCGAGGGCCGCCGGCTGCTGCAGATGGTGATCGACACGGTGCCCGCCGTCATCAACGTCAAGGAGCGCAATCTTCGCTACGTGCTGATGAACCGCTACATGGCGGGGATATTCGGCATCGAGCCGCAGGATGCGATCGGCCAGACCACCGCCGAGCTGATGCAGCGCTACGGCGCCGCCAAGACCGACGAGAACGACAAGCGCGTGTTGTCGGCGCGGCGCGAGCTCGGCTTCTATGAGGAAGAGTACAAGGACGCCGCAGGCAACATGCGGCAATGGCTGGTCAACAAGCTGCCGATCCTCGATGCGCAGGGCGAGATCGAGAACATCGTCACGGTGGCGCTCGACATCGGCGAGCGCAAGCGGTCCGAGCAGGAGATGCGCAAGGCGAGGGATTCCGCCGAGGCGGCGCTGCGCAACCTGCGGGAAACCCAGAACTCGCTGATCGAGGCCGAGAAACTCGCCGCGCTCGGCCGCCTGGTGGCCGGGGTCGCACATGAGGTCAACAATCCCGTCGGCATCAGCCTGACGGTGGCATCCGCACTGGAGCGCAAGACCGCGAACTTCGAGGCCCAGGTCGAGCGCGGCGACCTGCGCCGCTCCAGCCTCAACGATTTCCTGAACACGGCGCGGGATGCGTCGTCGCAGCTCGTCGCCAATCTGAACCGCGCCGCGGAGCTGATCCAGTCGTTCAAGCAGGTCGCCGCCGACCGCAACTATTCCGACCAGCGCACCTTCGATCTCGGCGATCTCACCGAGCAGGTGGTGATGAGCCTGCGGCCCGGCCTGCGCAAGCACAATCTGACGCTCAACGTCGATTGCGAGCCCAACCTGATCATGAATTCCTATCCCGGACCGTATGGCCAGGTGCTGACCAATCTGTTCCTCAATGCGGTCGCGCACGCGTTCCCGGACGGCAAGCCCGGCGAGGTCGAGATCCAGGTTCGTGCCGCAGGCGGCGACAATGTCGAGGTGATCTTCGCAGACAATGGCTGCGGCATGAGCCTCGACGTCCGCCGCCGCGCGTTCGATCCGTTCTTCACGACGCGGCGCGACCAGGGTGGCACCGGGCTCGGGCTGCACATCGTCTACAGCATCGTCACCACCCGGCTCGGCGGCCGGCTCTCGCTCGAATCCGCGCCGGGCAACGGCACGCGCATCCAGATGATCCTGCCGCGCGTCGCCCCGCTGGAGCAGGCCGCGGAGTAGGCAGGCGCCGTCGCCATGTTATCTTCCTCAATTCCCGGCCAGAAAACGCGTGGCGGATTGGCCGGCGCCGCGATCCGTGCCGTTCGAGCGGAGCAGGGAGTCGCGCCTGGGATCACCAGCGCCACCCGCAGCGACGACGGCCGCGATGCCACCAGCAGGACCAGCGTCGCCGGCGATGCCAATGGCGGCGGCGCGGTGGTCGCGGTGGCGGCCGTGGCCGCGGTCGCCGGCTGGTAGCAACCCTATGAACGGGCGGCCCGGCATCGTCTGCCCCGGCGGCGAGGTCCTTTTCCAGCGCCAGCGGCAGCGCCTTCGCGCTCTCCGCCAACAGGCTTGTACCGAGGCCTGCGGCAACGACACCGCCGAGCATGCTCCGCAGTGCCGTCCGGCGATCGATGTCATGCATGGCTTGCTCCTTCCGTTGTTGCCGGGACGTCGTTGTCTTGCTCCAGCAGGTGATGCGCATGGATTTGCCGGCCAGGCCGGCGTGGATCAGCTGGTTCGTTCGCGGTGGCCTGCCGCGTTGTCATCCGGAATCTCTCCCGGCCGGTAGTTCGGCAGCTGCCCTGCCGGAATGACCGCGAGGAGGGCGAGCCCGGCCATGATCAACAGCCCGATCTTCAGCGCCCGCAGCCGAGCTTCGGTGTTGACCCGGACCGCTTCCTCGACCTGCTGTGGCGTGCCGCTCGTGGCTTCGAGCACGCTGCGCAGCCGGTCATTGCTGACGAAAGTGATGTTGTCGAGGTCGACCTGGCTTTGCAGCTCCTTCGTCAGCACCGGGCTGGCCGTGATCTTGCCGAGGGCGATGGTGCTCAGCAGACCAACGAGAAGTGCGCCGGCGACCGCCGTACCTACCGCGGCCGCGAGGTTTTGCGTGGTTCCGCGCAAGGACCCGACGTCCCCCGCAAGCACCTTGGGCGAGGCCGTCACCAGGACGTTGAACAGCAGCGTCACCAGGGAGCCCTGGCCGATGCCGAACAGGACGAGACCAAAAAGAACGGGAATCTCGCTCCAGTCGTTGCGCACGACGAAGGCGAGCCACAGCAGCGCGATGGTGCAGAGCGCAAAGCCGAAACGTCCGATCTGACGCGGTGTCAATCTGTCGTAGAGATTGACGATCAGCATCGCCGAGAAGAAGACCGTGAGGTTGAACGGCATCATCGCGATCGCTGTGGCGATCGGCGAGCGTCCCTGCACGATCTGGATGTAGAGCGGCACCGTGAAGTTCAGTGCAGCCTCCAGCGCGACCACCGTGAACAGCGCATAGACCGCGCAGCGCTCCTCAGGCGAGTCGATCACCTCCAGTGCCAGCAGCGGAGTTTTTCCCGCGGCCTGCTGCCGGTGCGTCCAGCTTAGAAATGCCTGTCCGAGCACGATGCCGATCACGATCATGATCGGCGCCGGCGAAACGCCCAAGAGATCGAACGGCGCGTTGGGACGGGCGAGCGCCAGCCCCCAGCCGATGAGATTGTTGAATCCGAAGCTGATCAGAATGATCGCGCCGGCGGCGAGGGCGACGCCAACCAGATCAATCTCGATGTCGGGGCGGCCGCGGTCCGGCTTCAAGCGAAAGCTCAGCAGGAAGACGATCGCCGACACCGCGATCAGGATTCCGAACGCAGGCCGCCAGCCGATATAGGTTCCAAACACTCCGCCGATCACGAATGCGAGCACGCCGGCAGCCGCACGCGCCGAGCCGAGCGCGCTGAGGGTCGTGGCCTGCTGGCGCCCGGCATCATTGCGAGCGAAGCGAAGCAATCCATTGTCTTTCCCATGCCGAGCGATGGATTGCTTCGTCGCTTCGCTCCTCGCAATGACGGGAACCGTGCTGCGACTGCCGAACCGCTAATTGATATCCGCGAGCTTGTGCAGCGTTGCGCCGAAGATCAGGCTCGCCTTGCCGACCAGCGCGGTTCCACTCATGGTGCCGCGGGTGTCAGTGAAGGTGCCGGAGACGCCGATGCCGACCGGCGCGGGTCCGCCGAACAACGGATTATCGGTGTCGCGCGGCGTGGTGTGGCGTTGCACGAGGATCTCGCCCTTGAACGCGTCACCTTTCACCGTGTAGCTGCCGGTGTAATAGAGATAGCCGTCGCCGCCGAGAATCTGCCCGTCGCGGAAGAGAATCACCCCGCTGCCCTTGCCGACGCGTCCGTCCAGCAGGGTGACGTGGATTGAGTACAGCCCGTTCTTCATAACGTTCCATTGGACCGGCTGCCGCGCCCGCAGCAATCCGGATTGGTTTTTTATGCCAAAGCGAGCAACCTCGTGCAATGCGGCAGGTTGATTCCGGGGGGGGGGGTCCGGAGAAGCCGTGAACCCTCGGTTCCTGCCAGGCGGTGTGACGGCGCGATGACAGCGGACCGTGCGCGCGAATCGAACTGGCCCGCGAAATGCATGGCTCTGGTTGCACTGGCCGGTGAGTGCTGGAGCAACATACATGACAGACAGGTTGGAAGCTGGCGGCCGCTTGGCAGGCCGGAACGACGAGCCCAGAATCTTGCCCGGAACCTTGGTTGACCGTCGTCGCGGCCGCATGAGAGTGTTTCTGTCGCTTGGTCTGGTCGCGCTTACGTCGGTCGCCGCTGCGCAGCTTGCACAGGCGCGTGATCCTGACGGCCGCTACGCCAATTCGCCGCTGAAGGAATGGTTCGACGGTCTGCGTAGCGGCAAGGGGCCGTGCTGCTCGGATGCCGACGGCAGTGCGGTCAGCGATGTCGATTGGGAATCGAAGAACGGACACTATCGCGTGCGCCTCGACGGGACGTGGATTGACGTGCCCGACGAGGCCGTGGTCACCGAGCCCAACCGGGCCGGCCGCGCGATGGTGTGGCCGATCAAGAGCTACATGGGCGTGACGATCCGCTGTTTCATGCCGGGTAGCATGACGTAGCGAGGCAATCGTCGCTCACACGTACTTCTTGTCGCGCTCGAGCAGTTCGATCGAGATGCCCTGCGGGCCGCGGATGAAGCAGATCCGTACGCCGGGGCGGATCGTGGTCGGCTCCTTGGTGAACTCGACGCCCTTGGCCTTGATCTCGGCCGCGACCGCGTCGATGTCCTTCACCGACAGCCCGAAATGATCGAGCCCCTGATAGGGCGTCACCGGCGGGGCATTGACGCCGTCGCCTTGCGTCACCTCCGCAATGAAAACCCTGGCGCCGCCGAGTTGGACGTCGATGCGGCCGGGGCCGCGGACGATCTCGCCGCCGAGAATGTCGCGCAGCCAGGTCGCTGTGGCTTCGGGATCGGGACTGCGCAGATGGACGTGGTCCCACGTGACGACGACGGGCATTGCGATCTCCTTGTTGTTCTCGCGCCGCTCGGGTGCGCGGCACTCGCTCCCGTGCAGCGCAAATCTAGCGAGCGGCCAGCCCTGATGCCACTCCGTGCAGTACGTCGCAAGATTGTCGTACCGGTATGAAACCATTCCGTCCGGCGGCGATTGTTCTCGCGTGGCCGCTCGACCTGCGGCCGTCCTGGATGCCGCCTGCGGCGATGGGGCGGCTTGATCGAGCGTCGAGGGTGAGGGCACGACGATGCGGATCGGTTTGGCGTCGTTTCGACATGTTGCGGCCGGACGTCTCGCTGACGGCCGCTTCTACGCCAGCATGCTGCTGTCGCTGATCGCCATCGCCGGAATTGTCGCCTGGTTCATGCTCCCCGAGCCGAGCGACGGCGGAGATCAAGACATCTGGCCGGTGCCTTCAGCCACCATCCGCACCGCACAGGATGTGCCGACCGGGGCGCAGCCCGCCCAGGCCGCAAGAGAGGGGCTGGCCGTACCGGCCGATGAGCCGGCCACGGTCGGCATGGCCGCTGCCCCGCAGCCGGCCGAGGAGTTGAGGCAGCCCGGCCCGGGCGCCGAACGATCGCCGCTGAACAGGGTGCGGATCGCCTCGCAATCGTGGCGCCGCGGCGGGCTGGGTTCGAAGATGCTGGTCACGCTGACACTGCGCAACGCCAACGATTTCGCGGTCAAGGATATCGAGATCGCCTGCGCCTTCATCCGCCGCGACGGCAGCCCTATGACCGAGCGCAAGCGGCTCATCCCGGACACCATCGCCATGAAGAGCCGGAAGACCTACTCGCAGATGTTAATCGGGTTCGTAAATGTTAACGCAAACAAGGCGAAATGCTCCGTCGTGACCGCCAGCCGCGCCTAAACCCTGCATCCCGAAAAAGTGACCGGGAATTGACTTGCCGGGTGAACCGTAACGGCCAGGCAGGAACTAACTAGTAAGCCGACCGTTAGTGAACGGCCCGGAAGCGCGGGATGGCGACTGTCCGGGTAATCATGCGCAGACGATGAATTCGCCCGCGCGATGACTGATGTCGTCGCGCCGAGATGAACCGCGCCCGTGGCGCGGGGGGAGCTACCAAGATGCCTGTGGCGCGTTATTTCCTGTTCGTTGGTGGAGTGCTGCTCGCGCTGCTCTTCGTCGTCAACGCCATTGTGCCGCAGGAGGCCGTAGTTCCCGGCCAAAGCCAGACCATCTCATCGCCGGGCGTCGACAAGACCATGGTCCGGATCAGGTCGACCCAAAAGCTGCCTGAGCGGGTGGTCTACGATACCAACCTGCCGACCATCGTTCCGGCGCAGGTCAACGCGGTCGCCGCGACGAGCCCGGCGGCTGCCGGCGACGCCTCGGCACAGGCCCGCGTCCGCGACACCTTCGCCCAGTTCATTCCGCCGGAGAAGGCTGACGCGCGCAAGGGCGCAGTCGTAGCCGACGCTAAGCCAGCCGAGCAGCCGGCGCAGGCCCAGCCGCAGGCGGCGAAGAAGCACAAGGTTGCGCGTTACCATGCCCATCCCCAGCAGCCGATGCGGCTGGCGCAGCCCGGCACGTATCAGCCTTACCGCGTTGCACAGCAGCAGCCGCGCATGGGCTTCTTTGGCGGTTTCGGCACCTGGTAGGGCCGCAGCCGGCAACCGATATGCCGTCGCAAATGCTTGCGGCGGCTTTTTCATGTCCGCATGATCAGGCGGGTTAGCGCGGCAGGCGCGGAATCTTGTCGGCGAAGCCGTTGTAGCAGGTCAGCCGCTCGTCCTCTTCCTTTACGAACCGGCATTCGTTGACGCCCTTGGCGGGGGCGGCCTTCGGCTTGGGCTGCGGCTTGAAGATCTCATCGTAGCACATCAACCGCTCCTTGGTGGCGTCGTCGATGTCCTGGCAGGCCTGAAGCTTCTGCGCGGCCGATTGCGGCTTACCGGGCGTGGCAGCCTTCTCGCCCTTCTTGCCGGCTGACTTCTTGCCGACCTGGACCAGCGGCTTGTCGCCCACCATCGGCTGCGCGCCCGCCGGCTTGTCGGCGGCAGCGGGTGGCGTGGTGGCTGGAGTGGTGCCTTGGGCAAGCGCGGCTGCCGGGCAGAGGAGCGCCAGCGCGAAGATGATATGTCTCATGTTGAAAATGTCCGAAATGGCGTGATGACCGGAAGGGATGGCGCCGGGGATCGGAAAAGCCCGGCAAGCGCCGAGGCTTATCGCAAGTTTTGCCCGAATCCTACCCCCAGGGACGCCCCGCCCGCCGCCGATCCACTGGCAAGAACAGGGGCAATTCGTCGCCGGTCCGGCCGCAACCGAGCGTGATTTGCCTTTGCCGGGCCGGACGGCTATGACGGCGCCATCTGCGCGACTGGCGCTTGGATGGACCACCATCGGGGAGCGCAGAGACTGAACGCCGCGCGCCTGGGCACCGCTTCGAAACGGAGGTGCCATGACGGCGAACATTCTTGATGGGCATGCGCATGCCCAAATTGTCATCGACAAGGTTGCGAGTGAACTGGACCGACTGCCCCGCGCGCCGGGGCTTGCGGTCGTGCTGGTTGGCTGTGACGCGGCGAGCCAGATCTACGTGCAGAGCAAGGTCAGGATGGCCGAGCGGCTTGGCCTGCGCGGCGAGGTCGAGCGCCTGCCGGACGACGCCAGCGAGGCCGATCTGCTTGCCCGGATCGTGGCGCTCAACGGGCGCGACGACATCGACGGCATCCTGATCCAGCTGCCGCTGCCGGCGCATATCGACGCCCTGCGGGTGATGGCCGCGGTCGATCCCGCAAAGGATGTCGACGGCCTGCACGCCCTGAACGCGGGCCGGCTTTTTCACGGCGACGATGCGCTGGTGCCGTGCACGCCGCTCGGCTGTCTCAGGCTGATCAAATCGATCCGCCCCGATCTCACCGGCGCGCATGCCGTGGTGATCGGCAGCTCCAACATCGTCGGCAAGCCGATGGCCGCGCTGTTGCTGCAGGAGCAGGCGACCGTGACGCAGACCCACGTCCACACCCGTGGCATCAGCAGCATCTGCCGGCAGGCCGATATCCTGGTCAGCGCGGTGGGCAAGGCCGGGCTCGTGCGCGGCGACTGGATCAAGCCGCAGGCCATCGTGATCGACGTCGGGACCACGCGCGTCGAGAAGCCGGACGGCGGTTATGCGGTGTGCGGCGATGTCTCGTTCGACGAGGCGTTGCAGGTCGCCGGTGCGATCACGCCGGTGCCGCGCGGTGTCGGCCCGATGACGATCGCCTGCCTGATGGAGAACACCGTGAAGGCCGCCAAGGCGAGGGCGGCGCGGCTGCAATAGCGCGGGATGCGCGCTCAAAGGCGCGCGGCCGGTCCTGCTCGCGTCTCGGATTCGCGCAGGGCGGTCGCGCGCGAAGTTCATGACCCCGGAGGTAATGGAAAGCCCGCAGCGTTCGGCTATCGTCGCGCGGCAGATGGAGGCGCGCGATGCTGTATGCGGAAGATCTCACCGAGGGCCAGACATTCAAGCTTGGCACCTACGCGATCGGGGAAGCGGAGATTCTGGCGTTCGCAGCAAAATATGATCCGGTGCCGATCCATACCGATCGCGCCGCGGCGGCGGCGGGTCCGTTCGGTGGTCTGATCGCAAGCGGCTTCAACACCATGGCGATCTATCAGCGCCTCGTCGTGGAGGCGATCTGGAGCAAGGTGGCGGGTATCGTCGGGCGGAGTTTTGAAATTCGTCTTCCGAGCCCGGTCCGCCCGGGAGACACGCTGACCGGCCAATCCGAAATCCAGAAGATCACCCTCAGGCCGGAGCGGCGCGACGCCGTGGTGATCTTCAAGACCGAGCTCGTCAACGAGGAGCAGCGCCCTGTGCTCGTCCTCGTGCTCGATGCGCTGATCCACATGCGGCCGGCGGAGCGCACGCGGACATAGTCTCCGCTACTTCGTACAGCGGCAAGTGTGGAACCGCGCGGACGGGTCAATGCGTTGCGCGTGCGGAACGTTTCGTGGCCTGATCGGTTCGAGACCTTGAAGCCTCCGGCGAGGGGCGCGGGCGGGGAGGAACCAGCCGAGGAAACAGCCAGGGCCGGAACCAACAAAGGAGCAGCGGATGAAGCTGAATGCCACGCAAGTCAAACAGACCATGACGCAATTGAACGCCCAGGTGCTTCCGGACGATCATTCTGCCGTGGCGCAACTGAACAGCGTATTCGGCGAGCATACATTCTTCGTCGACACCAGCGGACTCAAGGTCCTCGAACCGGCGCAGAGCTCCGGCATGCCGGGGCAGACCGGCGAGGTGGTGAGCCTCGCCGACTGGAGCGACCCGGAGCTGACCTCGCTGCGGCCGCACGAGCCCGAACCGACCGGCGTGCTCGTCACGCTCGAACCCAGCAAGCACTAAGTGAGACAAACGTCGACGATCGGCCCTCTTGATGGCGACAGTCTCGACGTCACCTCAAGAGGTGCCGAAAGTCACATGGCAAATCAGCGCTGCCTGCGTATGCATCGGTTCGAGGTGGGTATTCAGGCGGTGAGGGGCAGATGGGGATCGTGCGGCGCTGGAGCCCTGACGAGGACGAAAGGCTCAGAGAACTCGCCAGGGCCGGCAAGAATGCACTCGAGATCAGCAACGAACTGACCCGCAGCGCGTCGGCCGTGCGGCGGCGCGCCGAGGTGTTGTCCGTACTCATCATGGCCAAGGCGTTTCGCGCCCGCCCGTCGCACGTTGCGACCCATCTCGAGCGGGTCGCGATCGATGCGATCCGCAACCGCCGTTCGTTTCCCGCAGGCGTCGGCCCGAGCACCATTGCCGGAATGATCGAGAAGGGCTGGATCGTCCCGGAACTGGGCCGCCGATACCGCGTCACCGACGCCGGCGTGGAGGCGGTGCGGGCCAAGATCCCGAGTGGGTGAAGGCAACCCGGCAACGGGACGTGCCAGCGGGACGGATTATTTGAGGCCGATTGCGAGATTTTGCGCCCGAGACGGATGTCCTATCCGTTCAATCATCGGAGGCGCGACGACTTGGGTCTCCGCGTCTCACTCCAGCCGTCCGTGTGATTGCGCCGATGCTCACCGCCCAGTTTGCTCCAGCCGACCGGTACCAGCGTTTCGCCGATCTTGCGCCGTTTGTTCGCGAGGCGATCGGCATCATCGCAGCACTGACCCCGGCTCAACGCCTGGACGTGGAATTCCTCGAACGGCAGTTCATCCCTGCGCTGGGCCTCAATGACGAGCTGCTGCGTGAGCAGCCGCCGGAGCTTGCGCCGTATTTCGGCAGGGGTCTGCACCTCTGGCAGTATCCGAACCAGCTCGCGCCGTATCTGGCCTGGCTTGCGCGCAACGCGACCGGCATTTCCTCCTACATGGAAATCGGCTGCCGCTGGGGCGGCATGTTCATTCTGGTGACGGAGTGGCTGAGGGCCAGCGGTGCCGACCTCAAGACAGTGATCGCGCTCGATCCGATCGCGCCGACGCCGTTCATCTCGACCTATTTCGATCTGCTGCAGCAGCAGGGCGGCATCGAGCCGGTCTACATGCAGGACTATTCAACCTCGCCGCTGGTCGCGGCGCATGTCGAGCAGCTGAAGCCCGATTTCGTCTTCATCGACGGGGATCACAGCCTGCGCGGCGCGATGCTGGATCATCTGCTGGTGCGCTCACACGCCAGGATCATCGCGCATCACGACATCCATTCCCAGGCTTGCCCGGATACGACGCTGCTGTGGACGGCGCTGAAGCAGTTCGAAGCGCCCATCTTCGACACGTTCGAGTTCACCAGCCAGTATCCGTCCGTCAACGGCGCCTTCCTCGGCATCGGCGCGATGAAGCGGCGGTCCGCGTAAGGACCGCCACCACCTGCCCGGAAGCCGGGCGATGTCAGCTACGACGTTGCGATGCCGGGCTCGGTGTGCGGCCGCTCGCCCAGATTGAGCTTGCTCCTGTCGCCGCCGGCCCAGGCCAAGGTCTTCGGATCCATCACGCGGAACCAGAGCGGCGGGATCGCAGCCAGTCCGAACATGCCGGTGTAGCCGTTCGGCAACCGCGGAATGTCGTCGAAATCGCGCAATGACTGGTAGGGGCGCATCGGGTTGGCGTGGTGGTCCGAGTGACGTTGCAGATGCAACGTCATCAGGTTCGAGACGATGTGGTTGGTGTTCCAGGAGTGGCGCGGCTCGACCGCCTGGTAGCGGCCGTTCGGCAGCTTTTCGCGCAACAGGCCGTAGTGCTCGACATAATTGGCCTGGGTCAGCGCGTACCAGCCGAGGAAATGGTGCGCGACGATGAACGGCGCGACCTTCCAGCCGAACACCGCAATCAGAATGGCTGCCACGACGAGCGTCAGCGCGAAGCCCTGCAGGATTTCGTTGTTGACCGACCAGACCGGCTCGCCGCGACGGGTCAGCCGCTCGGCCTCATTGCGCCAGCCGCGCTTGAAGGCACCCGGCAACTCGCGCGTTGCGAACGCATAGATCGATTCGCCGAAGCGCGCGCTGGCGGGATCCTCGGGAGTTGCGACCCAGGTGTGATGGCCGCGATTGTGCTCGATGCGGAAATGCGCGTAACCCACCGCGCAATTGGCGAGCATGCCGAACAAGATGTTGAGCCTGTCCGACTTGTGGCCGAGTTCATGTCCGACCAGCAGCGTGCCGCCGTCGATGGTGCCGACGCCGAGTAGCAGCGCCACGTAGGACCACCACGGCAGTTCCTGGGTGCCGAAGAAAGCAATCAGCGCGATGTAGTTCACCCAGGGAAACACCACGCTGAAGCGCGCGAGCCGCAGATAATACGGATCGGCCTCCATTGCGGCGACGACTTCCGCCGGCGGATTGTGGGTGTCCTCGCCAAAGACGACATCGAGCAGCGGGATCAGGATGAAGATGAAGACGAAGGGGATCAGCGTGACCAGCGGATTGTGCGTCTGCAGGAACCACCAGTAGGAGAACAGCGGGATCAGCGGCGGGATGAACGAGAGCATCCACAAATAGCGCTTGCCGTCCTTGTAGGTGATGGTTTCGCCGGCGGCATTGGTGCCCGTGAAGATCATCGCATTCCCTCCAGCAGCTCTTTCGAGGCGGCGTTCGCCATTGTTGCAGCAAGGATGCCGCGAGGCGGCCCTGCGCCGCCAGTTCCCAATAGGCCAAATTTGTGGCATTTTGCGCCAAACGATTTGGCCGGACGCTCGCCAGGGAGGGCGCCGACGCAATGCAGGGATCGGAGGCGGATGCCCTTCGCACGCCGGTGGCCGCGAGCTACGCGCGGGCGCTGGTGCGGGCGTTCGGCAGGACGCGGAGCGAGCGCGACGAGCTGCTGAAGGGGACCGGAATCCAGCAGGGCGCGCTCGACCAGCCCGGCGCACACATGCCGGTGTCGTCGCTGGTGCTCCTCGCCGCCAACATCACCCGGGCGCATGGCGAGCTGTGGCCGTTGTCGGCCGCGGCGGTCTGGTCGACATCGCTGCAAGGGGCGCTCGATGTCGCGACCAGGACGGCGCCGACCGTCGCGGATGCGCTCAACATCGGCGCGCGCTTCGGATCGACCCGCGCGCCCTTCATCCGCAACCGGTTGCGCCGTACCGCGCGCTCGATCCAGATTGAGATCGCTCCAGCGGTGCCTATGGACGGCGCGCTGTGGCGCGCCGTGGCGCTGGCGGTGAGCCTCAACGTGCACGCCGTCTATGTGCAGCTGCTCGAGGATGCGATCGACCAGGCGACGCTGCACTTTCCGTGGCCGCCACCCGCGGGCGCAGAGCGGCTCATGCAGCATTATTCCTGCGCCGTGAAGTTCGACGCGGCCGCTTTCGCCTTCGACGTGCCGAATGCGCTGTGCGTGCGGCCGTCGCCGTTTGCCGATCCGGAATTGCACGCCAAGGCGATCGAAGCGCTCGAAGCGGTCGAGAAGCCACGCTCGGACGCTGCGGCGCTGGTGCGGATGGTCGAGAGCCTGATCGCGGCGCGGCTGCCGCATCGTCTGGCTGAGGAGGATGCCGCGCGCCTCGTCGGCACCTCGCGGCGGACGCTGGTGCGGCGGCTGGCGGAGGCGGGCTGCGCCTTCCGCCCGCTGCTCGACAGGGTGCTGCGCGAGCGGGCGCGGACGATGCTCGCGGAAGGCACGCAGTCGCGCGACGAGATGGCGACCGCGCTCGGCTACACGGATGCAACGAGCTTCAGCCGCGCCTGTCGCCGCTGGTTCGGCGCGAAGGGCGTGCGCGGCTAGCCTGTCGGCGCGCTGTGGCGTGGCTGTGCGGGCTCGCCGCCGTTCGACATTTGGGGCTGGATGGCCGACGGATCGCTGCGCTGATGCTTTGCGGTCCAGGCGATGAACGGGTAGGCGAGCAGCGCCAGATAGTTCGACGGCATCGGATGATCGATGCCGAATGTCTTCGGTTTCTTCTCCTTTGGAAGGTAGGCGCTCCCGAACAGCACATCGTAGAACGAGAACAATCCGGCAAAGTTCCTGTCCCTGGCTTCGGCTTCGCTGCTGTGGTGCCAGTGGTGGAATTCCGGCGACACCAGGATGCGGCGCAGCGGCCCAGAGCCCAGGCGGACATGGGCGTGAACCAGCCAAGTCTGCCAGTAGTACACGAGGAGATAAGTCGCGATCGCTTCCGTGGAGAAGCCGAGCGCGTAAAGTGGAAACAGCGCGCCGGCCTTCATGAAGATCACGTCGAGCGGGTGCTGGTGAATCGCCGCGAGCCAATCCAGCACCTCGACCGCGTGATGAACCGAATGGATCTGCCACATGGCGGGCACGACGTGCAGGATGCGGTGCGTCCAGTAGATGCCGAGGTCCGCGATCAGGATCACGATGGGCACTTGCACCAGATAGGGAAGGTCGTCGATCGCCTGCGTCACCGCCGCAGGCAGGATCGACCGATTGACCAGAGCGGCCCCCGTCATGATGACGATGACACCGATCAACACCAGCCACCCGTTGATGAACAGGAAGGCCATATCGGTCAGCAGGCCGCGCCTGAAGATCTTCTGGGGCCTCGCAGCGAACAGTCGCTCGAATGGCACGAAGATCAAAACCGTCAGCAAAAGCTGGTTCAATCCCGATAAATCGCGCATCTAAAATAGCCGCCTGAAATGGCGGTAGCCTACCACCCCGGCTCCCGACAGCGTCAATAGGAAGGAAAGCCCAAACCGCGCGAGCGTTAAGCAGGAGCGCTTATCGGTATGGTTCCAGCTCGCAGGTCGCGGCGGGAAACCAGACAAGTCCAATAATTTGGATGGTGCGCCAGTGGCGCGCTCGGAGAGATTCGAACTCCCGACCCTCGGAATCGAAATCCGATGCTCTATCCAGCTGAGCTACGAGCGCCGCGGGGGTCGCTTATCAGACTTGGAAGGGGAGGGCCAGCGCCCTTGCGCGGCACGGCGGGTGCTGTCCGCGCGCTGCGCCGGCCGTTGACCGCAAGCCTTCAGAAGCAGGGATGCCGGCGGCGGTCCTGGCCGACATAGGCGGCCGAGCTCTGGTAGCACTTGTTGGTCGACGGGCCGTCGTAATAGCCGAAGCTGCCGGCCGCCGGACCGGGGCCGTAATTGTGCAGGTAGCTGACGTGGTAGGGCAGGCCCCACTGTGCATGCCGGTGATGCCGGTGGTGCGCCGTGGCCGTGAGGTCGGCCGCAGCGGCCGGCGTGAAGGCCGGAATGGCCAAGGAAACGGTCAGGGCGAGGGCGGCGAAAAGCTTGGTCGTGGTCATTGGCGGCCTCCGGGCATTCACGCTGGAATCGGCTTCCCCAGCCGATCCTAGGTCCTCTAACGCTTCATTTAACCCGGAATCCGGCCGAAAGCTGCGGGAAATCAGCCACAGCGCGCCAAATTTTGCCTTTTTGCGGATGCTTAACGGATTGCCAACACAGTCCGGCCAGAGTCTTGCGGTCAGGTCCGCCCGGGCCGCCTTTCCCTCGGTTTAGAACATTTCATGCGCATCACGCCCCTTGTCGCCCTGCTGCTCTCGGTTCTGGCGGTCACGCCGGCGCGGGCCGTGCTGCACATCACGCGCGACCATGGCGGCTATGTCGAGGAGTACAAGGCCAAGTACAAGCAGATCCGCGACCGCCGCGAGCGTGTCGTGATCGACGGCATCTGCAACTCGGCCTGCACGCTGGTGTTCGGCATCGTGCCGCTGAACAAGATCTGCGTGACGCCGAAGGCCAGCATCGGCTTCCACCAGGCCTACTACGACAAGGCCTTCACCTTCGGCATCAAGGTCACCAGCCTCGAGGGCACCTCGGACCTGATGTCCTATTACCCGGATACGGTGAAGGACTGGATCCGCCGCAATGGCGGGCTCACCACCGAGATGAAGAAGATCAAGAACGGGGTCGATCTCTGGAAGATCGTCGATCCCTGCCCGGAAGAGTGGTAGGGCGCGCCGGTCCGGCGATCCCTTGCCGCCGGATTTTGGAACCTGGGCGCGCGCCGTTCGTTTCACTCATGATGCGTTCATCTGCATCGTGCGATTGTCTCCATCAGCGAGCCTGACCGCCGGAGCGGCTCCGCCTCGGCTCGCGCGCACAGGAGGCTGTGATGGCAACCAGGTCCAATCTTTCGAAGGCTGAACTCGCCCGCGGCGTTGCCGGTGCCGCGTCGGCGCTGGTGCTGAGCGCGCTCGCCTTGTTCGCCGCCGCACATCACCTGAGTGGCGGGTAGGGCTGTCGGCGCGACCGCCGGTCCAATCTGCCAGTCAATTTCATCGAGCCGATTTCAGGCCGGTCTCACGAGGCCAGCTATCAAAGCAGGAAGGTGCCGATCAGGAGGCCGGCCGCAAATGCCCAGAGCCCGAGGGTGCATGCCGAGATGACCCGGACGAGATTCCGTAAATCCGCGTCCTGCCAGCTGCTATGGGATCGATAGGTCAATTGCAGGCACCCCCTGCGGTGGCCGGCTTGCTCAGAGTCCGGCAAGCCTGTTCCCGATCGGTGCCCAAATGAAGGCAACCGGGGGGGTGCCGTTCACGCATTCGCGAGGCGCCGCTTTAGGCGCGCGGCCGCGCCGATCCCGCTGCCGTCACCGCGAACCGGCGGATGCCCGTCGGTTGTATGCGATAAAGGCGCGCGCTACAGAGACGCCTCGCAAGCAAGAGCTCGGGACGAACGTCGTTGAGGATTTCCGCCAACACCCGCATTGTGATCGGATCGACGCTGTTTGCGCTGGCGTCCAGTGCATTCCTTTATCTGCTTCCTCCAAGTCCGATCGATAGAAACCTGGTCCGCGGTACCTTCTATTTCCTGGAGGGGCACGCCTACCAAATTCCCGTCAAATATCTCGACGGCGAACTCGGCGCGGCTCGGCTGTACGAGGATGACAGGCTGCTCGGCCCGGCAAACAGCGACCGGCAGGAGATCGCCGCCAAGGGCGGCGGCCGGTTTCAGCTGTTCCGGGACACCAAAAGCTTTTTCGGACCAGTCCTGCTGCTCTCGACAAGCGACAATACCGACCCGAATACCAACGGCAGGAAGTATCACCTCAGATGACGATCGGCGCCGTGTGCCGATCACATGAAGCCCGGGTTGCGCGTCAGATACTGGGCCCAGTCTCCGAAGTCTCGCGACGACGTCAGCAGCATCGGACATGTGATCCGCATTCCCAGCGCCAATGCGGTATCGAGCGCCGGCTTGCTCGCACCCGGCAGGAATGCCGATATCCGTGGCGCGCCGCTCTCGGCGCATGCCGGGGTCGACGCGTTCGTCAGCCAACGATGTCGCGCACTGAAAGCGAACGGCAGCGCCGTGCCGGCGAGAACTCTCGACCTCGCCCGCGCGAGAGCCGAACGATATCGCGATCCCGCTGATCTATCACCGACACCTCTCGCCAGGGCATGGACTTGGCCTCCCATACTGCCAAATCCGTGCACTATGATGTGTCGGCTATGTCCCCGAACACCCGTCGGTCATGTCCCCGGGCTGAACACTCGACCGGGCGATCCAGGCACGCCGCGCCCTATCGGCTGAAGCACAAGCGTCTCTGGAATACTGGATCACCCGCGAAAGCCTGTCGAGGGTAATGACACCGACTGTTCGTTTGACGTCTTGAATCGAGAGCCATTCCCGGTGTCGCCCCTGTAGACACGAACGCAGGAACGGCAATGTGCCTGGGGCACCAGCGTAGCAGCCCCGCAAAACTTCGTGATTGCCGGCTGGCTTGTCTTCGGGCAATGACGGTCTGCAATGAACAAGAGCTTCGAGGAAACTGCCGCTCGCCTGGCGCCGGCGATCTTTGTCGTGCTGTGGAGCACGGGATTCATCGGCACCAAATACGTCATCAACAATGCCGAGCCGCTGACCTATCTGGCGATCCGGATGGCGTTCGTGGTGGTGGTGATGGCGGTCATCGCGGCGGTGGCGCGGCCGAAATGGCCGGACCGCACCGGCGTCTTCCACAGCGCGGTGGCCGGCATCCTGGTGCACGGCTTCTATCTCGGCGGCACCGCGATCGCGATCGCGCATTCGATTCCGGCCGGGCTCTCGGCGTTGATCCCGGGCTTGCAACCGATCCTGACCTCGACCATCGCCAATCGCTGGCTGGGGGAGCGCGTCACGCCGCTGCAATGGGGCGGCCTGCTGCTCGGGCTCGCCGGCGTCGTCCTGATCCTGCACAACCGCCCGATGACCGGCGATGCCGGATGGGGTTGGCTTGCCTCCGGCGTCTCGCTGATCAGCATTACGCTGGGCACGCTGTATCAGCGCCGCTACTGCAACCGGATCGATTGGCGCGCCGGCAATCTGGTGCAGTACGTCGCGGTGACAATCTTCTTCGGCATTGGCGCGTGGTTGTTCGAGACCAATGTCGTGCATTGGACCAGCGAGTTCGTGCTGGCGCTGGCCTGGCTGGTGTTCGCGTTGTCGATCGGCTCGATCGGGCTGTTGTACTGGCTGATCCGTCACCATGCCGCGACGTCGGTCGCAAGCCTGTTCTATCTGGTGCCGGCGACGACCGCGCTGATGGCCTATGTGCTGTTCGGCGAACGGCTGGATTATGTCGCGATTGCCGGCATGGCCGCCTGCGCCGCGGCGGTGCTGCTGGTCAACCGCCGAAGTTAGCCCTTGCCGCGGATTTTCGCGTAGGCCGCCAGCGCACGTTCGCGACCTTGCTTGTGGTCGACGATCGGCCGCGGATAGGTCTTGCCGAGCTCGACGTCGGCACTGGCGAGTTCGATCGGCGTCGCGGTCCAAGGCTGATGGATCAGGTCGTCGGGCAATTGCGCGAGCTCCGGCACCCAGCGCCTGACATAGCCGCCGTCGGGATCGAATTTCTCGCCCTGGAGGATCGGATTGAACACGCGGAAATAGGGCGCGGCATCGGCGCCGGAGCCCGCGACCCATTGCCAGTTCGCCGGATTGGAGCCGGCATCGGCATCGACCAGCGTGTCCCAGAACCATTGCTCACCGGCGCGCCAGTCGATCAGGAGATGCTTCACCAGGAACGAGGCGACCACCATCCGCACCCGGTTGTGCATCACGCCGCTGTGCCAGAGCTCGCGCATGCCGGCATCGACGATCGGATAGCCGGTCAGGCCGCGCTGCCAGGCCTTCAATGCGCGTGCGTCACGCTTCCAGGGAAAGTCGTCGAATTGCTCCTGCAGATTCCGCTTCGCCAGGTCGGGGACGTCGAACAGCAGATGGCGGCAGAATTCGCGCCAACCGAGCTCGCTCAGGAACTTGTCGATGTCGCCGGCGAGGCGCGGGTGCTCGGCGGCAACGAACCGGGCGGCATGCCAGAGCTGGCGCGGGCTGATCTCGCCGAAGCGCAGATGCGGCGACAGGCGCGAGGTCCCGTCGTGGTCCGGCCGGTCGCGGTCATTGGCGTAGCCCTCGATGCCGTCGTCGAGAAACGCCTTCAGCCGAGCCTGAGCGCCGGCTTCGCCCGGCGTCCAGCTCTCGCGCAGCCCGCCAGCCCAGTCCGGCTGCGTCGGCTCGAGCTTCCACTCGTCAAGCGCTTCGCTCGCGATGCCGCTGACCGATGTGAGCTTCTTCGGCGCCGGCAGCGGCTTTGGCGGATCGCCGAGACCCTGCACGCGACGCCAGAACGGCGTGAACACGCGCAGGCCCCGATTGTCCTTGTTGCGGATCGCTTGGGGGTCGACGAGCAGGTCGCCAGGGAAAATTTTCGAGACGACGCCGTCACTTGCGAGCGCGGATTCAACATCGCCGGCAATCGCCTGATGCGGCGCCTGCGCGATGTCGTTCCAGAACACGGCGCCCGCATTGGTTTCGCGCGCCAGTGTGGCGATCACGGAAGCGGCGGGTCCGGTGCGCAGCACCAGCGTTCCGCCGATCGCCTCAAAGCTCTTGCCGAGCGCGCGCAGCGAATGCGCCAACCACCAGCGCGTCGCGCCCCCGAGGGGGCGCGCGGCCGGCGGTTTGAGGGCGCGGCTCTGTTCGTCGCGGACATAGAGACCAATCACGGGCGCGCCGCGGCTGGCCGCTTCCTGCAGGGCAGGGTGATCCGACAGCCGCAGATCGTCGCGGAACCAGACGATGACAGGCTGCACTCGGGTCACCAGGAGGTTGCGTGCCAACAGTTACTTCGGCTGCGGCACGATGCGGATGTAGGGCTTCGGTTCCTTCCAGCCCTGCGGGTAGATCGTCTTGGCCTCGTCATTGTTGACCGAGCCGGCAATGATCACGTCTTCGCCTTGCTTCCAGTCGGCCGGGGTGGCGACGCGATGCTTGGCGGTGAGTTGCAGCGAGTCGATGACGCGCAGGATCTCCTGGAAGTTGCGACCCGTGGTCATCGGATAGACCAGCACCAGCTTGATCTTCTTGTCGGGGCCGATGATGAAGACGTTGCGGACCGTCTGGTTATCCGCTGGCGTGCGGGTGAGGGGATCGCCCGAGGTCGAGGCCGGCAGCATGTCGTAGAGCTTCGACACGTTGTAGTCGGTGTCGCCGATCATCGGATAGTTCGGGGCCGCACCCTGGGTTTCCTTGATGTCCTCGGACCATTTGGCGTGGCGGTCGACCGGGTCGACCGACAGGCCCAACAGCTTGACGCCGCGCTGATCGAACTCGGGCTTCAGGCGGGCGAGCGTGCCGAGCTCGGTGGTGCAGACCGGCGTGAAGTCCTTGGGATGGGAGAACAAAAGCGCCCAGCTGCTACCAATCCAGTCGTGGAACTTGATCTTGCCTTCGGTGGTCTCGGCTTCGAAATCGGGGGCGGTGGCGCCAATCTGAAGTGCCATGATCTTACCTCATCTAATTGTAGTTACAGGTGAATTTGATTTAGAGGTCCCGCCATCACTATAGGAGGCGGCAAGGCTTAAGTGAACGGGTTCTGAAAAAAGGTGAGAAATTTCTCCTTGGGGGTGGAATTCCAAGCAACTTGTTTTGATCCAACCCCCTGCGGCGAAACATCAACTGCTGCACAAAAGCTTGGAAATGCCTAGATAAAGCCGCTTATCGCGGTCATCACGCCGGCCCGGGCTGCTATAGGAACCGAACCCTGACGGCATTTGAAGCGACCAAATAGCAACCATCTAAAAATCTCGGAACCCAAGTTCCGAATCATTAACCACTCGTTTACGCCCGCATGGAAAAGCTGGCCTGAGATAGGAATTGAAAGCTCCCACAATGTCTACCCCAAGTACCAAGACCGCTGAGGCTCTCAGCGGTGTGTTGTCTCCATCCTGCCGCAAGACCGCCGCCCATGCGCTGACCATCGTGCGCGACGGCGTCATCACCGGCGAAGGCCCGACCACCAAGGGCCGTATCCATTTCTCCCGTTCGCTCGATGCCGACGACGCTGCCTGGTGCGCGCGCATCCTGACGGCGGCCGCGGTCGAGCATCAGCCGGTCAGCCGGGCCGAGATCGAGGCGCTGTTCGCGATCAACGAGGCGGCTGCCGAGCGCAGCGATGACGGCCGGTTCGACGACCTGCTCGCCAAGGCGATCGCCCATCATGCCGCCTCCGAGTCCGGCCTGCCGGTGCCGCCGCGCACGGTGGCGCTGTCGCCTGACACCGAGATCGATCGCTGGGCACCGACGCAAGGAACGAAGATCGACACCAAGGTTCTGGAGTGGATCGCCGGCCAGATGCGCGGCAAGCGCCGCTCCGGCCGTGCGCTCGCGGCGATGGTGGCGACGCTGGTCGGCGCCGCGGCGCTGCCGCTCGCGACCCAGCTGCCCAACGTGTTCGACATCGGGATGATGTGATGATTGCCCGGGATGATGCGCGCATCACCCCGGACCAACGGCTTCAGGCGACGGCGGCGGGGATCACTTCCCCGCCGTTTTCTGTTTGCCGGCGGTCTCCTCGAGACCGAGCGTGCGTCCCGGGAACCCGGCGACGTCGAAATAGCGGGTCGAGAGCACGCGCTGGAATTTCAGCACGGTGCGCAGCCCGTTGGCCGACGGCTTCTTCGACATGATGGTGCCCTCGGCCGCCTTCGGCACGATGCCGTTCGGCAGCGCCTCCGACATCACCCGGCCGATCAGCCCGCCATTGTTCGGCGCGCGCAGGCCGAGCAGTTGGGCCGCGGTCATGCCGACGTCGGCGTTGCTGACGGGAAGCGGATCGACGTAGCCGGCCTTGAAGTCGGGGCCGATCGCCGCGGTGAAATTGTAGGTATCGCCGCGGCTGAAGCTGCCATGCATGCCCTGGCCCTGGCGCAGCACGGTGTCGGCGATCTGCACCGAGCAGTTGGTCGGGATCGGGCAGCCGCTCGACCAGGAGCGGAAGTTGACCACGATCGACGGGTTCGGTGTCATCGCCTTGCCCTTCAGATTGAGGTTCGACATCGGCAGCGTGCCGGGGAAGTTGCCGAGCTTGTCGTCCACGAAAAGCCCGCTGACATAGTCCTGCTCGAGCAGCGCCTTGATGACGCGGTCGGCCAGCTTCTTGTCGCGGTTCGGCAGATAGATCAGGTCGGAGCCGCCATTGGTTGCGATCACGACATCGGGCTTGGCCGGATCCTGGCCGAGCACGCCGTTGCCGGCCTTCGGATGGGCATTGTCGGCGACCTTGGCGTTCTTGTCGTTCGGGTCGAACAGCGGCAGGTTCAGCGCCTTGGCAAGATCAATCGCCAGAAAGCCCATCGGCAGGAAGTCCTTCGGCGTGTCGTCAAAGACGACCTTGGCCGAGGGGCTGGTCTTGCTCTCCTTCGAGATCGTCGAGAAGCCGTGGTCGGAGGACACCATGATGTTGGTGTTGGCGGAAAGCCCGAGTTCGTCGAGCGCCTTGCGCAGCTGGGCGAGGTTGTTGTCGGCATTCTTGATCCCGGCCATCGAGGTCGGGCCGTTGATGCCGGGCGTGATGGTGTTGAGACTGTCGCCGGTGTTGTGCTGGCTGCCGTCCGGATCGCGCGACCAGAACACCAGCACGAACGGCTTGTTGCGCGCCTTGAACATCGGAAGCACGACCTTGGTCGCGACATCCGCCATGTAGGCCTGCTGCGCAACGTTCGCGACCGTGGTGCCGGGCGTCTTGGCATCGCCCGCCTTGGCATTGTCGCCGCGGCTCGGGGTCGCGAGCGGCAGTCCGGCCTTGGTCAACGCATCCTTCATCTCGTCGGACAGAGGCACGCCGGTCTTGCCGCCGGTGGAATCGTCGATCACGATCGTGTTCTTGCCGCGATCGGTGTGGTCGAACAGCAGGGTCGGGCCGACCTTGCCGATGGCGGCGGTGCTGAAGCCCTGGCCGCGCGCTATCTTCAGCAGCGTCTCCTCGTTGAGGTAGTCGCCATTGAAGTGATCGTCGACATCTGCGAGCACCGCGTCGTTCTCGATGAACGGCACCACGGTGTCGCCGGCTGGCACCGAGGTGTAGCCGGTGTAGATCGTGTTGGAGAAGGTGCCGGTGTCGCCGAGATAGTGACCCGTCGAGAGCGCCGAGCTGTTCGCCATCGTGAAGGTCGGGAACAGCGAATGCGAGTTCTTGAAGTGGACGCCCTTGTCGCGGATGTCGGCCATCGCAGGCGTTGTGTCCGGCGTCACGATGCCGCCGCGCAGGCCGTCGGGGACGAACAGGATGAGGTTGCGGGGCTTGGCGTTCTGCGCCGCAGCGGCGCCGGCTGAAAGCGCGATCATGCTCGCGGACAATAGTGTGATGGCTCGGCGCATTCGTTCTTCCCCCTGATGATGCCCGCGACAGATCGCCGCCGTCTTCGTTTAGTTTTGCCATATGACAGAATTGTTACGTTGGATTCTCCCAGTCAAAACATCGAGGTCTCTGCTGCGGACTGCCGGTCAACACGCCGTCATTCCGCAGGCTGAATCGCGGTTCTCTCATTGCGCGCAGCGCTGCCGGCATGCCCGTACCGTGCATAGAGCGCGGGCAGCACGGCGAGCGTCAGCAGGGTCGCGCTGATCAGGCCGCCGATCACGACGGTGGCGAGCGGCTTCTGCACCTCGGCGCCGGTGCCGGTGGCGAAGGCCATCGGCACGAAACCGAGCGAGGCCACCAGCGCGGTCATCACCACGGGGCGGAAGCGGGTGAGGGCGCCTTGCTCGATCGCCTCCCGCAGCGGCACGCCTTGCTCGCGCAACTGCCTGACGAAGCTCAGCATCACCAGCCCGTTCAGCACCGCAACGCCGGACAGCGCGATGAAGCCGACCGCCGCCGAGATCGAGAACGGCATGCCGCGCAGCCACAGCGCCGCGATGCCGCCGGTCAGCGCCAGCGGCACCGCGCTGAACACCAGCAGCGCATCGCGCGCCGAGCCCATCGCCGCCAGCAGCAGCAGGAAGATCATCGCAAAGCAGGCCGGCACCACGACGGCCAAGCGTTGGCGCGCCGCAGCGAGGTTCTCGGACTGGCCGCCCCAGGTCATCCAGTAACCGGGCGGCAGCTTGACCGATTGCGCGACTCTCGTCTGTGCTTCCTCGACCACCGAGCCGAGATCGCGGCCGCGGACATTGGCCGTCACCACGATGCGGCGCTTGCCGTTCTCGCGGCTGATCTGGTTCGGCCCTTCGGTGAAGGAGAATTGCGCGACGCGGTTGAGCGGCAGGCTCTGTACCGGCGAGCTCGGCGTCGCCTTCGGCAGAGCGACCGGCAGATTGCTCAAGGCTTCGAGATCGGAGCGCACGCTCTCCGGCAATCGCACCACGATATCGAAGCTGCGATCACCCTCGTAGACGACACCGGCATCCTGGCCGCCGACCGCGGCGCCGATCACGTCATGGACCTCGGAGACACTGAGGCCACGCCGGGCGATCGCCGCCTTGTCGACCTTGATCTCGAGCACCGGGAGGCCGCTCGCCTGTTCGACCTTGACGTCGGTCGCGCCACGGACGCCGCGCAGCGCTGCAGCGATCTGGTTGGCGGCCTTCTGCATCGGTTCGAACTCGTCGCCGAACACCTTGACCGCGATGTCGCCGCGAACGCCGGCGAGCAGTTCGTTGAAGCGCATCTGGATCGGCTGGGTGAACTCATAGACGTTGCCGGGCAGCCGGCCGACCGCCTTCGAGATGTCCTCGATCAACTGCTCCTTGGTCAGCGATGGATCCGGCCATTGCTCACGCGGCTTCAGAATGATGAAGGTGTCGGACGCGTTCGGCGGCATCGGGTCGCTCGCCACCTCCGCGGTGCCGGTCTTGGAGAAGACGAACGCCACTTGCGGGAAGCGGCTGACGGCCTTCTCGACCGAGAGCTGCATCGCCTGCGACTGCGACAGCGCCGTGCTCGGAATTCTGAGCGCGTGCATGGCGATGTTCTTCTCGTCGAGCGAGGGGATGAACTCCTGGCCGAGGCGGAAGAACCCGAACAGGGCGGCGGCGAACAGCACGACCGCCGTCGCGATGACCGGCACCGGCGTCGCAACCGCGCGCCGCAGCAGCGGGCTGTACCAGCGCTTCAGGGCGGCCACCAGCCAGTTCTCCTTCTCCTGCACGCGGCCGGTAATGGTGATCGCGATCAACGCCGGCACCAGCGTCAGCGACAGCACGAAGGCCGCGGCGAGCGCGAGGATCACGGTCAGTGCCATCGGCTCGAACATCTTGCCTTCGACGCCGGTGAAGGTGAGGAGCGGCACATAGACCAGCAGGATGATCGCCTGGCCGTAGAGGCTCGGCTGCACCATTTCCACGGCGGAAACCCGCACCGTCGCCAGCCGTTCGTCGCGCGTCAACACGCGCCCGAGCGCATGCTGCCTCTCGGCGAGGTGGCGCAGGCTGTTTTCGGTGATGATGACGGCGCCGTCGACGATCAGGCCGAAATCAAGCGCGCCGAGGCTCATCAGATTGGCGCTGATGCGCCCCTGCCACATGCCGATGGCGGTCATCAGCATGGCAATCGGGATCACCAGCGCGGTGATCAGAGCCGCCCGGAAATTGCCGAGCAGCACGAACAGCACCGCGATCACGAGCAGGGCGCCTTCGCTGAGGTTGCGCGCCACGGTGCCGATGGTCGCATCGACGAGCTGAGTGCGATCCAGCACCGTCTCGACCTTGACGCCGGCCGGCAGGGACGGCGTGATCGCGCGCAGCTTGGCATCGACCGCGGCCGAAACGGTGCGGCTGTTGGCGCCGATCAGCATCAGCGCGGTGCCGACCACGACCTCGCGGCCGTTTTCGCTGGCGCTGCCGGTCCGCGTCTCCCCGCCGATCGAGAGCGTCGCGAGGTCGCGGATCCGGACCGGCACACCGCCACGCGTGGTGACGACGACGGCACCCAACTCCTCGATGTTCTCCAGGCGTCCGCCGGAGCGGACCACGAAGCCTTCGCCGTTGCGCTCGATGTAGCGCGCACCACGGCTGACATTATTGGTTTCGATCGCCTTGGCGACGTCGGCGAAGGTCAGGCCGAGCGCGATCAGCTTCGCCGCATCGGGCTGGACCTGATACTGCTTGAGATAGCCACCGATCGAATCGACGCCGGCGACGCCCGGCACCATCTTGATCTGCGGCTTGATGATCCAGTCCTGCACCGTGCGCAGATAGGCATCCTTCTCGACTTCGGTCTGCAGCACCTGGCCGTCCGCCGTGAGGAAGCGGCCGTCGCTTTGCAGGCCCGGTGCGCCGTCGCTCTGAACCTTCTCGCCGGAGTAATGGACGGTCCACATGTAGATTTCGCCGAGGCCGGTCGAGGTCGGCCCGATCCGCGGCTCGATACCCTGCGGCAGGCGCGCGCGCACTTCGGTCAGGCGCTCGCCGACCTGCTGGCGGGCGAAATAGATGTCGGTGGCTTCGCTGAACACCGCCGTGATCTGCGAGAAGCCGTTGCGGGAGAGCGAGCGCGTGCTCTCCAGCCCCGGTGCGCCCGCCAGTGCAGTTTCGATCGGGAAGGTGATCTGCTTCTCGATTTCCGCCGGCGACAGCGCCGGGGCCACGGTGTTGATCTGCACCTGCTTGTTGGTGATGTCGGGCACCGCGTCGATCGGCAGCCTGGTCAGCGCGAGGCCGCCGAGGAACATCAGGATCGCCGCCAGGGTGACGACGACCCAGCGCCGCTGGATCGCAAGACCGATGATGCGCTCAATCATGGTCGTGCTCCGCCTCGTCCTTCTCGACCTCGGCCTTCAGCGTGAAGGTGTTCTGCACGGCGACGGTCTCGCCGGCAGCGAGGCCTGAGATGATTTCGATATCATCGTCGTCCTCGCGGCCGGTTCGTACTGACCGCGCTTCGAAGCCGTCGGCGTCACGCACGAACACGGTCGGCGTCCCCTTGATGGTTTGAATGGCCTTCTTCGTGACCATCACGGTTGACGGCGCGCCTGACAGCGGCACCTCCGCGGTGACGAAGGTGCCCGGCTTCCAGCGGTGATCCTTGTTGGGCATGGTCGCGATCACGCGGGCGTTGCGGGTCTCTCGATCGAGCAGGGGGCTGACGAAGATCACGCCGGCGTTGGCTTCAGCCTCGTTGCCGATGGCGCGGATCCTCACCGAAACGCCTTCGCGGACGGCACTGATGTCCTCCGGCGACACCGCCAGATCAACCCAGATGTCGTCGAGATTGACGATGACGTAGAGCTCGCTTTCCTGGCCCTCGCGCCCGATCAGTCCACCGACGTCGACGCGGCGTTCGGACACCCGGCCGCTGATCGGCGCGCGCAGGAATTGGGTTCGCAAGCTTTCCGGCGGCTGGTTGGGCAGGTCGGCGATCTCGCTTTCCGACAGGCCCAGCGCAAACAGTTTCTGTCGCGCGCCGTCGAGCTTGATTTGCGCGTCGTTCGCGGTCAGCCGCGTGCGCAGGAATTCGTTTTCCGACACGATGCGGGTCTCGACCAACGTCTTCTGCCGCGCGTAGAGCGTCTGCTGCAGATCGTTGGTGAGCCTCGCTGCAAGATATTCGCTCTTGGCGTCGGCGACCTCGCGGCTTTCGATCGCTGCGACGATCTCCCCTTTCTCGACGACGTCGCCGAGGCGTTTGCGCAGTTCCGTGACCGTTGCGAGCACGCGCACCGAGACGCGGCCGATATGGTCGGCGTCGGGGATCAGCGAGCCCGGTGCGAGGAAATGTCGTTTCAGCATCCCGCCGCCGGCCTGCGCGAGCGTGATGCCGGCCTCGCGAATCTGATCTTCGCTCAGCTCGACACGTCCGGTGGCCTCATGCTTGGCCTCGGCTTTCGATGGAGCTTCGGACGCGGTCTCCTGCGTCGTGACCGGGAACTTGACCGGCCAGCCGGTACCTCCGGCCGCCATCAGGACCAGTGCGATGCCGGCGGCCACGCCGGCGAAAAATAGAACAACCCGTTTCATATGCGCCTCTTCGCAGCGCATGCCGGTGGCCCTGCGCTGTCGCGACATCGATCTGTGCGGAAGCGTGCGCGCGGCCGGATGGCAGCGACGCACGGCCGGTCAAGCCGACCGGATTAGGCGCGGGGTGGTTTGAATGGAGAGAGACGCTCGGCCGACGCTGGCAGCGCAATGCTGGCGTCGCCATAGCTGTGCGGCGCATAGGCGATCGGGAACGCCGTCTCTTGCGGAACGACGGAGACGACGTGCGTCAGGCAATGATCGCCGTGGAGCGAAGCTGGATGCGCGGGAGCCTTGCCGCCGGTGTCGTTGATCGACTGCGCGATCGAGATCGCCGGAGCTGCATCGTCGTCGCCGTCGGAGGTCCAGCCGTGGAAGAACGACAGCACCAGCGCGAGTGAGATCAGACCCGCAAGGAGGCTGCGCCAGCGGCGCGGTCCCGATGCGTGGGTGGACGACTGAATCTTGGTGCGCGAAGCGGCCATGGGCCCTAATTAGCGCCCCGACCGTGCGCATTCAAGTTCAAGTCCGCGACAGATTGGCAGCGGATACTATAACGTTACACGCGGTCCGCGGTTCGGCGCATCAGCCAGCGGCGCGACGCGACGACGGCCCAGATCGCTTCGACCAGGCCGAATGGCCAGGCGCCCTGCAGGAAGCCGTAGGCCGACCCCAGTGCGCACGAGACCGCGAAGGCCAGGATGAACCATGGGCTGCGATCTTCAGCCGCGTAGCAGACCAGCATCATCGTCACGGCGAACAATCCGAACAGCGTCAGCGCATCCATTTCGAGGTACAACTCCTGCCGTCACGATGTTGATATCTGAGCACGCTCGCGATGGAATATCCATCCAGGCGTCGCCGCCCGAAGGGTTTGTCCATCAAGCGCATGGGTGTTCGTTGCAGATCGCAAGTTCGGTGCGATCGCGAACTCCAATGCGAGGGTCGTAGCCCGGACGAAGCGAGGCGAAATCCGGAGAGCGCCAGCCGTTGTGACAGCTCCCCGGATTCTGCTTCGCTTTCGTCGGGCCAGCCACCGCACCGACGCAACCGGCTACCGCTGTAAGCAAAGGCTTAATGCCTGCGACATATTATCCCGCGAAGACTCCCCTCCGTGCTAACAGCCCCTTAACCATGCGGCTTTTGCCAATCAAGGATCCTGAGCGGTCCTGGCGCCAGATCAAGGCACAATGGAAGAAGGACGCTGAAGGCGTCGGAGAGGACTTTGCCACTTTCGGCGGCATCAGCGCCTTTGAAGCGCTGACCGCCAGGGAGGGCGACAGTCAGGGGCTGTATCACCTGACCGACGGAGAACGGGTTCATTCGGTCTGCCAGGTCCGGCGCCTCCTGATGAGCCGATACTCGGCGCCGGCGCTCAGCGCGCGTTACGTCAATGTGTCTCCGATTTACGATCTCGGCCTCACCGATATCAGCAACTATGGGCAGATGCTTGTGACGCTGTTCTCCGGCGTCGTCTGGCTGTCGCGCGACGCGCTGTCGGCCAACCACATCCGGTTTCTCCTGAAGAGTCCGGGCGACTCGCAATTCTTCGCTGCGCTCAAGGCCGTGACGCCGTCCTCACCATTTTCGAAATTCACCGTCGAAGGCGCGTTGATCGAGTGCAGCCTGAAGGAGACGACGGGGTCCTCGCCTGGAGTGGTCGCCTCCTGACGATCTTGGCGCAAATCGCGTTCGCTTCCGCATTCACCTTAACTGTCCGATAACCGATTTTCCTAACGACCCCTTGGGTTGTGTTCCCGTAGAAGGGCACGCGCAGGGGCAGGAAAATGTCGGTTGTCTCAACGAACAGCATGATGCCGGAACACCGGCGGCTGTCGATCAAGGGTGTGCTGCGTGCCGCCAGGATCGGCGCCATTCAGTGGCTCGTCCTGAGTGCCGCGCTGCTGGTGCTTGCGATTACGCTTGGCACCGGCTATCTCGCGCTGCAGTTTCGCGAGCGTGCCCTGGAGATGTCCGAACGCGAGCTCAACAACACCGCGCTGCTGCTGTCGCGGCATTTCGACCAGCAGCTCAGCGATCTCCAGCATATCCACGACGACGTCGTGAACTATCTGCGGTCCGAACAGGTCGAGACCGCCGACCAGTTCGAGAAGAACATGTCGCAGCTCAGTGCGCATGAGATGCTGCGCAGGCGATTGGCGGCGCTGCCGCATGTCGGCGGGCTTAATCTGTTCAATGCCAACGGATGGCTGATCAACTCGTCCGAGATGTGGCCGGTGCCCGACATCAGCATCGCGGACCGGCGTTATTTCCAGGAGTTCACCTCGGGACGGCCGACGTCGCCTGTGATCGTCGAGCCGGCGATGAGCAAGGTGACCGGCAACTGGACCACGATCTTTGCGCGCAAGATTACCGGGCGCAATGGCGAGATCATCGGTTTTGCGAGCCGCGGCGTCGAGCCCAGCCATTTCGAGGATTTCGTGGCCTCGCTGGCGTTGAACGGCGACACGGTCATCTCGATGATCCATCGCGACGGCACGATCATCGCGCGCTATCCGCAGGATGCCGACGTGGTCGGCCGCAACATCACGGACCAGTCGTTGTTCCGCAAGGTCATCGGTCTCGGCGGCAACACGTCGGGGCGGTTCGTCGGCGGCGACGGCGAGGAGAACGTCGGCGCGGTGAGATCGCTGCAGCACTTTCCGATCATGATCCTTGCCACCACCAGAACCTCCAGCGCGCTGGAGGACTGGCGCGCCCAGACCAAGCTGCAGTTCTGCGCCGCGGTGCTCGCGGTGCTGATCGTCGTCATGACGATCTTCCTGATCGTCCGCCAGCTGCAGCGGCAGCACGATGCCGCGCAGCGCCGGCTGTCCGAGAAAAGCCAGCACCTCGACACCGCGATCAACACCATGACACAGGGGCTCCTGCTGTTCGATGCCTCGGCGCGGCTCGTGATCTGCAACCAGCGATACATCGACATGTTCGGCCTGTCCCCCGATATCGTGAGGCCCGGCTGCCATCTGCGCGACCTGATCCTGCATCGCCAGGCGATCGGTTCATTCGTCGGCGATGTCGATGAATACTGCGCCCGCTTCACCAATCCGAGGGGTGACGACATCCGGGACTCCGTGATCATAACCCCAGACGGCCGCAGCATCCGCCTGATCTACAAGCGCGCGCCCGACGGCGGCTGGGCCACCACGCTTGAGGATGTCACCGACGGGCGGCGGGCGCAGGCGCAGATCGAATATCTCGCGCATTACGATGCCCTGACCAATCTGCCGAACCGGACGCTGTTCCAGCGCCATGCCGAGGAATTGTTGCGCAAGGCGACGGTCCGCGAGTTCGCGATCCATTACATCGACATCGACGAATTCAAGCGGATCAACGATACGCTCGGCCATCTGATCGGTGATGAATTCCTGAGGCGCGTCGCCGAGAAGCTGCGTCAATCGGTCGGATTGAACGACTTCATCGCGCGGCTCGGCGGCGACGAGTTTGCGATCGTCCAGCGCGACATCACCTCGGATGACGATGTCAGTGATCTGGTGGCGCGCATCTATCAGTCGCTGCGCACGCCGTTCGACTGCCTCGGTCATTGGCTGTCGAGCGATGCCAGCATCGGGATCGCGATCGCGCCGCGCCACGGTTCCGACCTGTTCGGCCTGCTCAAATGCGCCGACCTTGCCATGTACGCGGCCAAGGCCGCCGGCCGCAGGACCTATCGCTTCTTCGATCCGGCGATGGAGAAGCAGGCCAATCTGCGCCGCGCGCTGGAGGCCGATCTGCGCACCGCGCTGGCCGAGGGCGGCTTCGAATTGCACTACCAGCCGCTGGTCGACCTGCGCAGCGACGAGGTGACCGGCTGCGAGGCGTTGCTGCGCTGGCGCCATCCGGTGCGCGGCATGATCCCGCCGGCGGAGTTCATTCCGGTCGCCGAGGAAACCGGGCTGATCGAGGAGATCGGGCAGTGGGTGTTGCGCACCGCCTGTATCGAGGCGTCGGCCTGGCCGGCGCATGTGCGCCTTGCGGTCAACGTCTCGCCGATTCAGTTCAAGTCGGAAACGCTGGCGCTGAAGGTCGCGAGCGCGCTGGCCGAGAGCGGCCTCGATCCGCGCAGGCTCGAGCTCGAGATCACCGAGGCGGTGCTGATCGCAGATGACGATGCGGCGCTGGTCACGCTCGGCCAGCTCCGTGCGCTCGGCGTCCACATCGCGCTCGACGATTTCGGCACCGGCTACTCGTCGCTGCAATATCTGCAGCGCTTTCCGTTCGACAAGATCAAGATCGACCGCAGCTTCGTCAAGGAAGTCACCCGCAACTCGGGCTCGGCCTCGATCATCCGTGCGGTGGTGTCGATCGCCGCCGACCGCAACATGATCACGACCGCCGAGGGCGTCGAGACCGACCAGCAGCGCGACACCGTGCAGATGCTCGGCTGCACGCAGATGCAGGGCTATCTGTTCAGCCGGCCGGTCCCGGCGCAGGATGTCCGGACCCTGCTCGCGGCCGAAGGGGTCGAGGACGCAGCCTGAGCGCTGCCACCGTCGTTCAGGGCGGGTGGGCAGCTTCCGCAGAAATGGTTCCCAAAAATCGCTCCGCCGGCACGCCGGACGCGGAACCGAAACCGTGGGACCGCGTTCCCCTGCGGGGCTCGACCGGCAGGCGATCAATGAAAACCGCAATAACGTCCGCGGCCATGCTACTGTTTACCTCGTGCATGGCGAACGCAGAGAGTGGCCTTGCGTCCTACTATCATGGCATCGGCAGGAGCGGCGAGATGACCTGCGCGCATCGCAAGCGGCCATTCGGCAGCATGGTCACCGTGTCCTACCGCGGGAAATCGATCCGCTGCCGCGTCAACGACCGCGGCCCGTTCGTTCGCGGACGGATCATCGACGTCTCGACCACGGCGGCCCGTGCGCTCGGCATCCTGCAGCTCGGCGTCGCCCATGTGGTGATCGAATAGCGCGCGGTCGGCTGCGGATCAGGGCTTGGTGGCGATCGCGCGCTGTTCGGCGATCGCCTTGCGGAGCGTGCGCGACAACGCCTCGACCGAATAGGGTTTCTGGATCAGCTCGAAGCCGCTATGCGCGTTTTCGGCGAGCACGTTGCTGTAGCCGCTGGTCAGCACCACCGGCAGGCCGGGAAAGCGATCGCGGATGATGCCGGCCAGTTCGACGCCGTTCATGCCGGGCATGATCACGTCGGAGAACACGAGGTCGGCGGCGAACTCGTTTTCGGACAGGATCGACAGCGCCGTGTTGGCATTCGCCGCGCGCTTGACCGAATAGCCGAGATCCTCGAGTAGCTCGGTAGAGAACTGGCCGACATCGTCGTTGTCCTCCACCACGAGGACACGATAGCCGCGGCCGATCGAGGTCTGCTCGGTGCCGGCGCTGGCTGCGACCTTGACGTCCACCGGGCGCATCGCCTGCGGCAGATAGATCGTGAAGGTCGCGCCCTGGCCGGGCGCAGAGGTGACCTCGATGTCGCCATCGGATTGCTTGACGAAGCCGAACGCCTGGCTCAATCCGAGACCGGTTCCCTTGCCGACCTCCTTGGTCGTGAAGAACGGTTCGAAGATCGCGTCGAGATTTTCCGGAGAGATGCCGGTGCCGGTATCCTGGATCGAGACCGTGACGAAATCGCCGCTGCGCGAGGCCTGCGCGCGCAGGGCAGGGATGTGCTTGACCTTCCTGACGCCGATCGTCAGCTGGCCCTCGCCGTTCATGGCATCGCGGCCGTTGACCGCAAGATTGATCATCGCGGTCTCGAACTGGCCGATATCGGCGATCGCAAAGCAGTCGGGATCCTCGATCCTGACCTCGATGTGGATCCGTGCCCCGACCAGTGGGCGGATCAGCTGCACCACGCTGTCGACCTGGGTGCCGACGTTGAACACTTCGGGGTTGAGCGGTTGCCGGCGCGCAAATGCCAGCAGCTGCGCGGTCAGCTTGGAGGCACGCTCGACGGTCTCGGCGATCGCGTCGATGTAGCGGCGGCGCCGTTCATCGGGCAGCTCGCGGCGGCGCAGGAAATCGGTCGCGGAGCGGATGATGGTGAGTAGATTGTTGAAGTCGTGCGCGACGCCCCCGGTGAGCTGCCCGACCGCTTCCATTTTCTGCGATTGCCGCAGCGCTTCCTCGCCGCGGCGCCGTTCGGTGATGTCGACGGCCTCCGGCACCGCGCCGACGATCGCGCCGTGCTGGTCGCGCAGCGGCCGCATCTCGAAGTCGAAATGGCGGTCGCCGATCGGCAGCCGCAGCGGCAATTCGGACTTGACGTCCTCGCCGCGCATTGCGGTGGCGAACGCATTCTTGATCGTTTCCGGCGCGCCTTCGGTCGAGCTGAACCAGGGCGTTTCCCAGAACAGCCTGCCTACGACATCAGCGGCGTCAGCGCGAATGCCGGCCAGCGCGGTCCGGTTGGCGTAGAGCAACTCGCCGTCCTGATTGAGCAGCCCCTGATGTTGATGGCTGGTTTCCAGGATCGCGCGCATCTGGGCCTCGCTGGACTCGAGCTGCGCGGTCCGTTCGGTGATGCGTCGCTCCAGCGACTCGTTGAGCTTGCGCAGCTCGATCTCGGCCTGCTTGGCGGCGGTGATGTCGTGGGCGACGCCGATGAAGCCGATATGCTTGCCGTTCGGGTCCCAGCGCGGCTGCGACTCCGAGCGCAGCCAGCGCCAGTCGCCCGCAGCGTTTCGATAACGGGCCTCCAGCACGAATGGTTTCAGCGAGAGCTCGCCGGTGATCTGCTCCTGCAGGATCTTCGGTAGATCATCCGGATGCAGCGCCTTGCGCCAGTCGAACACGATCGCTTCCTCGAACGGCAGTCCGAGGAAGTCGAGATAGGCCTGATTGGCGAAGGAGCGGGTGCGGTCGAGCTTGGTCACCCAGATCGGGACCGGCGCGCTGTCGGCGATCAGGCGGAAGCGTTCCTCGCTTTCCCGCAAGGTTTCCTGCGCCAGCATCTGATCGGTGACGTCGAGATCGGCGCCGACCAGCCGCAGCGCGCGGCCGCTGCGATCGCGGTCGATCTTGGCGACGACACGAATCCAGCGGCTCTCGCCGTCGCTCGGGCGGATGATGCGGTACTCGGCGGTGTAATCCTCGCCGCCGGCCTTCAGCACGCCGAACAGGTGCTCGATGGTTCGCTCGCGATCGTCGGGGTGGATGCGCGCGACCCAGTTCTCATAGGTCTCGTTGACTTCCTCAGGGGGTAGTCCATGCACCAGGAGATATTCGGGGGAGCGGCGGTTGCGCACGCCGTCGCGGAAATCGATCTCAAGCCCGCCGACCCGCGCAATGCGCTGGATCCGCGCCAGCTCGGCCTCGCGCTCCTGCAGCTCGCGATGCGCGCGATCGCGTTCGCGCGCGATTTCCTCGAGGTGCTGCCGCAGCCGTTCTGCTGCCGCAGCTTCGGGAAGCACATCAGAGCGATCGGGTGGGGTCATGCGCGCCGGCAACCTCTTGGCGCAGTCTCACACAGGACGAGGCGGCTTTGCCAGCTTGTTTTGTCGCATTCAGTTGCTGGTCACTTGCCCTTGGGCGGACGGCAATTATAGGCCCTGCGGAACCCGGCGGCCTGCGCATCCTCTTCGGAGCAGAACCAGCGATCCGGATTGCTGAGGCCCGGGTAACTGCGGCACGCCTGCAAATGATAGATGCCGACATTGCCGGTGACGCGGGCGCGCACGGCGTACTTGCCCTTGATGTTGCAGCTTGCCGGCATCGGCAGGTCTGCGGGGAAGAGCGCGTCGCGGATCTGTGTGTCGCGGTTGGCCGGACAGGCATTGCCGAGCAGGGCACCGTCCTTCCTGGCGGCACGAAAATCGCGCGGCGCCACGAAGCAGCCCTTCCACAGCCCCGCGCGATTGTCCCTGGCGGTGGCTTCATCCGGCTTGAATCGGCCAGTGGCCGACGTCTCGACGTTGAGGGCGTATCCCTTCTGCACCAGCACCTGGCTGAGGTTGGTCGGGTCGCCCTCGATCTTGCAGACGCCGAGGCGGCGCTTCTTGTAGGTCGGGTCGACGCCGATATCGTCGCAGTGAACAGGCTTGCCGCCGATCAGCTTGGAGAGCTGGTCGCGCGCTTCCATTCCACAGGTCCAGACATCGGCGTGCTCGTCGATACAGAGCTGGTCAACCGCCGGCGCATCGATGCCGTCGAGTCGATAGGTCGTGTTGCCGAGCTGAACGGTGCCGGCGTCCTTGATGATCGCGGTGACCGCGGGGCCAGCGGTCGCCGGCAGGACGGGGCTCGCGAACAGGCATGTCAGGAGAAGTGTCGTGACGACCGGATTTCGAAACCGCATTTTCTCACTTCAGATCTTTGGCGGGCAACCGGACTTCTAGCACAGCCCGGTACGATCCAACCAAGGACTGTTCGCGAACCGGTGCGTGCGCGCAGTCACATCCCGACCGGCGTTCCGCGACGTAGAACGGACGGGCATCGCCGTTGCAGGGATGCAGGCATGGCCGAGTTTCATCATGGAACGTCATTGCCGACATCCCCTGCAATGTCTCGCGTGCTGGCGTGCGCAAAGATCCGATTGACTCGATAAGAACAAAATAGGAACATGATGTGCCACCTGAATCCCGGATACCTCACGATGTCTGCACGGCCCGAATCTGACGACGATGACGGGCTGGAAGCGGCTGTCGATCAGGCCATTTCCGCCTGCGGCGGGAATCTGCGCGCGACCATCCGGGCGCTGATCGTGGCCAATGAGTTTCTGGAAAATGAGGTCAGCGAGCTGATGAAAGCCGTTGCGAAGGCGTATTCCCGCGGCCGCTTCAAGACCTATTCGGGCTGAAGTCCCCCTCAGGCTACCGCAAAAGCCCACCCAAGGCCTGGCCAGGCACCGGGCCGGATTTGCATTAGACCGTTGCCTCCGGGGCAATTTGCTGTACCACGGAGTGGTTACGCCCAATCGCCCGTGCCAGATTGCGCGGGGAGGAATCCTGCCAAGTCCTAAAAAGCCCAAGCAAGAAGAGCATGTTCAAACGAATCCTGATCGCCAACCGCGGCGAGATCGCCTGCCGGGTCATCAAGACTGCGCGCCGTATGGGGATTGAGACGGTCGCCGTCTACTCCGAGGCCGACCGCGACGCGCTGCATGTCGAGATGGCCGATGATGCCGTGCTGATCGGCCCGCCCGCCGCGGCCGAGAGCTATCTATTGATCGACAAGATCGTCGAAGCCTGCCGCAAGACCGGCGCGCAGGCGGTGCATCCCGGCTACGGCTTCCTTTCCGAGCGCGAGGCGTTTCCGCGCGCGCTGGAAGCCGCCGGCGTCGTCTTCATCGGCCCGAACCCCGGCGCGATCGCCGCGATGGGCGACAAGATCGAATCCAAGAAGGCCGCCGCAAAGGCGAAAGTCTCGACCGTGCCGGGTCATCTCGGCGTCATCGAGGACGACAAGCACGCGGTCCAGATCGCCGACGAGATCGGCTATCCCGTAATGATCAAGGCCTCCGCCGGCGGCGGTGGCAAGGGTATGCGCATCGCGCATTCCAAGGCCGAGGTCGCCGAGGGCTTCAACCTCGCCAAGGCCGAGGCGAAGTCGTCGTTCGGCGACGACCGCGTCTTCATCGAGAAGTTCATCGTCGATCCCCGGCACATCGAGATCCAGGTGCTCGGCGACAAGCATGGCAACGTGATTTACCTCGGCGAGCGCGAATGCTCGATCCAGCGCCGTAACCAGAAGGTCATCGAGGAGGCGCCGTCGCCGCTGCTCGACGAGACCACCCGCCGCAAGATGGGCGAGCAGGCGGTCGCTTTGGCCAATGCCGTGAACTACGATTCGGCGGGCACCGTGGAGTTCGTCGCCGGCCAGGACAAGAGCTTCTACTTCCTGGAGATGAACACCCGCCTGCAGGTCGAGCATCCCGTCACCGAACTGATCACCGGCGTCGACCTTGTCGAGCAGATGATCCGCGTCGCGGCCGGCGAGAAGCTCGCGATCGCGCAGAAGGACGTCACGCTGACCGGCTGGGCGGTGGAGTCCCGCGTCTATGCCGAGGATCCGTTCCGCAACTTCCTGCCGTCGATCGGCCGCCTGGTCAAATACCGTCCGCCGGCCGAAGCCAGCCATGACGGCATCACTGTTCGTAACGACACCGGCGTCCAGGAAGGCGGCGAGATCTCGATCTACTACGATCCGATGATCGCCAAGCTCGTCACCCACGCCCCGTCGCGCGCCGCCGCGATCGAGGCGCAGGCGACCGCGCTCGACGCCTTCTATGTCGACGGCATCAGGCACAACATTCCGTTCCTCTCGGCATTGATGAACCATCCGCGCTGGCGCGAGGGCCGGCTCTCGACCGGATTCATCGCCGAGGAATTCCCCAAGGGATTCTCGGCGCGCGCGCCCGAGGGCGAGATCGCGCGGCGGCTCGCAGCAGTGGGTGCCGCGATCGACCATGTGCTGGGCGAACGCAAGCGGCAGATTTCCGGCCAGATGGGCGGCCGCGTCGTGCAGCGCGAGCGCCGCCGCGCGGTGTGGCTCGATCGGGCCGAGATCGCGCTCGACGTCGCGCGCGAGGATGACGCCATCGCGGTGCGCTTCGTCGGCGCCGACGGGCTGCCTGGCAATCCGCACAATCTGGTGTCGAGCTGGGCGCCGGGCGAGCCGGTCTGGCAGGGCACCATCGACGGCAATTTGGTCGCCGTGCAGGTGCGCGCGATCAACAACGGCTTCCGCCTTGCGCATCAGGGTTTTGAAGTGCCGGTCTACGTCTTCACCGAGACCGAGGCGACCTCGGCGCGGCTGATGCCGGTGGTCTCGGCCGCCGACACCGGCAAGAAGCTGCTGTGCCCGATGCCGGGGCTCGTGGTGTCGATCGCGGTGACCGAAGGCCAGGAGGTCAAGGCTGGCGAGACGCTTGCGGTGGTCGAAGCCATGAAGATGCAGAACGTGCTGCGCGCCGAACGCGACGGCACGGTGAAGAAGATCCACGCCGCCGCCGGCGCCACGCTCGCGGTCGATGCGTTGATCCTGGAGTTCGCATAAACTCGTCATTTGCGAGCGCAGCGAAGCAATCCATCCGACCGCGTATGCGTATGATGAGAGATGGATTGCTTCGTCGCTTCGCTTCTCGCAATGACGTGGAGGGAGACACCACCATGGCCTTCCGCAGACGCCGCGAAGCACTGCGATCGATCCTCACCGGATCAGGCTGCATTCGGCCGGGCTCGGTCTATGACGCGACCTCGATCCGGATCGCAGAGGACCTCGGCTTCGAGCTCGGCATGTTCGGCGGCTCGGTGGCCTCGCTCGCCGTGCTCGGCGATCCCGACATCGCGCTGATCACACTGACCGAGTTCGCCGAGCAGATCCGGCGGATGTCGCGCGCATCGACGCTGCCGGTGCTGGTCGATGCCGACCACGGCTACGGCAACGCGCTCAATGTCCGCCGCACGGTCCAGGAGGTGGAAGCCGCCGGTGCCGCCGGCCTCACGATCGAGGACACGCTGCTGCCGCAGCCGTTCGGCGAGACGAAGACGCAACTGATCTCGCGCGAGGAGGGCGTCGGCAAGATGAAAGCCGCGCTCGACGGCCGCAGCGACCCGTCGCTCGTCATCCTCGGCCGGACCGGCGCCGTCTCGATCACCAACCTCGACGACGCGATCGCGCGCGCGAAGGCCTATGAGGCGGTCGGCGTCGATGGCTTGTTCTTCACCGGCATCAAATCGCGCGGTGAGCTGGAGGCACTGTCGGCCGCGACGACGCTGCCGATCGTGCTCGGCGGCGCACCGGAGGAGATGACCGCGCCGGACTATCTGGCAAGCCAGCGCGTCAGGATCGCGTTGCAGGGCCACGCGCCGTTCGCGGCCGCGACCCAGGCCGTCTACGAGACGCTGAAGGCGCTGCGCGAAGGCACCTCGCCAAGGAATCTCAAGGGCATTGCGTCCTCCGAACTGACCAGCCGCGCGATGCGCGAGGCGGAGACCAAGGCGCGCAGCGGCGAATTCCTCGGCCTGAAGAAGTGAGCGATGTGATCCGCCACGTTACGATCACCGGACGCGTGCAGGGCGTCGGCTATCGCGCCTGGGTTCACGAACATGCGAACGCGCGCGGCCTCGAAGGCTGGGTTCGCAACCGCCGCGACGGCAGCGTCGAGGCGATGTTCGTCGGTCCCGAGGGCGTCGTCGCCGACATGATCAAGGCGTGCGGCCGCGGCCCGATCTCGGCGCGCGTCGACCGTGTGCAGGAAGACGTCGGCACGGCCGATCTGCTCAATCTGCGCGGGGCAGGCGAGCGCTTCGCCTTCCTGCCGACGGTCTGACCGTCCGCAAAGTCATCCGTCTCACCATCGACGACGTTCGCGGCCGAACGGTTTCCGGCGGCCCTTGACTTTCGGTCCGAATAATCTGATATTTCTGTTATGACAGAAACAACCGCCAAGAAAAAACTCCCCGCCGTCGTCGAACGCTTCATCCTGCATTGGGGCGACATGGGCGACGAATGGGGTGTCAACCGCTCGGTCAGCCAGATCCACGGGCTGCTCTACCTCGCCGAAGCGCCGATGACGGCTGAGGACATTGCCGACACGCTCGGCATGGCGCGCTCCAACGTCTCCAACTCGATCAAGGAGCTGTTGTCCTGGGGCTTGATCCGGCGGGTGCCGATCCTCGGCGACCGTCGCGACCACTTCGAGGCCGAGACCGACATCTGGGAGGTGGCGGCCAAGATCGCGGCCGGGCGCAAGGAGCGCGAGATCGATCCTGCGCTCGCGGCACTGCGCGCCTGCGTCTCCGACGCGGCCGACGACCCCGCCATCAGCCCGCTCGCCAGCAAGCGGCTGAAGGAGATGCTGACCTTCACCGAGCTGGTCGACCGCTGGTACTCGCAGATGCTGAACGTGCCGCGGCCGCGCCTGGTCGCGCTGATCAAGCTCGGCGAGAAGATTGTGAGTTTCCTGCCGACAGGCAGGGCCAAATAGGGGCCGCGGCGTAACGGGAGTATGCGATGGCGTCAGCAAGGATATCCACCTTAAAGACAGCGCCGGCTTCCGATACCAAACTGCTCGACGACCATCGCTTCCGCGCGTTGCTGTCGGACGAGGATTGGGGCCGCCTGCCGGTCGCGATCTGGCGGCGCTTCTCGAAGCGCTTCGAGGACGGCAACACCGTCGTCTATGTCGGCGAGGTCGAGGAAGCCGCGAGCAGCCGCGCCGGCTGGTGGCTGGCGCAGGCCGCGCGGCTGATCGGCGGGCCGCTTCCGACCGGCAACGAGACCCGGGTGCCGATGATCGTCACGGTCACCGAGGACGCCGCAAGCGGCGGCCAGATCTGGACCCGGATCTGTGCGCGCCGCGACGGCTTCCCGCAGGTGATTCATTCTGCCAAGCGCTTTGCCGGCCCGACCGGGCTCGAGGAATATGTCGGGTTCGGCGTCAGCATGGCGCTCAGGATCGCGGTCGAGCACGAGGCGCTGGTGTTTCACAGCGTCGGCTATTCGTTGCAACTCGGTCCGTTCCGCCTGCCGCTGCCCGACTGGCTCACCCCCGGCGATCTCACCGTGACACATTCCGATCTCGGTTGCGGCGACTTCCGCTTCACGCTGGAGATCATCCACCCGCGTTTCGGCCGGCTGATCCGTCAGTCCGCCGTGTTCAGGGAGGCTTCGTCATGACGCCGCTGCTGTGGACCCTGGTCGCCATCCAGATCGCGATGGGCGCCTTCGACACCTTCTATCACCATGAATTCACCGAGCGGCTCGCCTGGCGTCCATCGCAGCGCCATGAGCTGCAGCTGCACAGCGTCCGCAACATGCTCTATGCGCTGCTGTTCCTCGTGCTCGGCTGGCTCGAGGTGCACGGCATTCTTGCGATTGCCATCCTGGCCGTGCTCGCGGTCGAGGTCGTCATCACGCTGATGGATTTCGTCGAGGAGGATCTGAGCCGCAAGCTGCCGCCGAGCGAGCGGATCAATCACACGCTGCTGGCGATCAACTACGGCGCGATCCTCGTGCTGCTGGTGCCGGTGCTGATCGGCTGGACCACGCAGCCGACCGGGATCGCTCCCGCTTATGCCGGGCTCCTGAGCATTTTTGCGACCACCGCGGCCTTCGGTGCGGCGCTGTTCGGCGCGCGCGACTTTGCCGCGTCCCGACGCCTGGGACGGATGGCAACCGTGCCGGCTGCGACGCTCGTCGAGAAACTGCCGCCCCGTCAGACCGTACTGATCACCGGCGCGACCGGCTTCATCGGCAGCCGCCTGGTCGCAAGCCTCGCCGCATCGGGCCATCAGGTGATCGCGCTGATCCGCAATCCGGCCAAGGCCGAGACGCTGTCGCCGCCGGTGACGCTGATCACCAGCCTCGACCAGTTGCCTGCGTGTTCAGTGATCGACGCCGTCGTCAATCTCGCCGGTGAGCCGATCGGCAACGGCCTGTGGACCGAGGCCAAGCGCCGCAGGATCATAGCCTCGCGCGTCGATATGACCGCTGATGTCGTCAAGCTGATCGCGCGCCTCGAGCGCAAGCCGCAGGTCTTGGTGAGTGGATCGGCGATCGGCTGGTACGGGCTCTGGCAGGACCAGGTGCTCACCGAGTCGGCGAAGTCCCATGCCTGCTTCAGTCACGAACTGTGCGAGGCCTGGGAGAACGCGGCCAGACCCGCCGCCGACCACGGCGTGCGCGTGGCGTATTTGCGGATCGGACTCGTGGTAGGCACCGACGGCGGCTTCATCACGCGGATGCTGACGCCGTTCGAGTTCGGTCTCGGCGGGCCGCTCGGCTCCGGCAGGCAGTGGATGTCGTGGATCGAGCGCGACGACCTCGTGCGGCTGATCGCGCATGTGATCGCGAAGCCCGAGCTCTCAGGGCCGATCAACGCGACCGCCCCGATCCCGGTCACCAACACGAAATTCACCGAAGAGCTCGGACGTCGCCTGCACCGGCCCACGATCTTCCGCGTGCCGGCCGCGCTGCTGCGTGCCGTCGGCGGCGACTTCGCCGACGAGTTGCTGCTCGGCGGTCAGCGCGTGCTGCCGAACAAGGCGCTGAGCAACGGCTTTGTGTTCCGGCACGAAACGTTGCGCAGCGCGTTCGAGGCGATCTTGTAGGGGAGGGCAGAGTGACATCTGGTACGTGTTCTCGCGCGCTGACGGGATGGCTGGCCGGATGCGCCGCCGCAACGGCGGTTATGTGTGGCTTAGGGCTGGTGGTCCTGGCGATCGCGTCCGGTCGCGATCTGGTGAGATTTCTCGAGGGCGGTCTTGCACTTCTTGTCTTCGCGCTGATCGACTTCGTCGTCATAGGCGCGTTGACGGCCATTCCGTCCGTTTTGGTTATCTGGCTTAGTGAGCGGCTTGCGATCCGCTCGGTCCTGTTCTTCGGCTTCGTTGGCGCTGGCATCGGCGTAATCAGCGTCAGCCTTCTCGTGGGCGCCAGCGGCTCGTGGAATCCGGTGATCGGCTTGCTGTTTGGCGTTGCTGGATTTGCTGCAGGGGTGGCCTATTGGCGCATTGCCGGCCGTCACGCGGGCAGCGGCGAGCCGGCAAGACCCGTTGCTGATCACGCCGTCGCGACGCGCAGGAAGCCCGGTTAGATCGCGGTTTCCCGCAGCCGCGCCGCGGTGTCGCCGAACACTTCGGAAAAGGCCTGCCGGAGCGCGATGTCGACGTCGGCCATCGTGACCGGCAGCCCGAGATCGACCAGCGAGGTCACGCCGTAGCGCGGATCGACCACGCCGCAGGGCACGATCGCCTGGAAGTGCGAAAGGTCGGGCTCGACATTGATCGCGATGCCGTGGAACGAGACCCAGCGGCGCAGCCGCACGCCGATCGCGGCGATCTTGTCCTCATGGCCAGGCCCCTTGTCCGGGCGTTTCACCCAGACCCCGACGCGGTCCTCGCGGCGCTCGCCGCGGACGTTGAAGGCCGCAAGCGTCCGGATAATCCATTCTTCCAGCGAAGCGACATAGGCGCGCACGTCCGGCCGGCGCCCCTTGAGGTCGAGCATCACATAGGCCACGCGCTGGCCCGGGCCGTGATAGGTGACCTGGCCTCCGCGGCCGCTCTGGAAGGTCGGAAAGCGCGCGTCGAGCAGGTCGTCGGCCTTGCCGCTGGTGCCGGAGGTATAGAGCGGCGGATGCTCCAGCAGCCACACCAGTTCTGGCGCCTCGCCCGTGGCGATCGCTGCGACCCGTGCATCCATCGCGGCGAGAGAATCGGGGTAGGGGACCGGACTATTTGAGATCCGCCATTCGACCGCGTCGCCGCCCGAGGGGCGTGCAAACGTCGTCAGATCGAGGCTTTGGCGGTCGTTAACCATTAGCTAACCCTAACATGGTCAGGTGAACCCACAATCTAGTTCCCGTTCGGCGGTTCAGAAGTGCCCACCCTCGATAAAGTCAGCGTCGATCTCATGGTGGTCCTCGGTACCACCACTATGCCGATTCACCAGGTCATGCGGCTCTCCCGCGGTGCCATCATCGAACTGGATGCCACCGAGGCCGACGAGGTCAAGATCCTCGCCAACAACCTGCCGGTGGCCAGCGGCGTGGTTCTGGTCGACCGCAACCGGATTGCGGTCGAGGTCAAGCAAATGCTGCCGAAATCTCCCGGGGTTCGCAGTTAATTCAAGCATCAAGCCGCTTGTCCCTGCATCCGTGATTTGTTACATGGCCCCCTCGATGCGGCGGCGCCTTAGGGTTCCATCCGACATCCTTAGCGCTCGTGGCGGAATTGGTAGACGCGCTGCCTTGAGGTGGCAGTGGGTAACACCGTGGGGGTTCGAGTCCCTCCGAGCGCACCACCCCTAGAATTGCGATTGAAATCGTTGCTGTTTTAGCTGCCATGCGCTTTGCATGGGGCGCGGTGGCGCTATCGAATGTTGCGATTTTGCTCCGCTCCCAGCTCGCACGGCAGCCTGCCATCCCGACGCCGCCTGCGTTGAATTGCCCGCAGCGATTCTCCCGATCGAGCCTGACCGGGCCGGGCGTTGGCTCAGCGCCTCCACCATCGGCTGAAGTACAGAAACAGCATCGCGCCGGCGATCGCGGGGCCGCCGGGGAGCGGTAGGAATGCGAGAGCCACCAGGATCACCAATGCGGTGACGAACCACGGCTGCCTTTTCTTGCTTGGTGCCGTCGCCGGTCCAGTTGCAGGAGCCGCCTGCGGACCGGCCGCACGCGTCGCATCCGCTGGCGGTGACGGGACATTGGGCACGCGCGACGGGATGGGCGCTGTGACGCGCGCATGCGCAGCCCGCTTCTTTTCGTCCTGCCGCGCCAGCGCGACCAGCAGGTCACGCGGCACGGCCACCGCCTCGTTGACGGTGAGGCCGGTGACCTCCTGGCGCGACGAGCGGCGCATCACGCGGGTCTTGTCCGGATGGACATTGAACCCTTCGGCCGCGACGATGCCGTGCACGGCCTTGATCAGGGTGCCGATCTTCTTCACCGCTTCGCCCGAGCCGGAGAAGGTCAGATCGTCGGCGCAGCGGCTGTAGACGAAGCCGAGGACGCGTGAGAGCCTGACAAGGCGTTTGTCGAGCTTGCGGCAGATCAGGTTGGTGATCGCCGGGCTGGTCGGCGCGCCCTGCGGCAGCAGCCGCGGACCGTCCGCGATGAAATGTCGCTCGCCGTCGAGCGCGACTTGGTCGACCATCGGCTCGGTGCACAGCAGCGCAAGCGGGATCGCGACTGCCTCCGCGTAGCCCAGCGCCTCGAACAGGCCCTTGACGCGGGCGTAAGTCAGGGTCGGGAAGAAATCCTTGAGATCGAGATTGATCACCACGTCACGGCCGACATGGTTGCGCGCATTGGTCAGGATCGAGCGCTGCGGCGCAAATCCATGCGCGGCATCATGCAGCGGCACCCGCGCGAGAATGTTCTCGAGCACCCAATACTGCGCGCGCTTGAGGCGCGGCATCGGTGCCGAGATCAACCGCTCGCCGCCGCTCTTCTTCGGGATCGTGAAGCGCTGATAGTGGTTGACCGACGCCACCTTCCTGTTGAAAGCGAGGAAGCGCAACTCGCCAAGTGGCACGCCCATCGCATCAGCCAGCGCCTTGGCATCGGCGAGCGGGGGCAGGCCGTCGCGCAGGAGCGTCGCCGTGGTGCGGGCATGAAGGCCGCGCGAGACGTCCTCGCCGAGATAGAGCACGTCGCGCTTGCGCCGATCGTACCAGGCAAAGGCCCGGCTTTGTCGCGCCTCGGCGTTGCGACGCTTTGTCTCCTGCCGCCGCGCCATCGCCTCGGCCTTGCGGCGCTTGTGCATCTCCTTCAGCGCGCGCTGGGGATCGCCGAGCATGGCGTTCTGGCGCTGCAACTCGGTGAGCTCGCGCATCGCATCGGCACGGGCGCGGATGACGTCCGCGGCGGGCGCCGGCGCGTCTTCGCCGTCGGGCCAGAAGCCGAGCCGGATCATCTCCTCGAGGATGACCTCGTCCTTCGACGACTGGCGGACGTCAATGGGCTCCTGGTGCAGGCAGACTTCGCGCGTGTGACGTCGAGGTGTCGATCGATGCGGTTCTGTAACACCAGCAGGGTAGAGTAACTGTTGCACGGCCTTGCTGGTATGTCGCTGCCGACCGGAGGCCGTCGCGTCTCCCGATCGCGCCGCCGCGAGCCTGCCCCACCCGGAGTTCCCGATGATCTTTGCCAGCTACGTCTACCGTGCCGTCTCCAACTTCGTGTTCCTGGGGCTGGTCTATTTCACGCTGAACCTGCTGGAGAAATACGAGCAGCGCGCGACCGTCGCGATCCTGGTTCTGGTCTATGCGGTGATGCATGCCCTTTCCGGCCTGCGCTCATTCTATTTCTTCCAGCGCATCGAGCGCCTCGAAGGCGAGACGCGGCGGCTCGCGGCTGCGGCCGGCGAGGGACCGAATGCTGCGGCCTCGCGCAAGCAGATCGTCGCCGATGTCACCGAGCTCAGGCACGCCGGCGAGATCAAATCCTATATCGACATCTTCTTCCTGGCGCTGGTGATCCTGCTCTGCGTCGCCAAGATCGTGGCCAGCTAGGCCGCTTCAATCAGGCACGCGCTTGCTGGCTGCCGAGGCTTCGGCGCGCGGGACACGCTTGGCGACGTGGACTGACGCATTGCTCGCCGTCGGCGGCGCGACCTGCAGCGGCGCACCACGGCCTCTGCCATCGGCCGCCGCGGGGACCTGATGCGCTGCCTGCTTCGGATGCTTGACCTGGCGTGCGGAGATTGCCTGCGCGCGCGGTGCGCCAGCGGCTGGAGCAGCGAGGCGGCGACTGGCCGTCGAGCGGGTCGCAAGCAGGGTCAGGTCCAGCGCCTCGGGAACGCGAAACACGCCGGCCGCTGGGACGGGCAATGTCGAGGCCGCCGCGAGTTGCGCGAGCTGCGGCTGCGGCCACAGGGTGCGGACCGCCACGCCGATGCGGGCGCGCTGCGCATGGTCGAGGATGTCGGCGTCGCGCCAGTCCAGATCGGCAAACACCGGTGCCGGCAGCGTCCGCGTCGCGGTGAAGACGAAGTTCGGAATTCTCGGCCAGCGCGTCGTCGCCACCGTCTCGGTCGGCGGGTGCATGAACCATTGCTGCGGCTCGGTCGGTGTCGCCGGACGGTCGGCCGTCGCGGGGACGACGTGAACGATGCGGTAGCCGCGTTCCTTCAGAGTGGCGAGGATGCGCGGCAGCGCCGCGACGGTGCGCGGCTGGATGTCGTGCAGCAGCAGGATGCCCTTGCGCTTGGCCTCGATGCGCTGGATCGCGAGGTCGTAGACCCGCTGCGGCGAGACGTGGCGCCAGTCGTCGGCCGGGAAGTCGGCGCTCCAGACCTGGATGCCCTGCGACGCCAGATAGGCTTCCGGAACCTCGGCGCGCATCAGGCCGGGAATCCGGAAGAACGGCGCGAGCTTGCTCTTGTCGCCGTTGAGCGCGGCGAGCGTCGAGGCGATGCCGTCGTCGACTTCCTGCCGCACCTTCTCGAGCGGCATCTTGTTCATCGTCAACGGATGGTTCTGGCTGTGCGTGCCGACGGTATGCCCGGCCGCGATCAGCTTGCGCACGCCGTCCGGATTGAACCGGGCCTGGGAGCCGATGGTGAAGAAGGTCGCCTTGACGCACTGGCTGGCGAGGATGGCCAGCACCTGGTTGCTGTATTTCGGCAGCGGCCCATCGTCAAAGGTCAGCACCACCTCGTGGTCGGCGAGCGGCAGCGTCTCCGGATATTGCATGGTGCCGATCCGCGGATGCTCCATGGGATCGACGACGAGAGTCCGCGAGGTGCCGAGTGCGTTGGGATTACCCGCGCAGTCCGCGGCAAGGGCGGGCTGCGGCGTCATGAAGCAGCAGCCCAGCAGTGCCGCGCCGATCACGGTCCGCGACCGCTTCCGGATCATCACCAGGACGTTTGCAATCATCGAATCTCGGCCGCATTCCAAACGCACTGACGAATCCTTAAGGGCGGCCCCATGAATGCGGCCTTAACGGTCTGTAATCCAGCTTGGGTGCCGGGTTCAATGTGTCCGGTCAGACACGGTCTTCATCGCTGCCGGCACGATGTGGACGATGTGATAATTATGCTCCTGCAGGTACCTTAGAAAGGCCGGCAGCATCACGGCCGTCCGCATTTGCGGGTCATGCAGCAGGATAATTCCCTTGCGATGGCCTTCGAGCCGCCCGGTGAGCAGCTTGAGTTCCTCCTCGGGCGTCATCTTGTTCCAATCGCTGGCCCAGAAATCGGCGCCGAACACCGCGATACCGCGCTTTTCCATCTGGGACAGCAGGTCCGGTGTCGATTCGAAATACGGGAACCGGAAGAACGGGGTGCTCGGGATCGTGCTCGAGGTCCCGTGCAGGGCCTTTCCGACCGCTTCGATCCCTCGGTTGATGTTCGCCTCGGCCTGATCCAGCGGAATCTTGTTGAGATGCGGATGGTCCCAGGTGTGGTAGCCGATGGTGTGGCCGAGGCGGGCGATCTTGCGCACCATGTCGGGGTGATCGGCCGCGTTGCGGCCGACCATGAAGAAGGTGGCCTGCACGCATTCGGCGGCCAGTGCCGTCAGCACCTTGTCTGTGACTCCCGGCGTCGGTCCGTCGTCGAAGGTCAGCACGACCTCGCCATCCCTGAGCGGCAGGGTCTGCGGAAAGCTTTTCAGCCCCACGCGCGGATAGGTCGCAGGATCGACCTCGAGCACACGCGAGGTGCCGAGCGCATCCTTGCGCAGGCATTCGGCGGCGTGCGCCGGGCCGAACAGCGCACAAGGCGCGAGTGCGACCAATGTCGCGACAACGTTCAGGAGCGGTCGTGGTGCGCTCGACATATTTCTCATTGCACTGGCCCCCGCCGATTAGGTAATCCGGTCCGCATCAATCAAGCAGTTTTTCTCCTCCTGTCAAACCGGCGAAACACGGCATGGCCGAGAATATCGACATTGCCGAACCCGCCGCGGCCGACCCGCTCGCCCGGATGCCGATGCGGGACGAGGAGGGCCAGCTCCGCCCGGAATTCGTCGAGGAGATCACCCGGGCGATCCATGCCGCCGACCGGCCGCTGCTGTGCGAGGTGGTGGCGGAACTGCATGAGGCCGATCTCGGCGACCTGATCGCTGCACTCGAGCCGGACGACCGCGTCACCCTGGTCGAGATCACGGGCACGGATTTCGACTTCTCGGCGCTCAACGAGGTCGACGAGACGGTCCGCGAGGAGATCCTCGAGGAACTCGAGCCGGAGACCGTGGCCGAAGGTGTCCGCGAGCTCGAATCCGACGACGCCGTCGAGCTGCTGGAAAGCCTCGACGAAGCGGATCAGGAAGAGATCCTGGAGAAGCTGCCGGCGGCCGAGCGCGAGGACATCGAGCGCAGCCTGCTGTATCCGGAGAATTCCGCCGGCCGGCGGATGCAGACGGAATTCATCGCGGTGCCGCCGGATCGGACGGTCGGGCAGGCGATCGACTACATGCGCGACACACCGGATCTGCCTGATCGATTCTACGAGATCTATGTGGTCGACGCCGACAAACACCTGCTGGGCGCGGTGCCGCTCGACGTGCTGCTGCGTACGCGTCGTCCGGTTCCGATCGCGGACGTGATCGATGAGGACCGTCGCCGGGTGTCCGCGTTGGAGGACCAGGAAGAGGTCGCGCGGATGTTCGGCAAGTACAATCTGGTTGCCGCTCCGGTGGTCGACACCGTCGACCGGCTGGTCGGCGTGATCACGATCGACGACGTCGTCGACGTGATCGAGGAGGAGGCCGATCAGGACCTCAAGGCGCTCGGCGGCGTCACCCATCCCGAAGAGCTGTCCGACACGGTCTGGACCATCGCCCGCGGCCGCTTCAACTGGCTCCTGGTCAATCTCGCCACCGCATTCCTGGCTTCGTCGGTGCTCGGCCTGTTCGAGGGCCAGCTTGAGAAGATGGTGGCGCTCGCGGTGCTGGCGCCGATCGTGGCTAGCCAGGGCGGCAACGCCGCGACCCAGACCATGACGGTCGCGGTGCGCGCGCTCGCCACCCGCGAGCTCGGCTCCTACAACGCGATGCGCGTGGTGCTGCGCGAGACCATGGTCGGGCTCGTCAATGGCATCGCCTTTGCCGTCATCACCGGCATCGCCGCAGTGGCCTGGTTCAAGATTCCGGGGCTTGGCCTCGTGATCGGCCTTGCCATCATCTGCAACCTGGTCGCCGGCGCGCTCGGCGGCATCCTGATCCCGATGGTGCTGGAACGGGTACGCGCCGACCCTGCGGTTGCCTCCGGCACCTTCGTCACGACGGTCACCGACGTGGTCGGCTTCTTCTCGTTCCTCGGCATCGCGACGCTGTGGTTCGGGTTGAAATAAGCCGGCGCCTGGGGGCGTGCTTATCGTTAATCGCGCCTTAACGGGGTTGGCGGATGATGCTCCTATCTCCAAGGGGGCCATCACGGGGGCCATCATGCAGCGGTTGCGGCTCAAGGCGGACGGACGGATCGTCGAATTGCGCGACGGGCAGGAAATCCCGCTTGCGACCGCACATCCGGCCGAGGCGGCGATGCTGCCCGCAGCCGCGCAACCGGCGGTGCGCGATCTGCGCCGCCGCGCCCGGCTCACCCAGCTCGAATTCGCCGCCAAGCTCGGCGTGCCAGTGGAGACCATCCGCAATTGGGAGCAGGGCAAGCGCGCCCCGCGGGGACCCGCCCGCGCGCTGCTCGCCGTGATCGCGCACTCGCCGGAAACCGTGTTCGCCGCGCTGTCGAGCGCGCCGACGGCCGCTTGAGCGGGTAGACGTTCTTCGCCGCCACCGGCAGCCGACAGATCGCGCTTACGCGCCGCATCCACCGCCGTCGTCCTGGCGAAAGCCAGGAGCCCATAACCACCGCGTTTGGTCGGAACGGGACAGCGGTCCCCAGCGACGCGCAACAACTGAAATTTGGGGTAATGGGTCCTGGCTTTCGCCAGGACGACGATGAGATGGTTCTCGCTTCAAGATGTCAAACACACGGCGTCATCGCTCGCGCATGTTCTGATCCGCTGCGGCGTGAACGCTTCCGGCGCAGCATCATGGGGCTTGCCAGCAACGCGGTTTGACCGTTCTAATCGAAGCATTGCAGCAAGATATTTTTTTAACCCGTGGATTTCCTATGAATGCCATCGAGCAGATCATTGCCGGCTATGTGTCGCTCAGGAATCGTCAAGCGCTGGAAGAACTCAGGGAGCATCGCCAACGACTGTTGGAAGGTGTTCAAGCTCACAGTGTCCCGGGTTTCAGGCCGACGGTCGTGAATGACACGCTCCGCGAGGAGATCGAACTCATCGAGGCCGCATTGGCCCGCTTTGACGAGCACCCATAGCCTGCGATGGCGCGCTCTCACTTGCTGCGGCCGCTCTCCTTCATCCGCCGAACCGTATCGATGAACGCCTTGATGATCGGGGAGCGGCCGCGACCGCCGTGGCGGCCACGCCGTGCCCGGGTCTTGATGGTGCGCTCGGAGCCAATTCCCCGAAATCGCCGGCCGATTGGCTGATCTGACGCCCAATCCGTCATCAGACGCTGACCAATTGTGATGTATTTTCTGTAAAAAATTTAATATAATCAGTATATTGATAAAGATTGCATGCAGAATACAAAATGTGCTTGTCGCCTCGACCTCCTTGAAGCAGACTTCCCGCGGGGCAGGAGAGGCCGATGACCTTCGATGACGAGGGGCACGCCAGGGGCAAAAAACAAATCTGCCGGCAGAGGAGCGAGCAATGAGCGATCAGGTGTCCACCATCGCAATGGCAGATACGGCGAAGCCGAGTGGCGTGCGCTGGAAGATCTTCCTGCTGATGCTGTTCCTGATCTCGATCAACTATATCGATCGCGCCTCGCTGTCGGTCGCGATGCCGGTCATCGCCAAGGAGTTCGACATCGACCCGGCGATGCAGGGGCTGATCCTGAGCTCGTTCTTCTGGACCTACGCGCTGATGCAGGTGCCGGGCGGCATGCTCGCCGACCGCTTCAAGCCGCGCATCGTGATCGCCCTTGCGACATTGTTCTGGGGCTTCTTCCAGGCGCTGGCGGCGCTGTCCACCAGCTGGATGCTGCTGCTCATGACCCGGCTCGGGCTCGGCGCGTCGGAAGCGCCGATCTATCCGGCGGGCGGCAAGCTCAACGCGATCTGGATGACGCAGACCGAACGCGGCCGCGGCGCGACCTTGCTCGACGGCGGCGCTCCGCTTGGCGCTGCGCTCGGCTCGATCGTGATCGCCTGGCTGATGGCGGCGTTCAGCTCCTGGCGTGTCGCCTTCGTCGTCGCCGGCATCGGCACCATGCTGTGCGGGCTGTGGGCCTGGTACTACATCCGCAACGTGCCGCGCGAGCATCCCTCGGTCAATGAAGCCGAGGCGCGCTATCTCGAGGAAGCCCATGCGATCGAGGACGCCGCGACGCCGCCGCCGTCCGGCGCGAGCTGGATGGCCTATTTCCGCTTCCGCTCGGTGTGGTGCATGTGCCTCGGCTGGATGTTCTTCAACACCACCTTCTACGGGCTGTTGACCTGGATGCCGACCTATCTGTTCAAGGTGCACGGCTTCGACATCAAGGCGCTCGGCGGTGCCTCGTTCATCATCTTCTTCGCGGGTTTCGTCGGCGAACTGGTCGGCGGCTGGATCGGCGATACCTGGCGGGAACGGGGCGGGGCGCCCAACACCGTGTTCCGCACCCTGTTCGGCATCGCGGCGATCATGGCGACGGTGTCGATCTTCCTCGTCGCCTACGTCACCAATGCGGTTGCGGTGGTGGTGCTGCTGTCGACGACGCTGTTCTTCCTGCGCTGGTGCGGCATGTACTGGGCGATCCCCTCGGCGCTCGCGGGCCGCGGCAAGTCCGGCTTCCTCGGCGGCTGCATGAATCTCGGCGGCAACATCGCCGGCATCACGACGCCGCTGATCGTCGGCTTCATCGTGCAGGCCACTGGTTCGTACTTCCTGGCCCTGATGTATTTCGCCGCCGCGGGCATTGCGCTGTTGATCTGCTCGACCCTGATCGATTACAGCCGCAAGCTCCCGGTCTAGAATCGAAGCGCGGCCGAGCCCGTGAGGGGTTCGGCCGGTTGATGAGGCCTCGCGAATGACACGTCCCGTCCGGCTCGGCATGCTGACGCCGTCGTCGAATACCGCACTCGAGCCGATCACCTGCGCGATGCTGGCCGGGATCGACGGCGTCTCGGCGCATTTCTCGCGCTTCAAGGTGACGGAGATCGCGCTGTCGGAGCAGGCGCTGCGCCAGTTCGACGCCAGCGAGATTTTGCGCGCAGCAGAATTGCTGGCGCATGCCAAGGTCGACGTGATCGCCTGGAACGGCACCTCGGCAAGCTGGCTCGGCTTCGATCGCGACGAAAGCCTGTGCGAGCAGATCACCGCGGCAACAGGGATCAAGGCCTGCACCACGGTGCTGGCCTATCGCGACCTGCTGCGGCGGATCGGTGCCGGACGCATAGGGCTGGTGACGCCGTATCGCCGGGATGTGCAGGACAAGATCATCGCCAACTGGAACTCGGAAGGGCTCAATTGCTTTGCCGAGCGCCATTTGTCGCTGCAGGACAATTTCTCCTTTGCCGAGGTCAGCGAAGCCGAGGTGGCGGCGCTGATCGAAGAGGTGGTGCGCGACGGCTGCGACGCGGCAGTGGTGCTCTGCACCAACATGCGCGGCGCCGGCGCCGCCGAACGGCTGGAGCGCGGGTTCGGCGTGCCGGTGCTGGATTCGATCGCGGTGACGCTGTGGGCGTGCCTCACGGCGACCGGCTGCGATCCGTCACGCGTGCACGGCTGGGGCAGCCTGTTCACCAATCCCGATCTGCGCGCAGTGACTGCTATCCCCGAACATAATGACGACGACGAAGGCGAGCGGTGACTGAAGCCAAGACTAGAGCCAAGACTAAAGCCAAGACCAAGCCGACCAGACGCAGCAAGGAACCGAAGCGTGCGATGACGACGCTGCAACGGCGGCGGCTGCGCGTGCCGCGGGTCGGACTGCACGAGCAGGCGGCGGCGCGGCTGCGTGCCATGATCGTGCGCGGCGAGCTGGCGCCGGGACAATCGCTGGGCGAGGCTGATTTGTCCGACGCGCTCGGCATTTCGCGCACCCCGTTGCGCGAAGCGCTGAAGCAGTTGGCGAACGAGGGCCTGGTCGAGCTCCGGCTCAACCACAGCGCCGTGATCACGCCGTTCCGCCGCGCCGAGCTGACCGAATTGTTCGAGGCCGTCAGCGGCATCGAGCGCTGCGCCGCCGAGCTCGCGGCGCTGCGGATGGAGGAGACCGATTTCGAACGGCTCGAAGCGCTGCAGGACAAGATCGAGTGGCATCACGGCCGCGGCGAGCTGCGCGACTATTTTCAAATCAACCAGCAGATCCATTCGGCGATCGTCGGCTTCGCCCGCAACGCGGTGCTGAAGGCGACCCACGAGGCGCTGCTGGCGCGGGCCGAGCGCGCGCGGTTCTTCGCGCTCTCGGTGCTCGGGCGCTGGGATGAATCGGTGCGCGAGCACCAGGAAATCCTGGCCGCACTCAAGGCGCGCGATGCGGCCCGCGCCGGGCAGATCCTGGCCCACCATGTGCGCCGCACCGGCGAGATCGTCGCCGAGACGCTGGATGGCAGAGCAGATGACGCCGCAGTCGCGCACCTTTCCGCCACGCCGCGCAGCCGCAAGACGAAGAAAGTTGCGCCATGAAGATCCTGCTGCTCAATCCCAACACGACGGCGGATGTGACCGATCTGCTGCATGCCGCCGGCAGCGGGGTGGCGTCGGACGGCACTGAGCTGGTGCCGATGACCGCCGCGCGCGGCGTGCCCTATATCGCGACCCGCGCCGAGGCGCAGATCGGCGGCGCGATCGCGCTGGAAATGCTGGCCGAGGCCGGTCCCGGCTTCGATGCCGCCGTGATCGCCGCGTTCGGCGATCCCGGCCTGTTCGGCGCGCGCGAGTTGTTCGCGTTTCCGGTCGTCGGATTGGCCGAGGCCGCAATGCTGACCGCCTGCATGCTCGGCCGGCGGTTTGCGATCGTGACCTTCGCCGGCGCACTGGCGCCCTGGTACGAGGAATGCGTCGCCATGCACGGGCTCGCCGGACGCTGTGCCGGCATCCGCGCGCTCGACGGCAGCTTCCGCTCGATCTCGGAAGTGCAGGCCGAGAAGGAAGAGCTGCTGGTCGCGCTCGCCAACCAGGCGGTCGAACAGGACGGCGCCGATGTCGTCATCCTGTCCGGCGCGCCGCTTGCCGGGCTCGCGGCGAAAGTGCGCGACCGTATTCCGGTGCCCGTCGTTGATCCCGTCGCGGCCGCCGTGCGTCAGGCGGAGACGCTCGCCATGCTCAAACCGCGCAAGGCGGTCGCCGGCACCTTCCGCCGGCCCGACCCGAAGCCGACGCGCGGGCTGGCCGCGCCGCTTGCCGCCATCATCGAACATCGCTCACCGAAAGAGGGGACAAGCTGATGTCCTTCGACATCATCATCCGCGGCGGCACGGTCGTCACCGCCGCCGACACCTTTGCCTGCGACGTCGGCATCCGCGACGGCAAGATCGCCGCGCTCGGGCATGATCTCGGCGATGCGACTGCCATCATCGACGCGACCGACCGGCTGGTGCTGCCCGGCGGCATCGACAGCCACGTCCATTTCGCCCAGCCGTCCGGCGACGGCATCGTGATGGCCGATGGCTTTGCCTCCGGCACCCGCTCGGCGGCGTTCGGCGGCAACACCACGGTGCTGCCGTTCTGCCTGCAGGAGAAGGGCCAGACACTGCGCGAGGCGCTGAAGCATTATCATTCGCTGGCGGACGGCGAATGCCATGTCGACGTCGCCTTCCATCTCATCGTCACGGATCCGACCGAGCACGTGCTGGGTCAGGAGCTGCCGGCGCTGGTCGAGGACGGCTACACCTCGCTCAAGGTCTTCATGACCTATGAGGGGCTCGCACTGTCGGATCGCGAGCTGCTCGAGACCATGGCGGTGGCGCGCGAGACCGGCGCGATGCTGATGGTCCATGCCGAAAACTTCGACGCGATCCGCTTCCTGACTGACCGGCTGGAGCGCGCCGGCAACACCGCGCCGCGCTTCCACGCCACGTCGCGACCGATCCCGGTCGAGCGCGAAGCCACCCACCGTGCCATCTCGCTGTCCGAGCTCGTCGATGTGCCGATCATGATCGTGCATGTTTCGAACCGTGAGGCGATGGACGAGATCCGGCGCGCGCAGCAGCGCGGGCTCCGGGTGATGGGCGAGACCTGTCCACAATACCTGATGCTGACCGAGAAGGACCTCGACCAGCTCAACATGGAAGGCGCCAAATATGTCTGCTCGCCGCCGCCGCGCGATATCGCCAGCCAGCAGGCGTGCTGGGAAGGCCTGCAGCAGAAGGTGTTCTCGGTGTTCTCGTCGGACCATTGCCCGTTCCGCTACGACGATCCGCAAGGCAAGCTCGCACCGAAGGGCCGCACCAGTTTCCGCTGGGTGCCGAACGGAATCCCCGGCGTCGCGACGCGGCTGCCGATCCTGTTCTCCGAAGGCGTGGTGAAGGGCCGCATCGATCTCAACAGCTTCGTCGCCTTCAGCGCCACCAACCACGCCAAGATCTACGGCCTGTATCCGCGCAAGGGGACGATCGCGGTCGGCTCGGATGCCGACATCGCGCTGTGGGATCCCAAGCGCAAGGTGACGATCCGCCATGAGCTGATCCATGACGGCGCGGACTACACACCCTATGAAGGCCTCGAAGTGACCGGCTGGCCGGTGCTGACCATGGTGCGCGGCAAGGTGGTCGTCGAGGACGGCACCCTTGTCGGCGGCAAGGAGCATGGCACCTACCTGCCGCGTTCGAAACCACCGGGAGCCGCGACCATCCCATAACCCGCGAACCAAGAAGGCAGGAGACCACCATGCCCTATGCGACGACCGACGATGGCGTACGGCTCTATTTCGAGGAGACCGGATCCGGTCATCCGGTGATCCTGGTCCATGAATTCGCCGGTGATCTGCGCAGCTACGAGCCGCAGCTGCGGCATTTCGGCAAGCGCTTCCGCACCATCGCCTACAATGCGCGCGGCTTTCCGCCGTCGGATGTACCCGAGCAGGTCTCGTCCTATTCGCAGGCGCGCGCCGCCGACGATATCCTCGCGGTGCTCGATCACATCGGTGCGCCCAAGGCGCATATCGTCGGCCTGTCGATGGGCGGCTTCGCGACCCTGCATTTTGGCATCCGCCATCCGTCGCGCGCGCTGTCGTTGTGCATCGGGGGCTGCGGCTACGGCGCCGAGCTCGACAAGCGCGAAACGTTTCGCGCTGAGGCCGATGTGATCGCGGGCGTGATCCGCAAGGAGGGTATGCCGGCCTTCGCCGAGCGCTACGCCTACGGGCCGACGCGCGTGCAGTACGAGAACAAGGATCCGCGCGGACACGCCGAGTTCAAGGCGATGCTGGCCGGGCACTCGGCGGTGGGATCGGCCAATACGCAGCAGGGCGTGCAGAAGGAGCGGCCCTCGCTCTACACGCTGGTCGAGGAGATGAAGCGCATCAATGTGCCGACCTTGATTATCACCGGTGACGAGGACTGGCCGTGCCTGCTGCCGGGCATCCTGATGAAGCAGAGCATCCCGTCGGCCGCGCTTGCGGTGATGCCGAATTGCGGCCATGCCATCAACATCGAGGAGCCCGACGAATACAACCGGATCGTCGGGGAATTCCTGGCGCAGGTCGAAAGCGGCCGCTGGCCGCAGCGCGATCCGCGCGCGGTGAGTGCTTCGATCACGGGGATGAAGGACTAGACTGCATCCTCGACTGCCGCCACGCGGCGACCATCGAGTTGGTCGCGCAGAAGCTGCGCCAGGCGAGCTGCGCGCCACGCTTTGCCGAGCAGACGCAATATTGCGGGATGTTTCTGACGCCGACCTTGCGCAACACGCCGGGTGTTCTTCCATAACGGTGTCTTCACCAGTCTCGGGCAGGTGCTCGATTTCTATAGTTTCCGCGATACCAAACCGGAGAAGGTGTATCCGCGCGCAGCCGACGGCACGGTGCTGAAATACAACGATCTGCCGGAAAAATATCGCGGCAATGTTGACGTCAGCGATCCGCCGTTCGAGCGCCATCTGGGCGACAAGCCTGCGATGACTGCGCAGGATGAAGCCGACATCATCGCCTTCCTGAGGACATTGACGGACGGCTACCGGCAGGAGCCGTAGGCCGCCGCGACCGTCTGACGCGGAACTCATCGGTCAGTTGGCAGCTCCTCGTCATGCGCGCATAATGGGCGCATGAATGTCGTCGAAGGCAACGGCGCAAAAATCCCCGCGATCGGGCTCGGCACATGGGAGCTGCGCGGGCGGACCTGCGCTCGCATCGTCGAGCAGGCGCTGCGCCTCGGTTACCGGCACATCGACACCGCGCAGATCTATGACAACGAGCGTGAGGTCGGCGAGGGGCTGCGTGCCTCCGGCATCAAGCGCAATGATGTCTTCGTGACCACCAAGGTCTGGACCACGCACTTCCTGGCGAAGGATCTCGAGCGCTCCGCCAAGGAGAGCCTGGCGCGGCTGCGCTTGACCGAGGTCGACCTGTTGCTGTTGCACTGGCCCAATCCGCACGTGCCGCTTGCCGAGACGCTCGGTGCGCTGGCGCGGGTCAGGCAGGCGGGGCTGGCGCGGCACATCGGGCTCTCGAACTTCAGCACGGCGCAGATCGAGGAGGCGGTCGCGGCGTGCCCCGAACCGCTCGCCTGTGATCAGGTCGAGTACCATCCCTATCTCGGGCAGGCCGACGTGATCGCGGCCTGTGCACGCCATGGCATGGCGTTCGTCGCCTACAGCCCGATCGCGAAAGGGCGCGTCAAGGGCGACCGCGCGCTGGCGCGGATCGGCGACCGCTATCGCAAGACCGCGGCCCAAATCTGCCTGCGCTGGCTGGTGCAACAGAATGTCTCGGCGATCCCGCGCACCTCAAAGCTCGAGCGGCTCCAGGAAAATATCGACATCTTCGATTTCGAACTTTCGGATGAGGACATGCGCGAGATTTCGACGATGGGGAGCGCGGCCGCGCGGTGACGGCCCGAGCGCCGACCGGATTCTAGCCTGCGCATTGCTTCGCGGAAAATGGCTGGGCCGCGGTCCGGATCGTGCTATTGCCCGCTGGCTGACCGCGGACTCGGCCGCGAAATGGGGGATTGAGGCAGGCGGGTTCCAGCCGGTATTGTAGCCGGCGGGGAGACGACACTGATGTGATCGAGCGGGATGAAGTTTCGGCCAAACGCGGATATGGTGGCGTCGGTGTTCGTGCACCTGATGCTGCTCGCGCTGATTTTCCTCTATTCGGAGGTCCATCAGTTCGATCCCGTCGCCGCTGACACGGTGCCGGTCGAGATCGTGACGCCGCAGGAGGTCGCCAAGGCGGAGATCAAGCCCGAGCCCGATCCGGTACCGAGCCCGTCGCCGACGCCCGAACTGCAATTGCCCTCGTTCGACAAGCCGGTGGATGCGGCCAAGCCCGAACCATCGGCGCAAGCGCCGCAGAAGCAGCAGTCCGCGGCGCAGAAGCAGCTGACGCCACCGGCGCCCAAGCCCAGCCCGGCGCCGCCACCTGCCGCGGCCGAGCAGCCATCCGCGCCGCCTGCACCCCAGACGCCGCCGATGCCCCAGCAACAGGCGGCGGCATCACCGCCTGCCTATGCGCAGCCCGAGCCGGACCTGTCGGTCAAATACAACGTCATGCTTGGCCTGCCGCCTGACATCTCGGTGAAGCCGCC
>Ga0209071_1000087_pt1 | contig 61365 bp, 55 predicted proteins | sample CoawatmetaG10DNA_2_FD_187513 | JGI IMG/M metagenome (GOLD analysis project Ga0209071, IMG submission 187513) | Marine microbial communities from the West Antarctic Peninsula - Coastal water metaG108-DNA (SPAdes) (version 2) | ecosystem: Environmental > Aquatic > Marine > Coastal ... | reverse complement strand
GATTTTGGTGCTGTGTGGGTGTGGCTATCTGATCCACTAAATACCTAAAGCACAAAGTAAAATCTAACTGATGCTCAGCCATTATGGCCAAGAGTTGCTGGGTTAATACTTGATCGCCAGGTTGTGGCTCACCCATACCAAGCTTATTACTCATTATGCGTTGATATGCCATACCATAATGCTTTGCATAGTCATCAAGTGCTTGTTGTGCATCTACTAGTGCCTGGTCGCTATCTGTGTTTAAAATTGGCAACAGTGCTTGCGCCAGACGGGTGACATTCCATTGGCCTATGCCAGGCTGTTGGTTATAACGGTAGCGGCCTTGGCGATCAATAGAACTAAACACCTTATCAGGGTTAAACTCGTCCATAAAAGCACAGGGGCCATAGTCGACTGTGGCACCACAAATGAGCACGTTATCGGTGTTCATTACGCCATGAATAAAGCCAAACCCTTGCCATTGAGCAATGAGCTTAGCCTGGCGCTCTATCACTTCATTGAGGAATGCCAAGTATGGCTGTGGCTGCTTTATTAGATGTGGAAAATGCCGCTGAAGACAATAATCTGCTAGTGTTTTAACGCCATCATCATCGCCCTGCATGGCAAAATTTTCAAAGCTACCAACGCGTATGTGACTGGGTGCAATGCGAGTTAATACAGCACCTGGTGCCGGGCTTTGGCGCATTACTGTCTCGCCTGTTGCTACAGCAGCAAGGCTGCGGGTCGTCGGTACGCCTAAAGCTGCCATTGCTTCACTAAGCAGGTATTCCCTTAGCACTGGGCCTAAGGGTGAGCGCCCATCACCACGACGAGAATAGGGTGTTGGCCCAGAGCCTTTAAGCTGCAAGTCAAAGCGCTTGCCACTGGGTGAAACAATTTCACCTAAAAGATGCGCCCTGCCATCACCTAATTGGGGGTTAAACGAACCAAATTGGTGGCCTGCATAGGCTTGAGCCATTGGTGTGGAACCCATGGCGGTTTGATTGCCAGCTAGCACTTGCAGGGCTTCATCAGATGCTAGCCATTGAGGGTCTATGCCTAGCTCTTTGGCAAGAACTGGGTTATGGATAATAGGTGTCGCATTAGCTACGCGAACGGGCTTTGCATAGCTATAAAAACGCTCTGGCAGGCTAGCAAAAGTGGTATCAAATTGTGGGCTCACGGTGGGGGTTGGGGTGTTCATTGTCTATACCTATAGGTTTTCTAGCTTCGCATAGGCTAACACTAGCCATTTGCTGCCTTCGTTTTCAAAGTTCACCTGCACCCGTGCCTGAGGGCCAGATCCTTCAGAATTTACTACGGTGCCTATACCAAATAAAGGGTGTCGTACGCTTTGACCTAAGGCAACCACGGGGGTTTCTAGCACTTGATGACGACCCCAACGGTCATACTTTTTGGTTGGGGTGGGTCTGGCAGTGACTGGTCTGCTAATGCTAGATTTAAGTCGCACTTCGTTCATTAAACCTTCTGGCACTTCGGCAATAAAGCGTGAGGGCCGGTTGAAGGTTTCTTGGCCATGTAAGCGGCGGCTTTCAGCATAGGAAATAAACAGCTTTTGCATAGCACGAGTAATGCCCACATAACAAAGGCGGCGCTCTTCTTCTAAACGATCTCCTTCTTCAAGTGACATTTTGTGAGGAAATAAGCCTTCTTCAACACCCCCTAAAAATACTACTGGGAACTCAAGGCCTTTGGCTGAGTGCAAGGTCATTAATTGCACACTGTCTTCTGATTCATCAGCTTGTTGTTCGCCAGCATCAAGCGCTGCTTGGTCTAGCATGGCTGCTAATGGGGTAGTAGCCACTGGGTCTAGCTCGCCATCAGGGTCGTTAGACTCCTGAACTGGGTTCCAAGAGTTGGCAAATTCTTTGGCGGCACTCACTAGCTCTTTAAGGTTCTCTATACGTGTTTGGGCCTTTTCACCTTTCTCTTTAAGGTGGTGCTGTACTAAGCCAGATTGCTGGATAACAAGATCCACCATTTCATGTAGGGCGATCTCGCTGGTTTCTTCATCCAGTCGGTTGATAAGGTTAACGAAGCTTTCAATGGCATTGTGTGCGCGCGCAGGCAGTGAGCTATGGCCCAGAGTTTGGTTGGTGCTGTCCCACATTGAGCAGCCTTCAGCACGGGCGTTTTGGCGAATTTTAGCCACAGTTGCTGCGCCTACTCCCCGGGTAGGCACATTGAATACCCGCTCCATTGCGGCATCGTCATTACGGTTTTTAATAAGCCGTAAATAAGCCAGGGCATTACGTATTTCTAGGCGATCATAGAAACGTTGGCCACCATAAATTCGATAAGGCATTTGTGCCCGAATTAATGCTTCTTCCAGTACACGAGACTGGGCGTTAGAGCGATAAAGAATGGCACATTCGGCACGTAGACCACCCTCTTTTTGCCACTGATCAATCTGATCAACGATGAAGCGCGCCTCATCCATTTCATTAAATGCTGCATACAGTGCGATGGGTTCGCCGTCCTTACCGTCAGTCCATAGATTTTTGCCAAGGCGGCCACTGTTGTTTGAAATAACGCCATTTGCTGCTTTAAGTATAGTGCCAGTAGAGCGGTAGTTTTGCTCTAAGCGAACGGTAATGGCATTACCAAAGTCGCGCTCAAAGTGTTGGATGTTTTCTATTTTTGCACCACGCCAACCATATATGGATTGGTCGTCATCACCCACAGCCATTACTTTAGCGGCAGAGCCAGACAATACCCTAAGCCAAGCATATTGAATGGTATTGGTGTCTTGAAACTCGTCCACCAGCATATGTTTAAAACGGCCTTGGTAATGGGCCAATAAAGCACTGTTATTGAGCCATAATTCGTGGCTGCGAAGCAGGAGCTCGCCAAAATCTACTAATCCAGCACGCTCGCAAGCCTGATGGTAGGCTGCATACACTTTTACCTGCGTATCCAGTTGAAAGTCACCATGGGTTTCTATGTGTTGTGCTCGCTTGCCTTCATCTTTACAGCCATTAATAAATTGCTGAAACTGGCGAACAGGCCAGCGGCTTTCGTCTAACTGCATTTCTTTGCACAGCCTTTTAAGGATGCTGAGCTGGTCATCGCTATCTAAAATTTGAAATTCTTTTTGTAAGCCGGCTTCTTGCCAGTGGCGCCGCAGAAGTCGATGAGCCAGACCATGGAATGTACCCACCCACAATTGCTGTGTATCTAGGCCCATGAGGCTTTCGATACGAGCACGCATTTCTCGTGCCGCTTTATTGGTAAAAGTAACTGCCATAATGGACCAAGGAGAAATATTCTCTGCTTCAATTAGCCATGCAATCCGATGTACCAGTACACGGGTTTTACCACTGCCAGCGCCTGCCAATATTAGTAAGTTTTCTTCAGGCGCAGCAACAGCCTCACGTTGTGAGCTGTTGAGTTCATCTAAAAGGCGAGAAACATCCATTATTGTATCCGTGTGAGTGTGGCAAGTAAGCGTTTATATATCACATAAATCAAATCTATAGTGCGTTGCCCAACTGATCTGACCATTACGCTTAAGTCTAGTTGCCAGCCTAGAGCTAAAAGCGTATGTTGGCTGGAGCTACGATAATTTTTGGGTTAGTTAGGGCATTAACTTAACACCTATTGTAACTTCAGATAAGGTAAATATCACGATTGTGAGTGAGTTACTTTTCTATTGTGTTGACTAAAAAAAATAATACTGGAGAACTTAGAAATGGAAAGACGTGAAATATTAAAGAAAGGCTTGGTTGGTCTAGGTGGAGCAGCAGTTGCTTCTACTATTGCTGCACCAGCTATTGCCAAAGAACGCGTAGAAATTGCGATGGTAGCAACTTGGGGCCGAGATTTCCCAGGTTTAGGTACCGGTGCTCAGCGTTTTGCGCAACGTTTAAATGATATGAGTGATGGCCGTATACAAGTAACATATTATGCTGCCAATGAACGTGTAAAAGCGTTTGACTCATTCGATGAGGTAGCTTCAGGCAATGCTCAAATGTACCACGGTGCTGAGTACTACTGGAAAGGTAAACACCCAGGTTGGGCTTACTTCACCTCTGTTCCTTTTGGCCTAACCTACACAGAGATGAACGCTTGGATTCGTTTTGGTGGTGGCCAAGAATTATGGGATGAGTTGGGTGCAGATTACGGCCTCAAAGGCCTAATGTGTGGCAATACTGGCGTCCAAATGGGTGGTTGGTTCCGCAAGGAAATGAACAGTGTAGATGACTTTAAAGGCTTGAAGATGCGTATGCCTGGTCTTGGTGGTGACGTATTGGCCAAGTTAGGTGGTTCTCCTGTTTCCTTACCAGGGGGTCAGATTTATGAAAACCTAATCTCTGGTTCTATTGATGCAACCGAGTGGGTTGGTCCTTGGAACGATGAGTTAATGAAGTTCTACGAAGCTGCTAAGTACTACTATTACCCAGGAATGCATGAGCCAGGTGCTATGCTAGCCTGTGGCATGAATAAGACTTGGTGGGATGGGTTGAGCAAATCTGATCAACTCATGATTGAAGCAGCGTCTTCTATGGAAAATGACGTGATGATGTCAGAGTACAATGCCAAGAACGGTGCGGCGCTTAAGCGTTTAGTGAATGATCAAGGTGTGAAGCTTCGCCAGTTCAACGATGACATTTACGATGGCTTTGCTGAAGCTTCTGAAGAAGTGTTTGCCGAAGTTCAAGAGCATAGTGATTTGGCTAATCGTATTCATCAGAGCTTTGTTACTGCACGTACCGATATCGGTGCATGGGCAGAAATTTCTGATCAAGCGTATCTAACTCAGCGTAACCGCGCACTAGGCGGTTAATCGTTGGCTCTGGGCATATCCTGCGCACACTAGGTGCGCGGGTATGCCCTATTTATTCTTACATCCCCCTAAGTTAATGGTTTTAACCATGCAACACTCGCCTAGCTCATTGAGCTCTCCTAGCGTTTTACTTAAGCAAGATTTGCTGCTTCGCAGTCTAGCTTTTACTGTGGTTTATGCCACGGTTATTTTTGTGCTTAATAATTTTTTAAACTTCTGGGCGTTATGGCCAGGAGCAGTGAATACCCTACTCGGTAAATCACCTACGGGTCCGGCCACGGGCCTCGGATGGCTTCAGGTACTGAGCTATTTGGCAGCGCCAATTTTAGCAGCCATTCATGTCTCTAAGTTACGGGACGAAAGTTATCATAATCTTTCAGTTCGGGTCTCAGATTGGGCAGCCACAAGTATAAAAGCTGCTTTTTGGATGGTATTGTTGGTAGGCATGGCTGACATGTTAGTGTCTTTCCTGCGAATTGAGCTGATGCTAGAGCCTATTGTTGGTAAAGGCCTCACCAGTGAATTAGGCAAACCCAAGTTTCGTGGTGCTTATGTACACCTCCCGTTAATGCTATTGGCCTGTTTCATTGCCCTGCGCACTAAAGGGTTAGGCTTTATTTGGCTTTCACTGTTAGTGGTTGTGGCTGAATTTTTGATCGTTATCACACGTTTTGTTTTCTCATACGAACAGGCTTTTATGGGTGATCTAGTCCGGTTTTGGTATGCTGCGTTATTCTTATTTGCGGCTGCCAATACCTTGCTGGTTGAAGGGCATATCCGTGTTGATGTGGCCTATACCCACTTTAAGGCACGCACCAAAGCTTGGGTTAATATATTTGGGGTGAGCTTACTTGGGTTACCCCTTTGTTTTACTATTCTCACGCTGGGCATGTGGGATAGAACTAGTAGCATTAACAGCCCGTTACTCAGCGTAGAAGTGTCTCAAAGTGGCTATGGTATGTATGTGAAATACATCATGGTAGGTTTTTTAGCCATCTTTGCTTTTTCTATGGTTATTCAATTTTCAAGTTACTTGCTCAAGCACTTTGGTGTGCTTCGTGGCGAAACAGCAACATTTACGGCTAACCCCTAGGACACTTGGTTATGGAACTTCTGTTTTTAGGAATCTTAGTCCTACTAATGATTACGGCCCTTATTTCTGGCTTTCCTGTGGCATTCTCTTTGCCAGGATCCTCCATTATTACGATTGGTTTAGCTGCCCTAGCGGGATGGATTTTTGCTGACAATCCAGATGCTTACTTTCATGAAGGTGGCCCAGTGCAATGGCTTAGCGCCGGGGTGACAAATTTTAGAAGTCTTTACTGGAACGTTGAACGGGATACTTTGATCGCTATTCCGTTATTTATTTTTATGGGGATTATGCTACAACGCTCTAAAGTAGCAGAAGATTTGTTAGTCACCATGGCTCAGTTGTTTGGCCCAGTACCTGGTGGTTTGGGCATTTCTGTCGTTATCGTGGGGGCATTGCTTGCCGCTACCACGGGTATTGTTGGCGCAACGGTGATTGCCATGGGCATGATTTCTTTGCCGGCCATGTTGCGTAATAAGTATTCACACTCATTGGCCACAGGAACGATATGTGCCTCTGGCACCTTAGGCCAGATTATCCCTCCGTCGATCGTGCTTATTATATTAGCCGACCAACTCAGCAACGCAGCTGATCAAGCCAGTGCTATGCGCAAGGCTGCCTATCGTGAAATCACGGGTGAATTTTCCATGCCCTCAGTGCTGGATATAACTTCTGCCAGTGCTGGAGATATGTTTATGGGGGCCTTTATCCCAGGCCTCTTATTGGTTGCTTTGTATATATTGTATATTCTTTTCACGGCTATCATCCGTCCTAAAATGGCGCCACCAATTGGCTATTCTGGTGCTTATGACCGTCAATTCTTAGTCAAAGTATTAATGGCACTATTACCACCTCTTACTTTGATTTTTGTGGTTCTGGGATCCATCTTAATGGGAGTCGCAACGGTTAATCAGGCAGGTGCTGTAGGTGCTGTAGGCGCTATGTTGATGGCTGGTTACCGGTTGCATGACCGTGACGAAAAACGCTATTGGCCAGCATTTATAGCAATTTCAGCGGTCATTTGCTTAGGGTTTATTGTTGCTAATTTTAACCTTAATATAAAAAGCATAAATACTGATGAAGACCGCCTTGGAGTTACACTGGGTTTGATTGCTTCAGCAGCATTGCTCATGGCCATTGCTTGGAGTGGCTGGCGGGTATTTAAAACAGGCACTACCTTGCATGAAGTAATGGGAGAAACAGCTAAAACCACTTCTATGGTATTTATCATTCTTATTGGTGCTGCGATGCTCACGTCTGCCTTCCGCGCCTTTGGTGGAGAAGAGTTAGTGAAACACATGCTAACAAGTCTTCCTGGTGGTTTTTGGGTGCAGTTCTTCGTAGTCATGGTCGTCATCTTTGTATTGGGTTTCTTCTTAGACTTTATTGAAATTGCCGTAGTAGTGGTGCCCATTGTGGCGCCAATATTGTTGGCCGATCCTAGCGCAAATGTTACTGCTGTATGGCTTGGGGTAATGATTGGTTTAAATATTCAAACGTCATTCCTCACGCCTCCTTTTGGTTTTGCACTCTTTTACTTACGGGGTGTGGCGGACCAAGTAGTGAAGACGCTGTCGATCTACAAAGGCGTGGTACCATTTATTGGGCTGCAGATATTGGCGTTAATCATCACTGGTTTTTTCCCCAGTTTAGTTAACTACCTTCCCAATCGCACCTACCTTACTTCTGAATCAGCACCACCACCTATGAATCCCCGCATTCAGCCGTGTTTAGAGGAGCAAGTGCTTACTCTTTACGCCAATCAAAAAGTTAGTTTGGTAGCGGCCATAGATTCGATGGCGGCGGCAGATACAAGCTATGTGTCTTCCGCGGCAGCACAGATGTTAGGCGACAGTTTAACTAAGGCACGCCAGACATTTGTTAAAGTAGAAAGCATTTACCAGGCTAAGGCTGAACTCACAGACTTCGAACAAAACTATGAGCCATTGCATCAGCAAGTGCGTGAGATCCAGCTTAATGTGCGTCGCAATAAACGCTTGGTTGAAGACGCTAAGTTACAATTACGCCGACTTGATGATATTGAATTAAATGCTGATCGTAGATCTAGTTTAGCCTTACGTATTGATGAACTGGGGCTGTTGAATCAGCGTTTAGAAGCTAGCATTCCTGCAGTATGGGCAACCCAAAGGCCTATTTTTGAGAAACTCAACAAGGCAGAAAAGCAGTCTCGTAATCAATATCGCCGCAACGCTGATGAAGCTTATGAAGGCATAACTGAGATGCGTTTGTGGATAACCCAAGCCCCTAAGTTAGCTGAGCTTGAACCTGGTGTGGCCGAACTTGCTGCTAACATTGACCAATTAGACGCCAAGGATGCGATGTCAGCGATTAAGCTGCAAGAGCGAAAATTGGGGGAGTTTGCTGGTGTGAGCAGCATCAAGTCTAAACTCTCTAAAGCACGAAGGGCGCTAAAGGGCAGTAAATATAATCCAGAAAAAGCCAAAGGCTACCATAGTGAAGCTATGGCCTTGCTATCAGCAGAAATCATATGGAGAAAACGTGCACTAACTGACATGGTTCCAGCTCTGGTGAGCTACGACCTGGCGATTAAAGATAGCATCGGATTGCGTCTACAAGAACGTATGAGTGATGATGTTGCCACCACAATCTCTGCGTGTATGGCTAGCCATAAGGATATCTCCTTACAATTTTGAGTATAGGCGGTGGATTGAGCTAAAGCGAATAGGGTAGAATGTTACCAATTGCTTATTGCTTCGGCTCAACCCATGTCTACATCTAACCTCGATTTATTTAAAACTATCGCACAAGCCCACCCGCAGTTACGCAAGTCTGAGCGTAAGGTGGCAGACTATGTGCTAGAACATCGTGCCAAGATTGTACAAATGCGTATTGTCGATTTAGCGGCGGCGGCAGCAGTAAGTGAGCCCACTGTAGTGCGCTTTTGTAGGGCACTAGACTTTGATGGGTTCCAAGATTTTAAGCTTAAACTTGCTCAGTTTGTAGGTGCTAATACCTCTTATCAGCAATTTCGTCTAGATAGTCGTGATTCAGTGGAGCAGTTTAAAGAAAAGATTTTTGATTCCACGATGGGTAATCTAATGCGAGTAAAATCTGATTTAGATGCCGCTAACTTAGAGCAAGCGATCGTTGCTTTAGCTCAGTCTAAGCGTGTTGATTGTTATGGCTTTGGCGCTTCTGCCCCTATCTGTAGTGATGCACAGCATAAGTTCTTCCGCCTCAATATCTCGGCTGCGGCCTATTCAGACCCTCACTTGCAAACGATGGCGGCTGTTACCTTGCAGCCTGGCGATGTAGTAATCGCAGTCTCTCAAACGGGCCGTACTAAAGATCTACTTCACACTACACAACTGGCGATGGATGCTGGTGCAACAGTTATTGCCTTGTGCCCAAGTGATACCCCTCTAGCTGAGCAAGTGCAGATTCCTTTGTATATCGATTTAGATGAAGACAAAGAACTCAACACACTCATGTCCTCCCGTATTACCCAAATGGTGGTGATAGACGTTCTTGCTGTAGGCGTTACTATGAAGCTTGGTGAAGAAACCATGACGCATCTCAAGACGATTAAACGCTCTCTTAAAAGTTTAAGGTTTCCAGTTAAGCGTATTAAATAGTTTTGCTTTTTCAGCACAGCAAAAGGACTATCTAAGCTTTATTAACGTATAGGTAGTCAAAAGTCAGATCGTTTTATGGTTTGATACTAGAAGTGTCAGCATGTCCAGTATTTATAAGCAGCTTGTTAAACCTCTGGATGCTCTTATGCTGAATAAAATCAACTTTGCCAAGAGGGCGTAATAAAGCTCACCATCTTAGGCATGAACTATCTGTTTAGTGAGGAGAATAATAGTGAGTTTGTCTTTAATAATGCGGATCAGTGCTGGCTATACCGGCCTATGGGTTTTAATGATGGCGTTAACTCCAGCAATGGTCGCTGGTGATCTATTTGGCGTTGAGTTAACTGCACCACTTCATGCACAAATGCAATTTACGGCAACAGCTGCAGCAGCTGTTGCCAGCATACAGTGGATGGTACCTACATGGGCGCCAGCTAGTATGGCTAAATTTGCACGCTTAGCAGCTATTATTTGGGTTGTTTTTGCATTATTAAATGCATCACTAATATCCTCTGGCACAATGCTAGCCAGTGTGCAAAATTACAGTACACCTATTATCATGGCTGCTATTGCTTTGTTGTTATGGGTAAAATCTAGAAGTTAAGTCTGTCAAGAATGGCCTGACTAGGGCAGCCCCTCTAACTGTGTCTAAACAGTTACGCATATCTACATATTGTGTATAACAGCCTATTAATGGGTTGTTTCAATTCATTTCAAACTACCCCACTCTTCTGCATTGTGGTTAAAGGAAAATAAATATGAAGTTTGAAGGTAGTGTAAGTCTGCTGCAGCAAAAAATGGCTGGTAGCAGTGCTGGTGTGGCGCGTCGTCTTGCAGTAATGAGTGCACTTAACCTGCAGGTGGGTAACGCTGTGTTAGATGTGGGTTGCGGTGCTGGACATTTAATTGAAGACATCGGTCTTGCTGTGGGTGCTAGCGGTAAAGCCTTTGGACTTGATCCGAGCGAAACTCAGTTAGAGGCTGCAAGAGTGCGTTGTGATGTCTTGCGTAATGTTGAATTCTTATGTGGTCTGGCTAACAATATTGGCCTAGCTAATGAGTCTTGTGATGCAATTGCATCCATTCAAACGTTAGACTATATCGACGACGTGGACGCTGCATTGGCTGAAGTAGCACGGCTATTAAAGCCTAAGTCTAATTTTGTTAATGTGTCTGTGTTGTGGGATAACTTCAAATTTTATGGGGCTGACGATAAGCTTAACAACATCATTCATGAAGCTTTTAAGTCTCATTGTCATCACCAAATGTTACCTATGGAGCTGCCTGGCAGATTGGCTAAGCATGGCATCAGTAACATTCGCACTGAGTCATTGGCTTTTGTGATGACCCAGCGCCACGAAAACTCACCCGCAACTTATGCCGAAATGGTGCTTGCTAACTTTGCCATTAGTCAGGGTGTGGAAGAAGAAAAGGTACAACAATGGCGATTTCAATTAGAACAAGCAGAAAAAGAAGGTAGATTTGGCTTTACTAGCTTTCCTGTGCTTACCATGGGAAACAAGTTTTAAGATGCTGATTTACATAGATTAAATTCTAAATGACATGATTTATACAGCTAATTTCACTGTAAAAAAAAGTAAAAAAAGAGGACTCTAAGTGCCTTGAGCTTTACAAAAGCGTACAGTGTTAACACAACAAATTGAATTGTAACCACAATGAAAAAATCACTGTTAGCTGTTGTTCTTTTAGCGTTTTTAGCCCAAGCGCATGCCCACAAACCTGTTTTAAATGAAAGCTCAACATACCCTGCTGATGCACCATACGAAATAGAAGAACCAGAAATATCAAAAGCTATCTATTCAACACTGACAGGTGACCCTCACTACTATCGAATAGAATCTGCCACTGATTTTAATTTTTATGCCGGTATCTTGGCTGCTAAAATTGGTGAGTGTGCGCTTGAAAGTAAGTTTTCATTTGAAGTTCTAAATTCTAATTTTGATGCAATTTATCTTGCAGACGGTGAAAACTTTACTTGGGCACCATGGTACGAAGAGTATGGCAAACAGTGGTATTGGAACGGCCCAGAGATCGGTGAAAATTTTTTATCTAATGAGATTTTTAAAGCAGGGGTCTACTACATAAAAGTGTTTAATAATTCAAATGTTGGGCAATATGTCATCGCTGTTGGTGACATTGAACAGTTCTCGTTTACAGATATTGTAGGGTTAATTTTTTCCATGGGCGACATAGAAGATGAATTCTGGAACCCTGACAAATGCAATAATGGTTAGCGCCTTATATTAGTCATCCTCAACAAATCACACTTAACATACTAAGGCCTTTGAATAATATAAATTTTTAGTTGCTACCACCTGCTCAGATTAATGAAAATCTCGAGAGCGGACCTTTAACTGTTCTAGCAAATGGCTACAATCTATGAGTTTTCCTGCAATAATGTGAGTGACTTGGTTATCTGGGTCACGCTCTAAAATGCCTTTTACTTTCAATATTTTAGCATTTAAATAAACTTGTCTTTGTGCGCGGGCGGTGCCTTGCCATACCACTAGGTTAGTATTGCCGGTTTCATCTTCTAGGGTAATAAAAGTTACACCAGAGGCTGTGCTGGGCCTTTGTCGACCAGTAACTATCCCCGCGGCAGTGACTAAACTTTGGTGAGGCTTATGTACCATTTGGCTGGTGCTTAGGCAGCCTTTTAGAAGGCCTGCATGGCGTAGTAAGGCAATGGGGTGTTGTTCTAAACTTAGGCTTAGGCTGGCATAGTCTTCAGTTAACACATCTAAAGCGTCAGGCCCTGGTAATTGCTCTGGATTTATTTCTCGCACTTGGTGCAGTAATGGTAGGTCTTGATGATTGTCGAGTAATTGCCAGCGGGCTTGATAGCGGTGGCCACTAAAACAGGTGAGTGCATTAGCGCTAGCAAGAGATTCTAGCTGGCCTCTAGGAAGGTGCAATGTCTGTACTTGGGGAAGGTCTTTAAAGCCTTGTTTGGGCCGGTGTTTTAATAGCTGCTGTATATGAATTTGCCGCACTCCTTTCACTTGCCGAAAGCCTAAGCGTAATGCCAGTTCTGTGGTCTTAGTAGATTCTAAACTGTGGTCCCAGGCACTACGATTAATACACACCGGCAGCACTTGAAGACTATGACGACGGGCATCCTGAATTAACTGTGATGCACTATAAAAACCCATAGGCTGGCTATTGAGAATGGCACAATAAAATGCTGCAGGGTAGTGGTATTTAAGCCAAGCCGAAGCGTAAGTTAAAACTGCAAAACTGGCTGAATGGGACTCGGGAAAACCATACTCTCCAAAACCTAAAATTTGTTGATATAAGCGTTCTGCAAACTCTGTTTTATAACCTCTGGCCACCATGCCATTGACAAGCTTATGTTGGAATTGATCAAGCTCTCCATGACGTTTCCAATTGGCCATAGCGCGGCGCAAGCGATCAGCTTCTCCGCCACTAAAGCCTGCCGCTACCATTGCTAGCTTTATCACTTGCTCCTGAAAAATAGGCACACCTAAGGTACGCTCTAGCACTCCCTTCACGTCCTGTGATGGGTAATCTACGTTTTCTTTACCTGCTCTGCGGCGCAAAAATGGATGCACCATGTCCCCTTGAATTGGCCCAGGGCGCACAATGGCAATTTGAATCACAAGGTCATAAAAACACGCAGGTTGTAAACGTGGCAACATGCTCATTTGAGCACGGGATTCTACTTGAAATACACCTACACTATCGCCCTGCTGGAGCATGGCATACACCTTGGCATCATCATCCATGCGAGTGATGTCAGCTAAGCTAAGTTTACGCCCGTGATAGTGGTGCACCATGTGTAATGCTCGCCTTATAGCACTGAGCATGCCTAAGGCTAAAACGTCTACCTTGAGTAAGGCAAGGCTTGCTAAATCGTCTTTATCCCACTGAATCACAGTACGATCAGCCATGGCTGCATTTTCTATAGGCACCAGTTCACTTAAGGGCCCTGCACTAATAATAAACCCCCCTACATGTTGTGATAAGTGGCGAGGAAACCCTTGTAGTGTTTGCACCAATTCCAAAAAGCATCGGCCCACATGGCTCTGGCTGTCTAAACCCAAGCTGTGTAATTGCTTATCCCATTCTGTACTATGATCTTGGTGATCTACATTTTTAATAAACAGTTCAAGCGTGGGTAAGCTAATACCTAAGGCTTTACCTACCTCACGCACCGCACTCTTAAAACGGTAAGTGATAACAGTAGCAGCTAAAGCTGCCCGATGGCGGCCATATTTTTGATAGATGTACTGAATTATTTCCTCGCGCCTTTGATGTTCAAAATCCACATCAATGTCTGGTGGTTCAGCCCGTTCCTTAGAAATAAAACGTTCAAACAATACCTGTATTTGGCGAGGATCTACGGCAGTTATTTCTAAACAGTAGCACACCACAGAATTAGCTGAAGAACCACGGCCCTGATATAAAATGTGCTGACTTTTAGCGAACTGCACTAAGTCATATACGGTTAAAAAGAAGTGAGCGTAACCTTCGGACGCGATAAGGCGAAGCTCTTTATCTATGATGAGGGCAATATCGTGTGGCACCCCAGCAGGAAAGCGAATTTCTTTACCTTGTTCTACAAGGTAGTGTAGATAACTGTTGGCATCATAACCACTGGGCACTAGTTCGGCGGGGTACTCATAGCTTAGCTCTGATAAACAAAAGTTACATTGTTGGGCAATCAATACACTGGTTTGTATCCATTGGAGGGGATACAGTTTAGCGATTTTATCCAACGATCGTAGGCTATGTTCACGGTTGGCCTGAAGAGCATAACCACAGGCATGTACAGGCATGCCAATACGAATGGCTGTAAGGGTGTCGTGTAGCATCTGCCGATCTGGGCTGTGCATAATCACTTGACCAAGAGCTACTATGGGCAAATCATAAGCCTTGGCCATGGTTTGGCAATGGGTTTGTAGGCGCTGATCTAGGGCGCTTAAACGCCGGTGACACCCTATCCATAAGTGGTCTTTATATTGGCTGCTTAATTTTTCTCCTAACAAACTTTTACTGCCTGGATAAGGGTTCCAGATAAGTAAGCACTCACTTAGTTTGTCAAAATCATCTTCAAAAACTTGGTATTTACCTTTTTCACAACGCTGCCTAGAAAGGCTGATCAGCTGACATAACTGAGCATACCCTAAGCGATTTCTTGCGAGTACTATTAAGCTCTCTTGAGCCTCAGGTTGGTGTGGATTAAGTAAAAATTCACTACCAATAATGAGCTTAATATTTAAATTATGTTCTTTTTTATGCTGATAGGCTCGAACAACCCCTGCTACTGAACATTCGTCTGTAAGCGCAAGGGCTTTATAACCTAAAGCATCTGCTTGCTGGATTAACTCTTGGGGGTGGGAAGCCGCCCGCAAAAAGCTAAAATTGCTTAAACAATGTAGCTCAGCATAATCGATAACAGGTTTGCTACTCATGAAAAGTAGCCATGTAAAAACCACTCTTCTCTGGGAGTGCGAAATAACCAACACACCTGTCCAGTTGGGTTGCGTGCGATGAAGTAGTCACGGCAAATGCTCACGTTATCCCACCAGCCACTTTGGATGCGTTCAGGGCCAGATAAAATACACCACTGCTGATCAGGCTTATGATTTAAGGCCTGTGGCAGGGTGAATAATAAGCTTGGGCGTAAATATGTTGTAGCCTGATGTGCCTGGTAATGACTTTGGGGCACACCTTGATAGAAGCTTCGTTCGGGGCGATGGTCATCTCGCAAATACACTTGTTGTACGGCATGGTCTCCAAGTTTATTTTGTAAGCGGCTAATAAGCTGTCCAGCTGTAAGTTTGCCCCCTAAAGGCTCAAATAATTGTGCTGACAAGGGTGCCCATGGTATTTGCCCTTTAGTTTTAAGGCTAATAGCGATAATAGGTGCTTGAAGTTTTAACTGTTCTAGCCTCAGCATGGATAAACCTAACCAAGACTCTGCCCGATATTCGCCATCGCTACAGCCTATGTAGACTCTTTCTGAAGTATGTTCTCGGTACTCTAGGCCTAAAATAAGCCCAGCAGCGTGTAGTTGGCGAGGCGCTAAAAAGGCTTCCAGATCACTTAATAATCGTTTTAATGGAAAACGTAATGCTGTGCTGTGTTCAATTTCATAGAGTAACTCTAAACGTTGGCGGAAGTGTTCAGGGGGTTTGTATGTAGGCCTGTTAGGCGCACTGCTGTCTTCTAGTTGTTGTAAATAAGTCACTAGAGTTTGGCCTAAGCGTTGGCCTAGTGCTGACCTTGGTAACGCTTGAGCTTGGCCAAGAGTATTAAGCCCAAGGCGCTCTAACTGTAGGGAAAGTTTATAGTTAAGGCCTGCGCTGTGAATGGGCAACTGATGCAGTAACCCCGTGGCTTCACCTTGGTTCGTTAATAAACGATCATTGCCTGCGCGGGCCAAAACCTGCGCAGCTAAGGGGCTGTGAGCGCTTGCATAATGGTAGTGCAACCCACGTTCCATAAGCGGTTGCTGCAGCTGTTGCCAATAAGGGGCTAGGCCCTCATATAACCGTAGCATATCACTGGTTTGTAACAATAACCCTTGGGGAGGGTCAAGATACAAAGTGGCGCTGGTCTGATACAAACGCTGAGCAAGTTGAGCCAGTAGGCGCTGTTCTTGTTTAGGTTCGTAGGCAATTACTTTAAGTTGAGCAGATAAAAGTGCAGCTTGGCCTAATCCTGTGCCTATTTTTATTCCTAGTTGGCGTGCTTCTGAGTTAGTTTGTACCACCTCGTTTTTATCAACCAAAACGCAGGCGTGGTTATAGGCCTGTTGATGTAACAGGCTGTCTAGTTGAAGGTTTGGAAAGTATAAATAAAGCCACTGCATAGGTCACCTTGGTTTAAATGGCAGTGCTGCAATGGTGCTTGACGGTGCAGGGCCATGGTGAGTGGGTAAATGGGTAGGTATCGCTAAAGATGGCCAAAGCTCATGCATATCTACTTGGCAAGAGCTTTGTGGCCATTGGCCTTGGTACTTATGGATCTGTAGGCGTAGCCCTGTGGCTAGGGGAGCAAGAGACAGACGCGCACTAATTGGTAAAGCGCCCGTGCTAGGTTCGGCTTGAGGGTGTAACCAAAACATCAGGGCTTGATTGCCTTTGGCAGACACCTGCAGGCGCTTGGCTTGGGGCGCAGTTAATCCAGGTGCCCAGAGAATAAGGTGGCTACAGCAACCGCTATTAAGGCTTTGTTCGGCACTCCAAAGGGCTTGTTGTGGGTTTTGGCAGCGTATTAATAACGTTTGGCTTAGGTCAATGCCATGTTGCGCTAAAGCTTGTCCATTTAGCTCTGCTGGTGGATTTATCCACACCTGTAAGCGTGATTGAGCTTGTGCCAATAAGGGAAATAATAAACGTAACTCACCAATACCTGCAGGGCCACAGGCCAATTCCACTAGCCCTGTTTGGGGCCAGCCTCCTTGTAAGTGGGCATCTAAAGTAGGATAAAAACTACTTTGCCGGCGATGATCTGGGCCGGTTAATTGCCGAGCTCGCCAGACCAAACGCTCTTTTTCGAGTTGTAAGAGAGCCATGGTAAAATTCACAAATACTGTATGTATATACAGTATTCTGACATATTTTTGGCTCAGGTCAAGGAAAAAACTCTGTTAGCTTCGTCAAAGTATCAGCGGCAGCCCTCACGCTAGCATGAGCAAAGACTGCCAAAATATCAAAGGCCTTGGTGGGTAGGTTGATGAAGCTAGTGTTGATCTCATCGCCATGCAGCAAACCTAGGCTAGCCCACCATTTGTGCTAACCAAAAAATAACAACAACATGATGGATTGTTCGGTATTGAATAATAATTGCTCCTAAAATGTCAATTAAATCCCCATAGGCAATGCCATCATTGCGCCATACAATTGACGTTAATTAATAGAGGACCTCAGCCGTGCCATTACAAGCTAGCCAAAATGTTTTTATTACCTGTGCTGTGACAGGGTCTGGTAGTTCTCAAGACCGCTCTCATCATGTGCCACGCAGCCCTGAACAAATTGCTAATAGTGCTATTGATGCAGCTAAGGCTGGCGCTGCAGTGGTGCATTGCCACGTACGTGATCCCGAAACGGGGATCCCAAGCCGCCGCCTGAATTTGTATAAAGAACTCACGGAACGTATTCGTGCGTCAGAAGTAGATGTAGTCCTTAACCTTACAGCGGGCATGGGCGGTGACATAGTGTTTGGTGATGCTGAGAACCCACTGCCTCTGCACCAAGCTGGTACAGATATGGTTGGAGCCAGTGAGCGTGTAGAGCATGTGCGGCAGTGCCAACCAGAAATTTGCACCTTAGATTGTGGCACCATGAACTTTGCTGAAGCTGATTACGTTATGACCAATACCCCAGGCATGTTGCGTGCTATGGCAGAAAAGATGACAGCTATGGGTGCTCGCATTGAAATTGAAGCCTTCGATACGGGCCATTTATGGTTAGCTAAAAAGCTGGTTGAGGAAGGTTTAATTACTGAACCGATAATGGTGCAACTGTGTATGGGTATTCCGTGGGGTGCGCCGGATGACCTCAATACTTTTATGGCTATGGTTAATAATGTACCTAAAGACTGGGTGATGTCAGCCTTTGCTATTGGTCGTAACCAAATGAATTATGTAGCCGCTACCGTATTGGCGGGAGGCCATATTCGTGTTGGTTTAGAAGATAATATTTGGTTAGAAAAAGGTGTGTTGGCGACTAACGCGCAGCTGGTAGAGCGTGCAGCAACCATCGCCACTAACATGGGCGCCACATTAATGACTCCAACTCAGGTACGTGAGTTGATTAAAGTAGAAAAACGGGCACCTTTGGCATGATTAATATGGTAAATAAGAGCTATAAAACAGCCGCTTGTATTGGTGGCGGTGTTATTGGTGGTGGCTGGGTAGCAAGGTTTTTGTTACATGGTTGGGATGTTAATGTTTATGACCCTGCAGCTGATGCTCAGCGTAAACTAGATGCAGTACTAGATAATGCTCGTGCTGCTTTGCCTCAACTAGCCGATGTGGCTATGCCCAGGGAAGGTAAACTGATCCTTTGTGATAGTTTGGAAACAGCAGTAGCTAATGCTGATTGGATTCAAGAAAGTGTGCCAGAACGATTAGATATTAAGCATATAGTATTTGCTCAAGTGCAGGCTGCTTGCACTGAATCAGCTATTATTGGCTCCTCCACTTCTGGCTTTAAACCTTCGCAATTACAAGAAAATGCCCTAAGACCAGAACAAATTATGGTGGCCCATCCGTTCAACCCAGTGTACTTGTTACCTTTAGTAGAATTAGTGCCTAGCCCAGCCAATGGTCTAGGCATTATTGAACAAGCTAAAGCGTTATTAACCAGTGTAGGCATGAAGCCTTTGCATGTGCGCAAAGAAATTGACGCCCACATTGCTGATCGCTTTTTAGAGGCAGTATGGCGTGAAGGGTTGTGGATGATCAAAGACGGTATTGCCACTACCTCAGAAATAGATGATGCAATCCGCTATGGGTTTGGGTTACGGTGGGCACAAATGGGTTTGTTTGAAACCTATCGTATTGCCGGTGGTGAAGCTGGTATGGCGCATTTTATTGCGCAATTTGGGCCTTGTTTAGAGTGGCCATGGACCAAGCTCATGGATGTGCCAGAGCTTACAGACGAACTCATTGCAACCATTGCAGAGCAGTCAGATGCACAGTCTGGGCATCACTCCATTAGAGAGTTAGAACGCATTCGGGATAAAAACTTAATAGGTATTATGCGTGTTCAAAAAGATAATAATTGGGGTGTAGGTGAGCTGCTGAACCAACATGATGAGCGTTTAAAACAGTTGGGTTAAGCAATTTACTTTAACTTGGTTTGGGTGTGAATATGGCGTCCTAACTGGGCTTAATGGCAGAAACCGTAAGCTGTACATTAAAGCGGCAAAATTTGTTAATTCGTTATGTGCTTGCTGGTATAATGGGGCGATATACTCGTTGTACTGGCTTACTTAATGAACACGATACTTCCTGTTGTCAGCTCTATTTTGCTGGTGATGTTATTAGGCTACGGTCTCTCTAAAAAGCTCCTTACAGACACTGGTTTTTGGCAAGGTATTTCAAAGTTATCTTATTGGGTGTTATTCCCAGTATTGATGGTTCGCACCTTAGCTAATGCCACCATTGATACAGAATTACTCTTTCCCTTATTTGCTATATTTATAGCAGCGCTCATATTGATTTTAATTTACTGTGTGTTGGTGGCTCGGCTACTTGGCCAAGACGGCCCATCAACTTCATCAATTGCCCAAGGCGGTATTCGCCACAATGGTTTTGTTGGCCTTGCAGTGTTGTTTGATATGTTTGGCCTACCTGGCCAAGAACTGGGTGCATTAATTATTGCTGTGCTAGTGCCACCCACTAATGTGTTATCAGTGCTTTCTGTCAGTTTTTTAGTGAGTAAAAAACAAAACCAACCCCTAACTTATCTTATTTCTAAAGAGCTGTTGCGCAACCCCATGATCGTTTCAGTTGCGATTGGCCTTTCGCTCAATATACTAGATATTTCTATACCTAATATACTAGATCAGTCCATGGCTCTTATGAGCCGGGCAGCACTACCGTTACTGCTACTTAGTATTGGTGCCAGCCTTAAAATTCGTGCATTAAAGGGTAGTTGGCTGCCTTTGGCTGCTGCGCTTAGCGCTAAACTCGTGGTGTTTCCAGCACTCTTGCTGGGAGGTGCGCTGTGGTTTAATCTAACGCCCTTAGCGACCGTATGTTTGGTGGTATTTGGTGCTTTACCGGCAGCAGTATCAGCCTACCCCTTCATCCAACAGATGGGTGGCAACGCAAAACTCATGGCAGACATTATTACCTTGCAAACCTTAGCCAGCTTGGTAGGGTTAACCTTCTGGGCCAGTGTGGCGATACATATTACAGGGTTAACACTATGACTTTTTCTACACCCTATGACTTTATTCAAGGAGATTCTCCACTACTGGTTAGCATGCCTCACTCTGGGTTACAGCTCACGTCTGAAGTAGCGAGCACCTTAACCCCAGAAGCCTTAGCCTTGCCCGATACAGATTGGCACATTCCACAATTGTATGGCTTTATAGCGCCCCTAGGAGTGAGTGTGATTAAGGCTAATTATTCTCGCTATGTCATTGACCTAAACCGTCCAGAAGACAATAAGCCACTATATTCAGGAAAAACGACAGGCTTATTCCCCCATATTTTGTTCAACGAAAAGTCTATCTTTATGCCGGGAACACTAGTGGATAAGGAGCATCAACACGATTGTATAGAGCACATTTGGCGGCCTTATCATCAGCAGTTGACTGCAGAACTGGCCCGAATTAAACAAAAATTTGGCTATGCCATTTTATTTGATGCGCATTCTATTCGAGCACAAGTGCCTATGTTTTTTGAAGGCACCCTGCCAGATTTTAATATGGGTACTAATGGTGGTGCGTCATGTTCTCCAAAGCTACTTCAAGCGGCTGAGCAAGCCCTGTCTGGCTCAGCTTACACCCAAGTAAGTAACGGGCGCTTTAAAGGTGGTTATATTACCCGCAGCAATGGCCAGCCTCATGATCATGTGCATGCCTTTCAGCTAGAATTATCGCAAGCCACTTATATGCAAGATAGCGGCAGTTATGCACTAGATGACAGCAAGTGTAACCAAGTTATACCCCAACTCAAGGCGCTAATTGAAGCGCTTGTATGCTGTAACCTCACGAGCCAATAAGGGATTGTGCAATGTATTTGAGTGAATCACAAATCAAGGATTACGAGCGTGATGGCGCTATCGTTATTAAAGGTGTGTTTAAAGATTGGATCAGTAGTCTCAGAACAGGTTTTGATAAAGTGCTATCTGAACCTAGCGAGCATGGACGGGAAAATGTGGCTAAAGGTGATGCTGGACGTTTTTTTGAAGATTATTGTAATTGGCAACGTATTGAAGATTTTAAACGTTGGATTGTTGAGTCTCCAGCAGCAGAAATTGCTGCTGAAGCCACTCAGTCAAAGCAAGTCCAAGTGTTCCATGAGCATATTTTACTCAAGGAGCCCGGTACGGCCAAAGCGACACCTTGGCATCAGGACATGCCGTATTACTGTGTGTCTGGCGAGCAGACGGCGAGTTATTGGATCCCTCTTGACCCAGTGACTAAGGAAAATACATTACAGCTAGTATTAGGCTCTCACCGCTGGCCAAAACTAGTGAGACCTACGCGCTGGTCTACTAATGAGCCTTGGTACAGCAATGATGCTGACTACATGGACATGCCTGTAATTGATGCTAGGCAAAATATTTTGATACCAGAGCTAGAGTTAGGTGACTGTGTGTTGTTTAACTTTAAAACAGTGCATGGTGCACCTGGCAACTCATTAACTAGTCGCCGGCGTGCCTTTTCCACCCGTTTTATGGGTGATGACGTGCGTTATGTGAATCGAGGGGGCCCAACTTCACCACCTTTTAAGGGATTAGTTCAAAGTGATGGTGATAAAATGCCTTTAAATTGGTTTCCTGAGGTGTATAGAGGAGATGTTTAACAATGACAACTAATGCCACAGGAAGCTGCTTATGTGGTGCGGTTAAATATCAACTCATGGGTTCATTGCGCCCTGTGGTGGCCTGCCACTGTGGGCAATGTCAAAAAACGAGTGGCCACCATGTGGCTGCTACGTCTGTTAAGCGCAAAGACTTCGAGCTGCTAGAAGAGCGCGGACTCAAATGGTTTTCTTCTTCGGTTAGAATTCGTCGTGGATTTTGCTTAGAATGTGGTGGAAATTTATTCTGGGACAACACTGAATTACCCACAATTTCAATCTTTGCTGGCACTCTAGATCAGCCTAGTGGTTTGCAATTGGTGGAACACATTTATGTGGAAGCAAAGGCCGACTATTATGAAATAACGGATGGGCTGCCCCAACGTCAAGGATTTAGTATTACTGCGAGGGTTGAAAATGGCGAATAAATGCCAAGAATGTGGTTTTAAAATTACGTCACGTAATCAGTTGTGTGATGATTATAGAGACCCTAATAAAGCCTATGGTTGTCCTGAGTGTGGCACTTTTTATATTTTGCCAAGAAGCGCTGCACCCACATCGAAACAATGGCTATTGTACTTAACCTTAGGCTTTTCTGGGGGGTTGATTTCCAGTTTGGTACAACTGAACGGCCACAGTCGTTGGTGGTTTTGGGGCTATGTAGTCGTCGTTGGCATAGGGCTCAGCGTATATTACTTCAAGTCAAAAGCGGTCACCTTGGAAGCGTCTGGATACCGAGCTAAACCTAATAATGACTGATTTTATTGTTCCCTTTTGTGAACAACAGGTCACTATTATTTATGCAGACGATGACATTCTAGTGGTTGATAAACCCAGTGGTTTACTGTCTGTACCAGGTAAAAATGTACTGAATAAGGACTGTTTAATTACTCGGGTTCAGCAACAATATTCTGACGCACACATAGTCCATCGTTTAGATATGGACACTTCTGGTGTGATGCTTTTGGCTCGTGGTAAGGCGAACTTATCATGCTTAAGCCGCCAGTTTCAGGAACGAAAAACTGAAAAACAGTATCTAGCGTGGGTGTATGGTGTGCTACAAGATGATGAAGGCGAAATTAACTTGCCGTTGTGCTGTGACTGGCCTAACAGGCCTAGGCAGATCGTAGACCATACATTAGGTAAGCCCTCGTTAACCCGTTTTGAGGTGCTTAAAAGAAACCCTGTAACATTTCAAACGAAGGTGCTTTTGAAGCCTGTTACAGGGCGCTCTCACCAGCTCAGAGTACACATGGCAGAGCTTGGACACCCTATTAGTGGCTGTGGGTTTTATGCGCATCAAGATGCACTAAAACAGGCTGATCGTTTGCAGCTACATGCCTGGAAGTTAAGCTTTATACATCCATCCACTGGGGCTTTACTGACACAAATAGCTCCCGCAGTATTCTAGTTTAAGCCTTCGCGAGCTCTAGTACGCTCAGCCATACTTTTTCATCTAGGTCGACAGCACTAGGTAGGACCTTCTGGGACCCAGGAAGTCGTGCGCCAGGTTGGCTAGTGATGGCTTCTGAGATAAGGTTAAGTTTGTCCCAAAATAGGTCACCAGAAACGTTTGTAGGATCAATAATAATATAGCACTGCCCCAAGTCGTGAGGCTTGCCTGCTGTAGCTTTGAGTGGATCTAACTGAGTACTAGTGCTGCCACCTGTAAAAGCAGCAGCAAGGATCTCTGCCATAAGGCCAAATCCGTACCCTTTATAGCCTCCAGAAGAGACTAAAGAGCCACCGCTGAGCACTGCATTGGGGTCTTGTGTGGCTTGGCCTTCACTATCTACCCCCCAACCTAATGGGATTTGCTCACCTGCAGTGGCAGCCATGTTAATTTTTCCAAGAGCGATAGCGCTGGTAGATTGATCAAACTGCATTGCTAGGCCACCTTTACCATCGGGCACAGACATGGCAATAGGGTTAGTGCCTAGTACAGCTTTAGTTCCGCCAGGAGGGGACACACAAGATTTGGCATTAGTCATGCCAATAGCAATGTACCCAGCACGAGCAATCTGTTCTGTAAAGTAACCCATAGAGGTGCAAGTGTGGGAATGACAGATGGCTAAGGTGGCCACACCATTAGTTTTTGCAGCCGCAAGGGCGGTGTTTAACCCGCGAGAAAAAGCTGCCTGAGCAAAGCCCAACTTTGCGTCCACCACTACACTGGCAGGTTTTGGCTGGTGTACTTCTGGCTCAACATCACCCTTAACCCGGCCTACCACTAGTTGGCTACAATAGCTTTGTAGATAAAAAAGCCCACAAATCTTGTTACCATGAGCTTCGGCAATACGCACAGCATGTGCCACAGAGTTTGCAATCCATGGTTTTGCACCATGAGCTTCTAGGGCTTTTGCGGTGGTGGTTTGAATGGTATCTAGATCAACGCTAATGGTGGCCATAGAGGGTCCTACTGTAAAAGTTATTTAGTCTCCAATTTTATGTTGCTTTGCCTACATGGGTAAAGTAAAAATAACACTTCCTAGACTTTTAAAGCATCCTTATGCTGTTAATGAAGAAAAACGTTAGTGTGGCCATAAGGCCTTTTAGGGCCACCGATAGTGCACAAGTACAAACCTTACTAAGTGATGTTAGAGTCGCTCGTACTTCGGGTAATATACCGTACCCCTATCCTAAAAATGGTGCACAGGCTTGGATAGCATCTCATGGCGCACAGCATCGATCTGGTACGGCTATTATCAGGGCTATTATTTGTCTGCAAGATGATCGATGTATTGGTGCCATAAGTATCGACCAGAGGTCTAGGGGACTAAACGGCAGTGGAAACCTAGGTTATTGGGTGGGTGTGCCCTATTGGAATAAGGGTTTCTGTGAGCAAGCCGGTCAGTTAATGCTAGCCTTAGCTACAAAAGAATTCGCTATGATGCGTTTGGTTGCAGCGCACCGTATAGATAATCCTGCTTCAGGTAGAGTGTTAGAAAAGTTAGGTTTTAACGAATTAGAACCGCAGCGAATGACGAATTTGTCGGGGCAGTATTTATTTCGTTGTTATGAAAAGTGGCTTTAAAACATTAATAACCTGATTAGCACGTTAACGGCTATATAAAGCTGGGAACATTTTCCCAGCCATATGGTCGCCATTTACATAGCTATTAGCCTCCATAATAGCTCTTTCATCTTGAGCCCAATCACCCCGATACTGAATTATAGAGCCTTCCTTTGCCATTCTTAGGGTATATCTGTGGACATCTTTTTTGGGCGTGACTTGATTCAGGCTTCCGTGCAGTGTTCGCATATCAAAAAATACACAATCACCCAGTTCAAGGTCCCACTGTAAGAACTCATAGTCATCTAAGAGTTCAGATGCTATTTGCGCTGTTGGTGAATTAAAAACAAAGTCTTTATACAAGTCTCAGGTCCAAAAATCTTCAAAATAGCCAGGAGCATTTTCGTTTTTAGTATGCCTAACCAATCTTGGGCTAGGATTACTTATATCTTCATCGATCCCTCTTCTTAATTTATCAATCCACTCTTTACTAAACTTACCCTTAATTAGAACCGCACCATTACGTTTAAAACTATTCATTTCGTCTTTATGTAACATTATTCTAGTTCTTAGATAGATTAAGTGGATCATCTAAAGGAGGCTCGTCACATTTTTACAAGTTGCAATAATGCCTTGCAGTTAAGCTGGCCAACATAGTAACAGATAAGAGATAAAAAAAAGGCGCCTCTAGGGCGCCTTTTTTTACTAGCTAGACTGGGTTATGAACGGCGGGCTGGACGACGGCTTGTGCCATTATCGCTACGAGGGTCCTTACGCTGATTTGGACGATCGTTGCCACGCTTAGGCCTAGGCGTTTTGGCGCCAGGGGTGAAGTCGTCAGCAGCGCCTTGGGACTGAATGTTCAAAGGCTGACTGCGCACACGTACTTTTTTAAGTAGTTGGAGCATTTCAGCAGGCATGCCTGCAGGAAGGTCTACTGTAGAGTGGTCATCAAATAAGCTAATACGACCAATATAAGCACTGCTAAGGTCTGCTTCGTTAGCAATAGCGCCCACAATATCACCAGGCTTAACTTGATGTTCATGGCCCACCTCTATACGAAAGCGTTCCATTGCAATAGATTCGCCACTGAATTCTTCTTGCTTGCGTTCTTTACGCCGTGGGCGCTCTTCTTCATTAAAACCAGGTGTGGTGTCACGAGAATCGCGACGCTCAGGTTTGGTATTTTCTGGCATTGTAAGCGGGCGATCTTGCTGGGCCATAAAGGCTAGTGCAGCAGCAACTTGCTCTGGTGCAACTTCCCGCTCTTTAATAAAGGTTTCTACTAGATCGCTGTAGGTACTCAAGTCAGGCTGCTCAAGGGCAGTGTCGATGCTGGCCTTAAACTGATCTATGCGACGTTCTTTCACTTGCTCGCGGCTAGGTAAATCCATTGGAGTGATGGCTTGGCGCGTAGCCTTCTCAATAGAGCGCAACATATTACGCTCGCGAGGTGCCACAAACAAGATTGCGTTGCCAGCACGACCGGCACGGCCAGTACGGCCAATACGGTGAACGTAAGCTTCAGTATCGTATGGAATATCGTAGTTGATTACATGACTAACGCGAGCCACGTCAATGCCACGAGCAGCAACATCAGTAGCAACAACAATATCAATCTTGCTGCTCTTTAAATGTTCAATAGTACGTTCACGCAACTGTTGAGACATGTCGCCATTAATGGGCGATGCACGATGGCCTCTTGCTTCTAGTTTTTCAGCAAGTTCTACAGTTAGTGTTTTAGTGCGGACAAAAACAATTACGCCATCAAAGTCTTCTGCTTCTAAAATGCGAGTCATTGCATCTAGTTTACTAGTGCCAACAGCTTTCCAATAGCGCTGAGTAACGCTGTCTACAGTGGCTGTTTTAGCTTCAATTTTAATTTCTTCTGGATTGTTAAGATAGGTATTGGCAACCTTACGAATCACAGCAGGCATAGTGGCAGAGAATAGAGCTACTTGACGCTCTTTTGGAGTGTGGTCCAAAATCCAAGTCACATCGTCGATAAAGCCCATGCGGAGCATTTCGTCAGCTTCGTCTAAAACAACCGTCTTTAGTTTGTCTAGTTTCAATGTGCCACGGCGCAGGTGATCCATCACTCGGCCAGGAGTACCAACAACAACATGAACACCCCGTTGTAGCTGACGTAATTGACCACTCATGCTACTGCCGCCGTAGATAGGCAGCACGTGGAAGCCGCGCATGTCGCTGGCATAGTTTTGGAAAGCTTCAGCAACTTGAATAGCCAGCTCACGTGTTGGTGCAAGCACTAATACCTGTGGGGCTTCAATTTTTAAATCGATGTTAGAGAGTGCAGGTAGTGCAAAAGCAGCAGTTTTACCTGTGCCTGTTTGTGCAGTACCTAGTATGTCTCTGCCTTCCAAAAGATGTGGAATAGCAGCGGCTTGAATAGGGGATGGTTGTTCGTAACCAATGCGGGTGATCGCATTAAGTACTGGCGTAGAGAGTGCCAAGTCTGCAAAAGTGGTCATCGTTTTATCCTAAAATAAGTGATCTGATGACTTGGTGGATATCAATATCCACAAAGTCCGCGCGTAAACAAAGCCACTCTCCCAGATGTAACAAAAAAACCGAGATGAAATAGGAGTAGTGAACGAGACTGTTATATGTAGCAGTATAATGAAATGAGATAAAACCTATCCAATGGATGCGAAAAACACAGGTATTAGCAAGCTGTTGCCTAGTTTTTCAACGACAATTGATGAGGTTTTAGCCCTTTTATCTTAGTGAAGGCTCATGTAAGGGCCTCGTGCCCTTTGTTCGGTATACATTGGCCTCAACTTAATCTTATTAAGGTACGCCAGTGCCCGGCACCTGCTGGTGCCTTACCGTGCCACTTTCTTTTGAAGGATGGCCGAGATAACGCGGATGCAAGTGATATTACGCGGCGTAGTATACATCGCTTACATCCTATATGCTATTAAAAATAAAGCATTTATAGAGGAAAGGGGTATTTGATCTGTCTAGCTTTTTATAGCCGCAAGTACAGATTCGGCAGAGCTGACTGAGAATGGATCAGTACCATTGTTATCTTTACGCCCAGGTTCTTCTAACCAATGCTCAACCACGCCATTATTAACTACCATGGCATAGCGCCAAGAGCGCTGGCCAAAACCAACGTTGTGCTTGTCTACCAGCATGCCCATCTGGCGAGTAAATTCACCGTTACCATCGGGAATGAATTTTATATTTTTAATGCCCTGGTCTAGCATCCATTTGCGCATCACAAAGGTATCATTTACAGACAGTACATAGACTTCATCCACGCCCAGTTGTTTTAACTCGTCGTAAGCTGCTTCAAAACCAGGCACTTGAAAAGTGCTACAGGTGGGTGTAAATGCACCTGGCAGGGAAAACACCACAACTTTTTTGTTACTAAAAATGTCATCGCTGGTGATGTCTTGCCAACGAAACGGGTTATCGCCACCAATACTAGCGTCGCGTACTCGGTACTTAAAAGTGATTTGGGGTACTGTAACTCCATGGCTCATGTGTTCTATTCCTTTTGTTTAGTAATCTGTATTTAGTAGAGCGTGCTGCGCAATTGCAGTCATCATAAACAGTGTGCAGCATCTACAAATATTTGTATAATCGTTATTATTATATTTTTTAATAGGTATTTCCGATCATATGTTAAGTCTTAAAGACCTCAGTTACCTTACTGCATTAGATGAATTACGCCATTTCGGCAAAGCTGCAGCCGCCTGTTATGTAAGCCAGCCCACGTTGAGTGGTCAGCTTAAAAAACTAGAACATCAGCTTGGAGTAACGCTAATAGAGCGAGGCTCGAAAAAAGTTATTTTTACCCACGTAGGCATGGAGATTGCTAAAAAAGCAAGAGCCATAGTTCTGCAAGCCCGTGAGATGGAAGAGTTAGCAAGAGCCTCAAAAACACCACTCGCGGGGCATTTAAAGTTAGCTATTATCCCATCCCTTGCGCCCTATTTGATGGCAAAAACAGGGGCGGCTGTCAACCTACTACTGCCTAAACTAAATATTGAATTACATGAGCTAGAAACTCATGAGTTGTTACGCCAATTGAGAAGTGGAGACATTGATGCTGGCATTTTGGTGTTGCCACAACCGCAGCCAGGATTGCGTAGTTTGAGCCTTTGGCAAGAACAGCTTTGGTTAGGTGTGGGTCATCATCATAAATGGGCACAAAAAATGCAGATCACCCAGACAGAGTTAGTGGGGGCAGACTTAATGTTATTAAAACAGGGGCACTGCTTGGCTGATCAAGCCCAGCAACTGTGCCAAATAAAAAGCCAATCACAAGCCTTCAGAGGAGCGAGTTTAGAAACCCTAAGATATATGGTGTCAGCCGGTAACGGTGCTACCTTGGTACCGCAACTCAGTATGGAGGCCTGGCTCAGTCATGGGGATGGCACAATTATCTATATTCCTATTATAGAGCCTAAACAAGCTCGAGAAATAGGCTTTTTAGCCCGTTCTGGTAGCGCGTATTGGCCCTGTGTAGACGCCCTGCATAAAGCTATGGCTTCGGTATTGCCAGACGTTCCACAAGGCACTCAAAATGTGCCTCTAGTGCTTTAACAACTACACTTTAAAAGTGTAGTTTAAAACACATTGTCAATTAGGTGCTTGAGTTAGCCCATGGCTAATATAGGCTGCAGCTAATACCAGTGCAGAGGAAAACAACAGGCAAGTGATAAACCCAAATTGTAAAAATACCCAACCAGACAAAAGTGTGCCTAAAAGGCGGCCTGCAGCGTTAGCCATATAATAAAACCCCACATCCATGGCCACGCTATCCGTTTTAGAAAGGGCAACTATTAGGTAGCTATGAAGGGATGAATTGACTGCAAATACAAAGCCAAAAATACCCAATCCAACCACTAAAACAGTGCTGCTATGCAGCTGTGAATGGAGCCCATAAGCCATAATTAAGGGAATTAACGCTAGTCCAATTTGCCACTTAAAGGTTGCGTTATGAGCAAACTTAAACTCTGTTAATGGGCTTTCATGATGCGCTTGTGGGGTTAATAAAGGCGCCACTACTTGTACTAAGCCATAGACAATAATCCACACTGCTAAAAACGTACTCACTTGCCAAGAGGTCCAGCTTAACTGTTGCGCAAGATAAACAGGAAGAGCCACCACAAACCAAACATCACGAGCGGCAAATAAAAATAAGCGCGCACCACTGAGTTGGTTAATAGTAGAACTTTTAGACAGCAGCTGAGCTATTTTGGGTTTATTTTTGCTACGCCCTAAATCAGCTTTTAGGAGCAGCAAGCTAAGCAACCAAATACTGCCAAGGCCTATTAGCATTATGAGTATGCTGGTGGTAAATCCGACACCAGTCAATAGTGCGCCACCTAGGAAAAATCCTAAGCCTTTTAACGTGTTTTTTGAGCCTGTAAGTAATGCCACCCAGCGGTATAGGCTTGAGCTTTGACCTGCGGGAGCTAACAATTTAATAGCACTTTTGGCGCTCAATTTATTAAGGTCTTTGGCGACCCCAGAAATTGCTTGTGCAGCCATCACCCATGCAATTGTGAGCAGTTGTGGGTTAACTAATAGCATAGACAAGGCGACGAGCTGCAAGCCTAGGCCAATATTCATGGTGCGGTTAAGGCCCACGCGCGCGCCAAAATACCCGCCAAGCAAGTTAGTCACCACACCAAATAGTTCATAAAATATGAACATTACAGCGATCTGTAAGGCGTTGTAGCCCAAGCTATAAAAGTGCAGCACCACCAGCATACGCAATGCGCCATCAGTTAGGGTAAAGGCCCAATAATTGCCAGTGACTAAAGCATATTGGCGCACACTAGGCGCAATTAAGGTAGCCATTAGTGATCATTAGCGCATATGTACTTGGCCAGTTCAGCAGCACGGTTTACATAGCCCCACTCATTGTCATACCACAAATAAAGTTTTACCTGCGTGTCATTGATCACCATGGTAGATAGTGCGTCAACAATACATGAGCGTGGGTCTGTCCGATAATCTATAGACACTAAGGGCCGGCGCTCAAAACCAAGAATGCCTTTTAATGAGTCAGACTGAGCAGCATCGTGCATTAACTTATTAATTTCTTCTACAGAAGTTCCCCGTTGCATTTCAAACACACAGTCTGTGAGTGATGCATTAGCTAAAGGAACGCGCACAGCATGACCGTTAAGCTTGCCTGCTAAGTCTGGAAAAATATGCGTAATTGCTGTAGCAGAGCCAGTAGTAGTAGGGATTAAGCTCATGCCACAGGCTCGAGAGCGGCGTAGATCTTTATGATGGGCATCTAATATGGATTGTGTGTTGGTGACATTGTGAATGGTCGTCATGGACCCATGACGAATGCCAATGGCCTCGTGCAGTACCTTTACTACGGGGGCTAAGCAGTTGGTAGTGCATGATGCAGCAGTCACTAGCTGATGGAGTTTTGCATCGTATAGGTGGTGATTTACACCCATTACTAGGTCTAGCACCCCAAGCTGTTTTACAGGTGCAGTCACCAATACCCGTTTGACACCTTGTACTAGATAAGCGTGCAGTAATGCCTTCGTTTTAATCTGGCCACTGGCTTCGATAACAAGGTGGCAATGACTCCAGTTGGTAGATGAAGTGCAGCTGTTTTGGGTATATGTCATCTCTTTGCCATCGATAGAGATGGTACTGCCATGGCTTTTTATATCAGCTGCCCATATACCGTGCACTGAATCAAATTTAAGTAAATGCGCAGTGCCTTCTGCATCGCCTGCAGGGTCATTAAGCTGAATGAACTCAAATTCTGGCCAATGCCATGCGGCACGCAAAATAAGTCGGCCAATACGGCCACAGCCGTTAATTCCTACTTTAATAGTCATAATAAAGCGTTGCAAAGAAACTGGATAAAGGTATTGTACCTGCTTGTGAACAAATAGAGTGAAGTGCAGGTGGCACAGATGATAAAAGCTGGATTATACCGACATTATAAAGGCGCCCAGTATCAGGTGATTGATACTGTACGCCATTCAGAAACTGAAGAAGAGCTAGTGCTTTACCGAGCACTTTATGGTGAAAAAGGCCTATGGGTAAGGCCTTTGATTATGTTTACAGAAACGGTATGGGTTGATGGTAAGGAAGAACCTCGGTTTGCCTATGAGTCAGATTGACCAAAAGCTGTTTTAAAAACGAGTTACCAGGCAATAGCCGCACCGTTATAGTTAATAAAACGACCGCTGTCTGCAGGCCTAATGTGCTTTAAAACCTGTCGTATACCACTAACGCTGGTTTGAGTATCAATTGAGCCATTAGGGCCTCCCATGTCGGTACGAACCCAGCCTGGGTGGAGGGCAATCACCTTGATGCCTTGCGCTTGCATATCGATAGACAGGCTTTTTACCACCTGATTCACAGCCGTTTTAGACGAACGATAAAGGTAAAGAGAACCTCCGTCATTTTCATCAATACTACCCATCCTTGAGCTGATAACCGCAAAGGTACCTTGTTTGGTGGTGAGGTTGTTGTGCAGTGCTTGCGCCAGCATCAGTGGCGCCACACTATTCACATTTAATACGTCTAACCACTGCTGGCGAGAGACTTTTCCCAGCGATTGGTCCCTTGGCCCAAATAAGCCTGCGTTGTTAATGATTAAATCTAAATTGACACCACTTAACTGTTCTTGCAGTACCCAAATACTGGCGTCCTCAGCCACATCTAACGGCAGTATTGTAAGCTGGTCACAAGCTAATGAGGCAAGTGCTGTGCCTGGTTGCTCGCGATATGTAGCATAGACGTGCCAGCCGTTAGCCAAATATTGTTGTGTAAATTCTAAACCAATACCACGGTTTGCTCCGGTAACTAATAGCTGTTTCATGTTTGGGTGCTCATGGGTTCAAAATTTGATTTAATCTTAGAGCAACAGCCATATTTCAGCAAACAATCCCAACGTTATTAGACCCAAGTCAGGGGTACTTTACGTCTATTTACAAAGAAAGCGCGTTGTATTGAGTTAGGTTGTTGTACTATAAGATCCCTATTCTAAAAAGCACCCAAGTTTTATATGGCTCGATTTCTCATAACGTCACTGGCTCTTTGTTTGTTGTTTTTATCAGCAGGAAAAAGTTATGCCAGCGCCGAATTACCCTTAGTTAATGGTAATCATGACGTTATGAGCACGCACACGTCTAATGAGGCAATGGCACAAGGCTGCGATGATATAGGTAGTGGTGGTGCTGACTTATTTAGTCATTTTCATTGTCACTTAAATATGACGTCTTTAATCACTAACTATTCCTCTATTGGCCTGATGGACTTGCCGTCGCCCAATTACACATACCAATTTAGTAGTAATGTGTATGTACAGGCGTTATCTACCAAACCCCCCCTATTTGCTTAGTCATCCTCTGCCGTTGCTATAGATATTGCGCCACTGTGTGGACGCTATATAACCCAAATTTAGAGCTGAGTATCGTGTTCCCACACTCGTTTTCTCTTATCCTTTAGCAATATCGATTCCCAGTATTATTTTGGATCGTTTAGCGATGTTGAAATCTAAAAACGCGCTCACCCGGTGGGCATTATCAATAGCTACTGTGAGCGTACTATTAGCGTGTAGTGATACACAAAGTACTGCCACTGATGACTCTGCAAGATGGTACACCCCGCAACAGCTAGCACAAGGCAGGGCTATTTTTGCTGAGAATTGTGCAGCCTGTCATGGTGCCAATGGTGAAGGTGTTAGCAATTGGCAAACCCCAGACTCAAATGGCTTTTATCCAGCTCCTCCTGTTAATGGCACTGCCCACGCTTGGCATCATTCCCTTGCGGTATTATTGCGTACTATTAACCAAGGTGGAGAACAACTGGGTGGACGCATGCCTGGGTTTCAGGGCAGGTTAACTGAGTTAGAGCAGCGATCCGCGGTCGCAGCTTTTCAAGACTACTGGCCTGATGATATCTATGCCCAATGGCTTGTGATTGATAACCGATAAGCGGTTTAAAGTGTCTGTAAACCAATTAAAATGACTCGTTATTAGGTAAAAATGAACAGAAAATATAACGTAATAATAATTCTATTATCAGGGTTTCTCATGGTTAGTTCCCTTTATGCAGACCATAAAAAAAGTCACGTAGATGTCGAAATTGGTGACTTTTCACCTATGGCTACTAAAGGCCAAGTTGTGTTTAACACTAGCTGTGCATCCTGCCATGGTGTGAATGCTGCAGGTGGCATTGGGGGCCCACCGTTGATCCACAACATCTATAACCCTGGGCATCATGCAAATGCATCCTTTACTAATGCCGTGCGCAATGGGGTGCGGCAGCACCATTGGAAATTTGGTGATATGCCTCCACAAAAGCACATCGCTTTTGGTGACATGGTTTTTTTAATGAAGTTTATTCGCGAAGTTCAGCAGCAAAATGGTATTACCACTTCGGTCCATAAAATGTAGTTTTATTAGATTAGTTAATGCCTAAGTTCGTGCAGTCCAAAATGATTTTATAGAGAAAATGATGATGATTAATATAGCAAAAAAAATAACGGCTATTGTTATGATGCTCGTAGGCCTATCAAGCGTCCCAACCGTAAGTGCTCATGAAGGTGCAACAGGTGTTGTTAAACAGCGCATGGGCGCTATGTCTGACATGGCTGATGCTATGAAAGCGATGGCGTTAGTGGTGAAAGGTAAACAAGGGTTTGATTCGGTATTGTTCACAGAAAATGGGGGCATTATTGTGGGACACAGCGACATGATTCCATCTTTATTTACTCAAGGATTAGAGCAAGATGTGAGTGAGGCCTCGCCAGCTATTTGGCAGCAGTGGGACGATTTTGTGAGTATTAGTATTCGAACAAAAACTGATGCTGAAGACCTTGTCCAAATGGCCCAAGAGGGTGGGGAACTGCGCCCGCTTACTAAACAATTTGTAAAGCTTAGTGGTGGTTGTAAAGCATGCCATAAAGCCTATCGGAAAAAGAAGTAAACACCGTGAAACGAATCAATTATTTATTTATTATACTGGCATCATTTGGTTTTTCGCTGCTTGTTACACCGACATTCGCTGCCACAACATCACAAGAAGAGGCAATATCTCGCGGGGAGTATGTGTTTCACATTGGTGGTTGTGCCTCGTGCCATACTCAGGACCAGCCTTTGGCAGGTGGTGTGGAGTTGGCCACCCCATTTGGTGTCTTTATTGGCCCTAACATTAGTCCGGATAACCAGCACGGTATTGGGGGATGGAGTAATGCACAATTTATTAAAGCTATGCGCGAAGGGGTAAGCCCTGAAGGAGAACATTATTATCCAGCATTCCCATATACATCATACGTAAATATGCCAGAACAGGATTTGCTTGACCTTAAGTCTTACTTGGATGCGCAAGAGCCTGTGTCTGTGGCTACGCTGCCCCACAAATTAAAATTCCCTTATAATCAGCGCACACTCTTAGGTGTTTGGAAGCTTCTCAATACCACAGATAAATGGGTGCCAGACCCTAATCAAAGTGCCATTTGGAATAGAGGGGGTTATCTTGCCAATGGGCCTAGCCACTGTACTCAATGTCATAGCCCAAGAAATTTTATCGGTGGCTTGCAAGTAGAAGCTGGCATGGTGGGCAACAAACAAGGACCTGAAGGGGAAAGTGTGCCGCCGTTACTCGGTATGAGTGAGGCCGGGTTTGGTATGTGGACTAAAGAAGATATCGCATTTTCCTTAGAAATAGGGATGACGCCAGAAGGCGATTTTCTAGGTGGAAGTATGAGCCATGTCCTTGAAAATACGACAGGGAAAATGACAGCTGAAGACATAGAGGCGCTCTCGACATACCTGTATTTATTGAACAACCCATGACCTGTGTGTAACACTTAGTTTCTATAGTCTGGTTCTATGCTATGTTTCCATATGTAATTGCAGGAAACAGTGCATGAAAACTGTGAGCCAACTCGCAAAAACAGCATGCGACTAAAGGGGACTCCCCCTGTACTATGGTCAAAGATATGCTGAGCCAACGAGTGCCGATGGCAGCGGCTAAAAGACGCCTGTTAGAAAAGCAAATGGTGCTCATGAAGCTAGCTTTGAAACAGTGGCAGGCTATGTCATATGACGTGCCAGATGAGCACCGCGTACATCACCTAATTGAACATTGGAACACGCCAACAGTGGAGGTTAACAGCCATGAGTAATAACCAACAAGACACGATTACTCAGTTAACCCTATCTGGAGTGACGTGTGCTGGCTGCGTAGGCCGTATTGAAAAGGCGCTTAATCAAGCCCCAGGAGTGGTGGCTGCGCAAGTGAACTTTGCCAGCCGAACTGCAGAAGTAAGTGGTGGAGATGTTCATCAGCTGATTAAAGCGGTGCAAGAGGCCGGTTACGAAGCGACGCTCATAGAAGACCCTGCCGTAGCTGAGGAACAGCAAACCAAAGCGTTAAGTCAACTGTTGAAGAGCCGATCTTGGTATGCTGCTTTGGGTGTTGGGTTAGGTGTTGGCTTAATGTTATTTGGCATGGAGATCGGCGATCCATTTATACTGCGTGCTGTTGGCTGGCTTACCTTGGCAATGATGTTAATGACGGGTGAGCATTTTTACAAAAGTGGCTTTAAGGCGCTTAAGTCTGGCCATGCCAACATGGATACTTTGATCGCTATAGGGACCAGTGCTGCTTGGCTATATTCTATCTTAGTGGTTTATCAACCAAGCATGTTCCCAGAAGCTGCTCGCGGGGTTTATTTTGAAGCTGCTGTGATGATTATTGGCTTAGTTAATCTAGGCCAAGTGTTAGAAATGCGTGCACGTCTTAAAACCCAATCTAGCCTTAAAAATTTGCTTGGCCTGCGCCCAAACCACGCTTGTTTGGTCGCTTCTGGTGGCATAGCGATGGCAACTGAGGTTGAGGTTAATATTATCCAAGTTAAAGTGGGAGATTGGCTGCGTATTAAACCAGGTGATCGGGTGCCTGTAGATGGCAAAGTGACTCAGGGAGAAAGTTACTTTGATGAAGCCATGCTAACAGGTGAGCCCATGCCAGTGCTCAAACAGCTGGGTGACGAGTTGGTGTCGGGCGCTATTAATGGCCAAGGTAGCGTTGTCTATGAAGCCACTCGAGTGGGCAAAGATACTGCCTTAGCGCGCATTGTTGAAATGGTTCGACAAGCACAAAACAGTAAACCGTCGATCAGCCAGCTAGCAGATAAAGTGGCTGCCATGTTTGTACCTGTGGTGATTATTATCGCCGTGGTAACCGCAATAGCATGGTATTTTTTTGGCCCTCAACCTGCACTCACTTATAGTTTTGTTAGTGCCATATCAGTTCTTATTATTGCGTGCCCATGTGCGTTGGGTTTGGCTACCCCTATTTCAGTGATGATTGGTGTAGGTAAAGCTGCACAATTAGGGATATTGGTGCGTAATGCTGAAGCACTGCAGCAAGCGAGTAACATCCACTGGGTGGTGTTAGACAAAACTGGTACGATTACTCAAGGCCGCCCCAGCGTTGAAGACCATGTGGTCTTTAATGGGGCAGATAAAGCACAGAATTTAGCGATTGCCGAAGCGATAGAACACTCATCCGAACATCCCATCGGGTTAGCTATAGTGGCATATTGCCGCGAGCACCAGTCCCTTCGAGCACCAGATTTATCCTCGGCAGTGCCAAGTGCCAAGCACTTTACTTCTGTACAGGGCATGGGTGTAGTGAGTGGTGACTTTATTATGGGTAATGTGAAGCTAATGCAGGTTCATAAGGTTGATATTAGCACTGCAAAAGTATGGTTAGATGAGCAGGAACAGGGCGCCAGAAGCATCGTATTACTCGCCCATAAAGATAAACTAGTAGGCGCATTCGCCCTTGAAGATGCCTTGAAGCAAGATAGTGTGAACGCTGTAAAACGCCTTAAAGCTGAAGGCATCAAAGTCATGATGTTAACGGGAGACAGTCAGGCAACAGCGCAAAGGGTAGCTCGTTTGGTAGGTGTGGATGACTATGCCGCAGACCTTATGCCTGAGGATAAATTGAATAAGATCAAACAGCTACAGGACCGGGGCCAAGTAGTTGCTATGGTAGGTGATGGAATCAACGACGCTCCAGCTTTAAGCCAAGCTAATGTCAGCTTTTCCATGGGTCAGGGCACTGATGTGGCGATTGAGAGTGCAGATCTGTGCTTACTCAATAGCTCCCTGCATGGTGTTGCAGATGCCATTGAATTAAGCCACGCTACGTTACGCAATATCAAACAAAACTTATGGGGCGCATTTACTTATAACACCCTAGGTATTCCTATAGCGGCAGGTGTGTTTTTTCCTCTCACAGGCATGTTACTTAGCCCTATGATAGCTGCCTTGGCTATGTCCTTATCATCGGTCACCGTGGTGACTAATGCTAACCGATTACGTTTGTTTAAGCCTAGCCCCCGCAACTAGCTAGAGCACTTGGGGTTGAGGGTGACGGCGGCGGGGGCCAATGGCCTGTACCATAACGCCCAGCATAATTATGCTACCACCCACTAACGTCCAATTACCGGGGTGCTCATTAAACAAAAACCAAACCCAAATAGGGCTTAATATTACTTCAAGCATTGTTAGCAAGGTTAGCTCTGCTGCAGACACGTGTTTTGAACCAGAAATAAATAACACCAAGGCTAATCCCATTTGAAAAACACCCAGAGCTAAACAAATAGCAAGGTCTACCCAGCTGATAGCAAAATCGTCAATAGCGACAGCCGCTACGAGCATGGAGAACAAGCCACCAACCACTGCTGCAGGCAACATATCGCTGCCTTTGCCGCGGCGAAAGATTACGCTAAAGGCAGCATAAAAAACTGCCATCATGAGTGCAAAAGCCATACCGATAATACCGTCGCCACTTAGGGCATTACCAACCATCACGCTAACGCCCACGCTAGTGAGTGCAATGGCGGCCCAGGTGCGTTTTTTAACGCGCTCACCGAGGATAAACCATCCCAGCAAGGCAGCAATAAATGGTGATGAACTTAACAGAAAGGTGACGTTGGCTACACTAGTATGGAGCAGTGCAAAAATGTTGCCAAAAAATGAAGCGCCCAAAAAGACGCCAGCTAGCAGGCTAAGCTTATTGGTACGTTTTAAAGGGGTTATGAGGTCACCTTTGTGGCGCCACGCCATTACTGTAAATATAGTAATGATTAACCCAATCGAGCGAAAGAAGACAATATGCCAGCCTGATGCCTCACTGATATAACGCACACCAACACCAGCAGTACTCCACAATAGGCCGCACATAATGACCATGATGGCCCCATTACGATACAAGTGGTTGGGGATTGTTGCACTGGGTGAAGCTAATTGAGTCATGGGTTTGCCTGTGACCAAGCAGTGTAGATTGCGGCTGGCCAGAGGCTTTGAGCCCAAGCTAATGTAGCCATAATTTCTTCTTCTGTAAGGGTGTCTTTCCAAGCTGGCATGGCACCACGGCCTTGGATAACTGTGTGGGTTAAATCTGCTAACGAGTGATGCCAAGCGTGGCCACTACCATTTAAGGGGGGTGCTGGGCGGATGCCAGCAGCATCAGCTTGTGTCCAGTTTAGCGCCCCTTGGCCCTGGTCGCCATGACATGCAGCACAGTGGGTTGCATATAAAGCGTTCCCTTGGTTCACCTGGTCCTGACTATACCACTGGGTAACATTGTTTTTAGTGGTGTTATTCTCTTTGGCTAAATAGACATAGGTACTCAATACTGCAACCAGTGCTAAACACGCGATTAATAGTAAATTTTGAGTTTTACTCATGGCCTGGAACCTATTCATAAATTAATATCGCCGCACTATATAACATGCGGGTGAGCATGGTCTATGGTTGGTGTATTGATTCATTGTTCTGGCGGGGGAATTATTTTATAATTTTGCACTCTTAGCCTTACTAGAATTCATATTTGGCCCTTTAGATGGCAAACGCCGCATCGTTGTTAACACTTGTTAAGTTGGTACTTCGCTTTTTGGTAAGTGGTGGTATTGCTACGGCAGTTCACTGGACTGCATTATGGGGCTTAATTCTTCTTCAAGTAGACGCTGTGCTGGCGTCTAGTATTGGTGCTTTTTTAGGCGCTATCGTGAATTATTTTTTACAATATTTTTTCACTTTTAAAACTAAGCGCCAACATAAAAAAGCGCTGTTAGCTTATGCTCCAGCTGTGTTGGTGAGTTGGCTGCTAAACTTAGTACTATTCTATAGCCTTTACGGTGACGTTTTTCTAGACCCATTGGTGGCCCAGGTGGTTACTACAGGTGTGGTCATGGTAGTTAATTTTCTGTTATATAAAAAGGTAGTGTTCCGTGCAAAATCAAACACCTAGTGGAACAACTAAGGTAGATCCAATTGTTGCCACTCCCATGATTTCCTTAGTAATTCCCGTTTATAACGAAATTGAAGTTTTACCGCTATTGTTTGAACGTGTAAGAAAAGTTATGCATAACATTAATTTAGCCTATGAAATAGTGATGGTAGATGATGGTAGTAAGGATACTAGTGCTAGTTACCTGATCCAACAAGCGCAACATGATGAATGTGTAAAAGCTGTTATTTTATCTCGTAACTTTGGTAAAGAAGCTGCTTTGTCTGCTGGTTTAGAGCAAGCTGGGGGGGATGTTATTATTGTGCTCGACGCAGATTTACAAAACCCTCCAGAATTGATTCCAGAAATGCTAGAGAAATGGCGTGATGGCGCTGACATAGTGGCTATGAAGCGGCGTAATCGAGAGGGGGAGTCGTGGGTTAAGAAATCAGGTTCTTATATTTATTATCGTATTATGAATCGTATTACTGGCCCTATGAGCATCCCTGAAGATACTGGAGATTTTCGCCTCATGAGTCGTAGATCACTGGATTCGCTTAACCAGTTACCAGAGCGTAACCGATACATGAAAGGCTTATTTGCTTGGGTGGGTTATCCCACTCATGTGATGGAGTATGATGTGGCCGATCGTGCTGCAGGGGAAACCAAGTGGAACTATTTCAACTTATTTGGCTTGGCCTTTGAAGGCATTACGTCTTTTTCTGTTGCGCCACTCAGGGCTATGGTGCTGTTGGGCCTTGTGACGGCAGCATTAGGTGGCTTTTATGGTGCTTGGATCGTGGTGGAAGCGCTCCTTTTTGGTAATGACTCGGCTGGATTCCCAACCATTATCGCCATGATTACTTTTTTAGGAGGGGTGCAATTACTCTCCATAGGTGTGTTGGGTGAGTATGTGGGAAAAACCTATTTCGAGGCCAAGCAACGGCCACTATTTATTATTCAAGATGTAGTGCAAAAGTCTGTGCAACGACCTAGTGAAGACACATCTATAGCATTAGAAGGGATGCCAGTTAATGTTACAAAGGACTAATATCATTTGGTTATTAGGGGCCTTATTATTGGTGCGCATCATCGCCATGGTAGTGGTGCCATTTGCTGATACTACAGAGCCTAGGTACGCCGAAATAGCTCGGTTAATGATGACCACGAATGACTGGATCACTCCGTGGTTTGAACCAGGTGTGCCTTTTTGGGGAAAACCACCTCTGTCTTTCTGGGCCCAAGCTATTTCGTTTAAGCTATTTGGCATTAACGAATTCGCCGGCCGGCTACCTGCACTTTTGGCGTTTTTAGCCACTGTATGGATGCTTTGGCGGCTTGCTGCCTCTGTTGTTAATGCCCATGTAGCCTATGCGACTTCAGTGGTTTACTGCGGTATGGTACTCACCTTTTTAGCAGCAGGCACGGTGATGACAGACCCCTATTTGGCGTTAGGAACCACTTGGTCTATGGTGGCGTTTTATTTGGCACCTAGAGAGAATGTCTGGTATTGGCGTTATGGGTTTTTTATTGGTTTAGGTATTGGTTTGTTAGCCAAAGGCCCTTTGGCAATAGTGATTAGTGGTGCTCCTATCGGTTTATGGGTATTGCTGCAGGGTAAACTGATGTTTTACTTACGAGCTATGCCTTGGGTTAAGGGTACTTTATTAACCTTAATTATTGCCCTACCATGGTACATATTAGCTGAATTAAAAACCCCAGGGTTTATTAACTACTTTATTGTAGGCGAGCATTTTATGCGCTTTGTAGATCCAGGTTGGATGGGTGATTTATATGGTCATGCGCACAAAGAACCAAAAGGTATGATTTGGCTGCACTGGTTGGCGGGGTCGTTACCTTGGGGGCCACTAGCTCTACTTTTATTAATAGGCCATATGTTTAGAACAAGCTGGCGCCTAACCGTATGGCATGCTGTTAAACAGCCAGTGGTCATTTATGCGTTGCTATGGGCGTTGGTAACACCTGTATTTTTCACACCTGCTGGCAATGTTATTTGGACCTATGTGCTTCCATCTATGCCAGCGTTTGCCTTCTTAATGGGTTGGGCTATGGTGAAACTCAATAATGGTAAAAAATGGCGTCAGCTAGGCTTCAACTTAGTCATGTGGTTTATGCCTGTTGCTGGGCTAGTATTTAGTGTGTTGGTTGCAAATAACAATGATTTGATGAAAACCGAAAAGCGGATCGCTGAATATGTTGCACAACAACCCCAAAATGGTGATAACCATAATTGGTCCAGGCTTTATTATCTTGGCTCCAAGTTAGAGTTTTCTGCCCGCTTTTATAGCCATGACAGAGCTAAACCTGTACAGCTAGACCAGCTTGAAAACTTAGCTATTCAGCAGCAAGGCATATTCGTTGCGGTGCCAACAAATCAGTGGGAAACCACTGTTGCTCAGTTTGGAGCAAGGCTGCAACCGCGTATTGAAAACATGCGCTTTAAGTTAGCTTTTCTTGCTCCCTAGTCTGAAACAACTTCAAAAGTAGGCCAAAAAGAGGCAGGTGCGAGTGAATTTTCAGTATTGAACTGGCCTACGTTGTATTGATCGATCATGACTATTCGTGGACTGAGGTGGCGCTCTGTGAGCTTACCTTCAAGAATTCGTACGGCCTGATCCACAGCCAAGCGGCCCTGCAACACAGGCGAATCTGTGGGTGCAGCTAAAATATGGCCCCGCTTGATACCGCGAAATACGTTATGGGTAAAGTAGGTCGATACAATGTCAATTTTACCACGTAAATTGCGGCTAAGTAGTTCGCTCACGGCTACATCTGCTGTAAGCGCTGTACCAACAATATAATCAAAATCACTAGTTTCTTCCAATACTTCTTGAAGTAAATTACGTTGAATTTCCTTGCCAGTATCACCCCACTTCACTGCGACTATTTCTACATCTGAGCCAGCAATACCATCATGGAAACCGTCATTAATAAACTTCACCCAACCCGATTCTTTGGGGCCAGGAAACCAGGCTACCTTGGCTTCATTAGTGCCTTTAACGGGGTGACGTTGCGCAAGGTATTGCCCCACTTTTTGTCCCATGCTGTACCAAGACACGGCTGCTTTAGCACTTATGCCTATGTTTTCAATGTCGTTGACAGCGGCCACAACGGGAGTGGTTTGTGCAATCTTCCGGATGCTAGGAGACAATCCGTTAAAAGAAACTGCGCCCACAATAATGGCATCACTGGCGGAGTTGATACAATGCTTAAGCTGCTCTATTTGGGTACTTAGCTGAGGGTAACCTCCAGCTTCAAGAACCGTCATGTTAACTCCTAGACGCTTCACTTCTTCCACCATGCCGTAGTTGACACTAAGCCAGTATGGGTCTTTAAGGTGAGGATAGGTCACACATAAGTGCCATGGTTGAGTGGTTTTTTCTATGGGTTGATATAACAACGGCCGCATTTGACCTTGATAATCAAACGGTGGATCCCAGGCCACAATGTCCCACACGGCATAGGCGGGTAAACTAATCCCAAAGCAGAAAATTAAACTTAAACAGCGTGTTAAACGAAAAATCATGGTGTTAACTACCTTAGTTGGTACATTTAAGGGTGAAAAGCGGCTGCGATACTAGAGCATATTGTGTTATTTTACGCCTACGTTAGTCTACCTTCTGAGTGCCTATGGCTGTCAACCTTGGCGTCGGCAGTAAATTACTGCTGGCGATGATCTTAACCATTAGTTTGTTATTAGTTGCTGCCGTCATTGGTTGGCAAGGTTATGAACGGGTGGCCAGTAAACAAAACTCGGTGATTGATGAGGCCATCCCCAGTATCATTGTGGCCCACAGTTTAACAGAGATTAACGCTAGTTTAGCCACGGCAGCCCCAGCCCTGTTAGGTGTGACTAATGAGCCTGAACGTAAAAAAATCACTGCCACTATCGAATATCAATTGCAGCAACTCAGGGATTCATCTATTTGGTTTGGCGGTGCCAGCGACTATCCTTTTGAAAGTTTGGTATTGCAGAGCATGAGCGTAAATATCAGTAATAACTTAGTGCGCCAAATTAGTTTAGTGGAACGGCGACTAGACTATTTGCAAAAAGCGAGCGTGCTACAAAATAAAACCTTACTCGCAATGAGCAAGATTCATGATATTAGCACCTCCTTGGTAGCTAATGCGAACACCATGACCACGGCAGTGGCGTCTAGTTTATATGACTTAGCCGATGCCAAGACGGACGCTGGCCAGGATGCTTTGTACATTGCATTTGATCGCCTCATTGAGGTTGATTTGGATCATATGGACAGGATGTACGAACTGCGCCAGCGTTCTGCAAGCTTAATGGGGTTGCTAACCCTGCTGCCTAAACAAACCACTTTAGCCGCGTTATATAAAATTAAGCAGGACATTCAACTCAATATGGTGGTGCTTCAGCGCCGGGTTGCTGAAGTGAATGACCCAGGTCGCCGCCAGCAGGGGTTAGATTTGCTGTCGGTGGTTAAAACTAACATCGCCTCCACTACGGCAGATAACCTATTTGCCTTGCAGCGAAGTAATATTAATGTGCTCAGTCAACTAGTGGTATTGAACAATGCCAGTGTTAAATTGACTAAAGCGTTTAATGAGCAAGCAGACAGCGCTAGTAGAGCTGCAGGGGCAAAAGTACAGAAGGCTACAGAAGAAGCTCGTACTGCGGTAGCTAATGGACGTAACATATTATTAATAGCATGTTTGATTTTGGCCGTAGTGGCGATTAGCGTATTGTGGTTTTATGTAAAACGTAATCTCTTTCGCCGATTAACGCAACTAAATCAAGCCTTCTTAGCCGTAGCTCAAGGCAACTTAGACTATAAATTGCAAATTAGTGGCCATGATGAGCTAGGGCGCTTGGCTAAAACAGTACAAGTGTTTAAAGAAAATGCTCGCGCTCGCCAGCAGCTAGAGCAGCAACAAGAAGCTGTAGAGCTGCGCCTGAGAAACTATCAGTCTGAGCTTGAGCAAGAGATCCAAATGCGCACAGGGCAGCTTCAGCAGCTCAACCAGGAGCTTTCAGCAACCGCTGGAAAGCATCAGCTTGCTCGTACGGAAGCAGAGCGAGCAAACCAAGCAAAAACCGCATTTTTAGCCACCATGAGCCATGAGGTAAGGACACCTTTAAGTGGTGTGCTAGGCACCTTAAAGTTATTGCAAAAAACACAATTAGATACTCAGCAAACAGAATATATAGGCCTAAGTCAGGCTGCAGCTGAAGCTTTATTAGGTATTTTAAATGGCATCCTAGATTATGCCAAGGTAGAGCAAGGGAATATGCAGATGGAAAACTTGCCCTACCAGCTAGGCAAGGTAGAGGCGAACATGATGGCCCTGATGTCTGGTGCAGCAGCTGAAAAAGGACTGCAGTTAGGCGTGCATATCCCACAGCAACTGAGACAACAAACCCTTTTAGGTGATCAGGGTAAGGTCCAACAAGTATTATTTAACTTACTGGGTAATGCCATTAAATTTACCAGCGTAGGCTACATTGAGCTTTATGTTAGTTTGGTTGAAAACGACAGTTTGATTGAACGCTTGCGTTTTGAAGTAAGAGATACCGGTTTAGGTATTCCACAAGACATGCGCCAGACTCTGTTTCAGCCGTTTACCCAATATGATGCATCCACCTCGAGACGTTTTGGAGGCACTGGTTTGGGATTGTCTATTTGTAAAACTTTGGTGGAAGCCATGGAAGGCACTATTGGCATTAGTAGCTGCGTTGAAAATGATGTAAAACAAGGGTCAAATGTATGGTTTGAATTACCTTATTGGCCAGATTTAGAATACATACCTCTAACGCCTAGTGTCCTTGAGCCTGCCACAGTTTTAACGTGTATGGATATATTGCTGGTAGAAGATAATGAAATTGGTCGGATCGTTGTAGAAGGTTATCTGAGACATGAGGGACACAAAGTGACGCTGGCCAAGAATGGGTTTGAGGCTCTAGCACTAGCAGAAAACCACTTCGACATTATTCTAATGGACATTAGTATGCCCGGCATGGATGGTGTCGAAACCACCCTGCGAATGCATCAAGTTCACAAACGCTTGGGGCTAAAGATTCCAATTATTGCCATGTCTGCACATATTTTTCCAGAGGAAGTTGATTCGTATTTAAGTTCAGGGCTAGATGGGTTTGTGGGCAAACCCATAGACCCAGAAAGGTTAAATGATTTGCTATTAGGTGTTAGCCAAGCTCAGGAGAAGGTGGTATCTATGCCTCATGAATCAGAAATTCAGTTAGTTAATGAAAAATTGCTTAACGATGACCTCAGCGTATTGGGTAAAACCTGTTTGTTAGAAATGGTTAGCCTTTTCACTCAAGCTTGTAATGATAATATGGAGGCGCTAGAAGTTGCACGGCAACAAGAAGATTGGGTGAAACTAACTGACTCCGCACACAATTTTAAGAATGCTGCGGGTAGTTTGGGGCTGGAGACATTACATCAATTGATTAACCAGCTAGAAAGCCAAGCAAAGCATGGTCAGCCTACGAGTATCGATTTGATTCTAGAAGATTTGCCAGGCCTGGTAAAAGTTTCCCAAAAAGCCCTTAACAACTGGAGTGCCGCACATATTACTTAGGGTTAAGGCTATGATTCGTCTAAACCGCTAAACAAATAACCTTCGCCATGAACGGTGGTTAACAGCAAGGGGTTTTTATAGTCACGTTCCAATTTTCGCCGTAAACGCATGATTAATACATCGATGGTGCGATCGTTTGGATCCCAGCTGCGATGTGTGACTTGGGATAATAAACGATCACGATTAAGCACTTGACCAGGGTGGGTCATAAACACAAACAAGAGTTCAAACTCTGCTCTAGTTAATTTAATCTCTTGTTGATCTCTGCCTAATAAATGGCGACGAGACGCATCTAATAATAAGCCATCAAAAGCATAGATGGATTTGTGTTGTATCGGCTCTTCACTATGGCTATGAATACGCCGTAGCAGGTTAGTGACCCGTGCCAGAAGTTCTCGTGGGTTAAATGGTTTAGTTACATAATCGTCGGCACCTATTTCTAGGCCAACAATACGGTCTATATCGTCAGTTTTCCCAGTCACTAATACGATGCCCATACTGCTTTTGGCTCTTACTTCGCGAGCCAGCAATAAACCACTTTCATCAGGCAGGTTAATATCTAAAAGAAGCATGCTGATGTCTTCTTGGTTGATTACAAGACGCATTTCTCTAGCACTGCTCACAGCAGTGACACGATAACCCTCTGACTCAAAATAGCCTGCAAGCTTGGTTCGAGTAATAGCTTCATCTTCTACTATGAGAATATGATGAGTCTTCATAAGACCTGCTCTTGTTATTATTCTAAGCTAGTATAACAGTAGATATAGATATAAAAAAAGGCACCAGCTAGGGGGAGTCCCTTTGAGCTATACCTGCTTCGTAAGCACCGAAATGCTAGCGTTTCTTGGGTTCTTATTTAAGGCTAGAAAGAAGGCGTTTGATCAGTTGTTGATTGTTGCGTATTAAGGTTGGATTTAATTCCAGCCCACGCAAACTATCCCATGCAAAATAAATATTAATTACGCCAAGGGCGACTTGTTGGCAGTCATCTGAACTTGCTTGTGAATGCCTGCTTTGTAACTCCTGGCTAAGGTCAGCAACATAGAGCTCAAAACACTGGGTCATGCGAACACTGACGTTAGGGTAGCGATGGGAGGCAGATAATAAAGCATAGAATGCCGGTAACATTGTTCGATACGCTGCCTCTGGTTTGGTGCTAAACAACACATTAATTAACCACTCATCGGTGAGATCTTCTCGATGGGCGTGTTCCTGTTGTCGCCATATATGCTCAAACTGACTGGCTACATAGTCTGCGACTTGGTTGACCAAGTCCTCTCGGTTACCTGAAAAATGGCGCACTAAGCTGCGCTGCATACCGGCTTCTTTTGCTATTTCATCAAGAGAGGCTGCTTCCAGACCAAGTTTACTGATGCATCGAGTAAACGCAGCCATAATGCTTTGGTGGCGTTCAGCTTGAAGTGATGGGCGTGCCATAGTTCAATCGCTCAAGGGTAGTAAATATTCACAATTGACAATTTTAAACCAAAAGCGTAAATTGTCACAAATGATAATTAATAAAGAAGTGATCTTATGGCGCTTATACACCCCCAAAAACCTCTAGAGCAGCCTTTTACGAATGACCCACAAGCGTCTTATACCCTGCCTTCTCGATTTTACACAGACGCAGATATTTATGAGCAGGAAAAAGCAGCCATTTTTTGGAAATCATGGGTTTATGTTGGTCATGCATCACAATTACAACAACGAGGTGACTATTTAACGGCCAATCTCCATGGACAGGAGGTTCTAGTGATAAGGGATCAGGGAGGGGAGTTAGGTGCCTTTTTCAATGTATGCCCCCACAGAGGTCATCAATTGTTAGAAGGTTGTGGTAACACTCGCGTTATCGTTTGTCCCTACCATGCTTGGTGTTTTGATCAACAAGGCACGTTTTTACGCGGGCGTAATCTGCAAGATTTAAAGCAATTCTCCGAGCCAGAATTTAATCTTAAAGCAATCAAATTAGAGCTTTTTTTGGGCTTTGTGTTCGTTAATCTTTCTCCTAATGCACCTGCAATGACTGAAATGTATGCAGGCTTAGCAGATGAAATTAAGTATTATGTGCCAAAAATTAGTGAAGTAGAACACCAGTATCACGCTGATTATGCCGTTGCGGCCAACTGGAAATTATTGATGGACAATTTCCTTGAATGCTACCATTGTCAGCCAGCGCATAAAGATTTTGTTGATTTGGTAGATATGCCCAGTTACCAAACTAAAGTTCATGACTATTTTTCCAGCCACATTTCGCATCAACCTAGTAATAGCAACAGCAATGCATATAAAGTTGAAGGAGACCAAGCCTTTGGCTACGCGGCTTGGTTCGTTTGGCCTAATTTGACCATCTGGGTCATGCCAGGTGACGCAAATGTGAGCATGTTACAAATGCATCCAGATGGGCTAGCTCAATGCCATGAAACGTTAGATTGGCATGGCATAGGCAAACAGCTCAATCAAGCTTCGCAAGATGCTATTACTTATTTAGATGAGGTGCTGCAGCCAGAGGACATTGGCCTGTGTGAAAGCGTGCAAAAAGGCCTCTCTTCTTTAGCCTATAACCAAGGACGCTTTGTTGTAGATGACCAGCGCAGTCATTTGAGCGAGCACGGTGTACACCACTTCCAGAAACTAGTGATTAAGGCGTTAAATTAATCACATTAAAACTAACATGAATTGGCTTAAGAGGCGATTTTTATGGGTTCTAGCGATGGTAAAACACGAGATTTAGTGACCACGATAGCTGGCTCAGGTTGGGATTTTGCGCTTACAAGACACCGTTATCATGACATTGAGCGGCCACTTGGGCCACATTATTGTGTTTATAATCGCCGACTTATGGCCTGTTTTTTTGACCATCGTTCTACTGAAGATGGTTATTGGTTGCTACGCCAAAAAGTAGCTGTGCTCAATACAGGAGAACTTCCACTTCAGTTTAAGGGTGCAGATGCGCTACTATTAATGGATAAGCTATTCACCAAAGATGTTACAAAACTTAAAACGGGTCGCTGTGCCTATGGCCTCGCGTGCTACGAAGATGGTGGTTTGCTTGTGGATGGTATTTTGTTGAGAGTTGCTGAGGACTGTTTTTGGTACGCTCAAGCAGATGGTGACTTCTACAGTTGGGCTAGGGCTCATGCGGTAGGATTAAATGTTGAAATTACCGACCCAAAGATATTTGTATCACAAGTTCAAGGCCCCAATGCGTTGAAAGTGCTGGCCGCAGCATGTGATGATGGCATGCCCGAGCCATTTGGTTACTTTGCCATGGCGCGAGTTAAGTTTGGTGGCCAGGAAGTTGTTATTACGCGCACCGGATATACCAACGAACTAGGTTGGGAGTACTACACTGAAGCACATCATGATGCACAAGCCCTATGGCAACATTTGAAGCAAGCAGGTGACCCTTTTGGGCTTGATATTTTTGGCCTTGATTCGATGCATATTCGCCGTATCGAAGCTGGGATACTTAATGCAGGGTCCGATTTTGATCATACAACCACCCCTTTCGATGTAGGCTTAGGCATGTTTGTTGACCAAGGTAAAGGTGATTTTATTGGTAAGGCTGCACTTAAAAAAGCATCTAAGAGCACCCGTTTAATAGGCATTTTGTGTAATGCAGAGCCTCATATAGGTGCCGAAATTAGAATGGATGGCCACGTGGTTGGCAAAGTGACTGCAGGTGCTTTATCACCCTATTTAAAACAGGGTGTAGGGATTGCCTTGATGCTTGAATCTGGCCACTTACCAGATACGTTAGCTAAAATAGGCTGTACCGATGGAAAATTTCATGAGGGTAAACTTGCAACCCTGCCACTATATGACAAAGCAGGGGAGATACAACGCGGCATACATGTTGCTATTCCTTTGCGAGATTAATCCCTTAAACGATTAACTTTTTAGTATTTGGGTAAGAAAAGGCCGGACATCACCAAGCCTTTGCCTGCCAAATTAATCCTCTATCAGTTTAAACCCAGGGCCAGCTTTCTCTGGTTGGCCCATGTGCGTAATATCTGATCAATGGCGAGGCCAATACAAGCAACGCATATACCAAGAATTAATCCGTTACCAACACCATTCCTGTCCGACAGGGAACCGAGGATCAACTGTCCAAGATCATCTGTACCGATCATTGCACCGATAATAACCATGGACAGGGCAAACACGACAGTTTGATTAAGACCTAAGGCAATGTGAGGGAATGACATGGGTAACTCAATAGTTAACCAACGCTGTACTCGATTCACTCCAGACATTGTGCCGGCGTCTTGCAGCGTTTCAGGGACACTCAATAGGCCCTCTACGGTGTAGCGAAGAGCGGGAATTGAAGCATATACAATAATCGCAATGACTACTGCTGTATCGGTGATACCAAACAGCATCATTACTGGAATTAAGTAAATAAACGATGGGAAGGTCTGAAAGGTATCACAGTAGGTCAGAATAAAGCGTGTTGATCTAGCATTCTGTGCACACAATGTGCCCACTGTAATACCAATGACGCCTGATATGATTACAGATACACTCATTAGGTATGCGGTAATCAGTGCTCGGTCCCACCACTGTGTGAGCGCAATAAAGAGCAAAAATAAACCTACAGTTAAGGCCACTCGAATACCACCAACAATAAGACCGGTGCCCATGACCAATATAAAGGTCGCTATCACTGGCATACCCAAAAAGGCTGACTTAACGGGTATCAATACAGAAAGAATTAACCATTCGTTAAAGACTTTGAGGGAGAAGAAATAGGTATCCCATATCCAGTCAACACCGGACTGCAAGTATATGGCGATGGAAATACCCTTGTTTTGCGGCACAATGTACAGGTAATTAAAACCTTCTGGAAAAATGAATTCACCCACATAAGCTAAGCCGAGTGAAATCACAAAAAGTGCTGCAAACACGAGAGAATACTTGTGCTTCTCGACAAAGGAAAGACTGGAAAAATAGTCGATTTGCTTATTGGCCCAAGCCAGTGACATCCGGTCGAGCACAATTGCAATTAATACAATGCAAATGCCAATCTCGGTAGCTTTACCGATATCAAGGCGGTTAAGAGCGATCAAAAGATCAATGCCTAGCCCCTTTGCACCGATCAGTGAGGCTAAAACAACCATGGCCAAGCATTGCATTATGACTTGGTTTACACCAATCAATATGTCGCGGCGGGCTGTTGGCACCAATACTTTGGTCAATAGTTGCCAATTGGTACAACCACTCATCATGCCAGACTCGGCAACTTCAGGGCCTAATTTTTTGAGCCCAAGTAAGGTGAGGCGCACCATAGGTGGGGTGGCGAAAATAACTGTTGCAATAGCACCTGCATGATCACCAATTCCAAAGAATACCATCACTGGAATTAAGTAGGAAAAATGAGGGATGATCTGCGCCATGTTAAGTAGTGGGTTGAGTACAGTTTCAACAGTTTTGTTTCTAAAGGCCCATATGCCAAGTACGAGGCCAATAGAAACGGAAACTGGGGCAGCAACCAATACGAATGACAAGGTCTGCATAGCCGGTTCCCATTGTCCAAACACAGAAATGTAGGTCATTGAAAGCCCTACTAATAGAGCAAGGCTACGTCCAGCAAGTGCGTAGCCTAAGATGGTGGCACCACCTGCTATCACTGTCCAGGGTAAGCCAGGCATTCTCGCCCAAGGATTAGCTGTTGCCCAGTCCCAACTGGAAAAAGTGACGACTGTTTTTGCGCCACCTAGCATTATTTCTCGGATGAGCTCGATTTGGAAAAGAATGAAACCTGATATTATGCGCGTAAATTGGCTCACTAGCGGCTTTTGTTCGAACTCCTCAATATCAGGGTCATATACTTCAACTGGCCACCATTCAAACATTAGGTAACTAATTGAGTCATTGATATAGATTGGGAACCATGAGAGTTCTGTCGGTAGGCGCCATAGAATATTAGACTCAGCAGGCACAATAAAATGGTTTAGTAGGTAAAAAACCACTAACAGTAAGATAAATTGCAGGGATTTCCTTTGTTTAAATAGTGCGATCATGAGGCGTTTTCACTCCCCAGGGTTGAATGACTTCCAAACAGAACATGAACAATTTTACCAGCGGTTATAGCACCAACGGTTTGGCCTGTATCGTCGACAACCGGTACAGGTTTGCTAGAGTTTAGAATGACTTCAGCCACTGTTTCAATGACGACATTATGGGGTACTGTAAAATCACTCATAGATTCACTTGGATCAAATGTGTCCATAACCGATTCGATTTTTAGTACCTTTTCCCGTGGCACTTCTTCGGTAAATTTACGGACATATTCCGTCGCTGGGTTGAGTACTATATTGGCAGGTGTATCCAGCTGTTCGATGATGCCATCCTTCATGATGGCGATGCGGTCAGCTAGACGTAAGGCTTCGTCGAAATCATGGGTAACAAATAAAATAGTTTTGTGCAGTGCTGACTGCAAACGTAGGAATTCATCCTGCATTTCCTTACGAATGAGTGGGTCAAGTGCAGAAAAAGGTTCGTCAAGGAACCAAATGTCAGGTTCAATCACCAGCGAACGGGCGATGCCGACCCGCTGCTGTTGTCCGCCTGATAGTTGTCGTGGGAAGTAGTCCTCGCGCCCAGTAAGGCCGACTAAATCCACCATTTCTTTGGCCTTTTTAACACTCTCTGCAGTGCTAGTGCCTTTTACTTGTAGTGGGAACGCAATATTTTCTAATACTGTCTTATGTGGCAGTAAGGCGAAGTTTTGAAACACCATGCCCATTTTATTGCGGCGCAGCTCAATCAATTGCTTATTATTCATTTTTAGGATGTCTTCGCCATCAATGAATATTTCGCCAGAAGTGGCGTTGGTCAATCTGGATATACACCGTAATAGGGTTGATTTCCCAGAGCCAGATAGACCCATAATAATAAGTAGTTCACCTGCATGTATGTCAAAAGAAGCATTATTTACACCAACGATGCATCCTGCGGCCTGAAATTTTGCAGCATCAACTAAACCATTAGCTTTCTTTAACATGCTTTCTGCATTGTCGCCGAAAATTTTGTAAACTGAGTCGCAACGAATAACGGGTTCGTCCGAAGGAGATGTTGCATTTTGCATAGACATAGGCGAATTCATTTTTTGAAATTATAGTGGTTAAGAATGACATCTTGGGCTAGGTAGAAAAAGCCATTATGTCAAAAAAATAATCCTCTAATTGGATAACCAATTAGAGGATTTAATTGCTCAGGCATTAATGCCTAAGTCTTACTTGGTCCAAGCCATCCAAGTAGCTTCGTTGTCTGCAAGCCATTGAGTTGCAGCATCTTTGTGGTCCAATCCGTCTGTGTCAACCAAAGCAGCCATTGAGCCGATTTGACTTGTAGAGAAGGAAATCTTGCTGTATGCAGTGTACGCAGCAGGGTGACTCTTTGGGAACTTGTAGCTAGCTGCTTTCTTCAACCAGCCTTTTGGCGAACCACAACTTCCGTCACCACCGTCAACTACACGACAACCTGCAGTGTACTCTGGGAACTCAATAAAGGTAAAGCCTTCAGCATCAGTGAAGTTTGGCGTCCAGTTAAAGATGATGGTCGCGCGGCCTTCTTTCTTAGCTGCAGCTAACTCTGCCCAAAGCGAAGAAGCACCACCCGCATATTTAACCATGTAGTCATCACCCAAACCAAGTGCTGAAATACGCTCTTCCATCAACGTACCGTGCCAGCTTTGTGGGCCTTCTAACCAACGGCCTTTGCCATCTGAATCCACTGTAGTAAACACGTCTTTACAGTCTTTTAGAGCTTCCCAGTTCGGTAAACCAGGGCATAGGTTTTGGTCGATTACCCAAGTTGGCACACCCATTTCTTCTAGGGTTGCTGCAGAGTGAGTACCGGCGTCGATCATGCCACCTTTAGCCATGGCATTGTAAAATGAACTGCCAAAACTTGACTGCCATACTTCGTGCGAAATGGTCACGTCGCCATTACGAATAGATTCATATACTGCTTGGCTATCCGCTGGAACATATTCAACGTTGTTGCCCATACTTTCAAATATTCCACCAATAACGTGGGCCATAACCACTTGGCTAGACCAGTTATGGATGGGGATAACGATAGGTTTTGTGCTATCAGCTGCTTTGGCTACGCCAGTTGCCGATAGTAGGATGGCAGATGCGCCAGCAGCTATTAATGTATTTCTAAATTTCATTAGTATTTCCTCGGTATTATTTTTATTTATTGATATTTATGCACTTACCAACTTTGGATCAATACATAAGCTGTCAAGTATCAGCTTTTAATCGCGGGTAATAAAACCCTTCTTTTTAATGACAGACAGAAGCCTGTCTATTTTTTCGATTCAGCTATACACCTGAATCGAAAAGGCTTGCAACATTAACCCCCTAGATAAAAGGTTAAGCTCTAACGCGAGACTTAGTTGGGTCATAGTGAGAAATGCCCACTACGGTTGCGGGAATACGTTTAATGTGACCATCCAGCTTACCAACCTCTACCTGAGTACCAGGTTCAATGTGGTCAATGGACATGCTACATAATGCAATGTTCTGATTTAATATTGGCGAGCGCACTGCGCTGGTAATAGTGCCCACTTGCTGACGGCCGACGCGGACACATTCCCCGTGGCTTGCAATCTCTTCACCTTCTAAGACTAAACCGACCAACTGGCGCTGTGGGTTAGCTTTACGCTCGATCAAAGCGTCACGGCCAATAAAATCTTCTTCTTTCGTTTTAAGTGGCACAGTGAAACCGATTCCAGCTTCAAACGGATCAGTTTGGTCATTAAATTCGTAATCGGCAAAAATTAATGCCGATTCAATCCTTAGGTTATCTAAAGCCTCCAAACCTAGTGGGGTAATGCCAAATTCTTGACCAGCTTCCCAAACGGCATCCCATACTTCATGGCCATCTTTTGGGTGACACCACACTTCGTAGCCACGTTCGCCAGTGTAACCTGTCCGAGACACGGTTACGGGCACGCCTTGGGGTCCACCAATGCGGCCATGGGTAATGCGGAAGGGGCGCAAGTCTTCAATGCTAGTTTGGCAGTCAGGTGAGAAGATCACTTTCTTCAATGTTTCGCCACTTAGTGGCCCTTGCACTGGTAAATTGTGCAGCTGGTCATTGGAATCTTTGATCACTACACTAAAATTCTTTTCGATCGCCACTTTACGAAGCCATTCAATGGCGCCATCACAACCACCAACCCAGCGGAAATTATCTGTTCCAAGGCGGAATACGGTACCATCATCTACCATGCAGCCGTTGTGGTAACACATGGCGGTATAGATCACTTGGCCAATAGCCAACTTACGAATATTACGGGTAACGGCGTAGTTCAATAAATTTTCGGCATCAGGCCCTAAAACTTCACACTTACGCAGTGGGCTTAGATCCATTAGGACTACTTTTTCACGACATGCCCAGTATTCAGCGATAGCCCCATAGTTGCTGAAGTGGTTTGCTAACCAGTAGCCATTATAATCAACAAAGTGTTGAGTCATGGTGGCAAAACGGTCGTGAAATGCTGTTTTCTTAGTCATAGTGGAATCTGCTACGGCGTTTTTACGGAAGGCATTGCCTTTCTCAAAGTTGTTATTAGCGGCGTAAATGCGCACGTGAATATCTGTTGGGTTCCAGCCATTTGCTGGGCTAATATCGTCTGGACAAGCTGTAGAGCCACAAACAAGGTCTACCTGAGCCTGCATTAACACATAGTCGCCTGGGCGAGTCCACGGCTGGCACGAGCTATGTTGATCGTAATCGTCGTAGCCTGTGTTAAAGAAAAAGTTGACTGCTGGCCAGCCTTTACGTGGTGCAACACCCATTGGGCCTAACACTGCATTGAGGTTTTCTGTGCAGTTTGTGTGACCAGGGTAGCCGATGTCATCATAATACTTAGCACTGCAAGCCAAGTTAAAGGTATCGTGACGGGCTACAGTGTCTTGGATAACATTAAGCACATTAACTTGATCATCAGTATAAAACTTGTCATATAGGCCAGGGCCAGGGAAAGCAGAGGCCATTAGGGTGCGGGTGGTTAATGGGCAAATAAGTTTTTCTACCCCCTGTGCTAAGCGCGTAGCGTCTAAGGCAATAAAGTCTGAGCATTGGCGGCCGGCAACGTCAATAATTTGAATGTATTCACCCGCTTTAACTAAGTAGCCTTGTGCAGTGCTGTTGTTAATTCGGATTTCACGATCTACAACTCCTAATGGCGCTGGCAATTCATCATTCACGATTACCCTGGCACCACTAACGCCAACAATGATGTCTGTAGGTGGTATCAGTTGCTCTTGGCTCATATCTTCGCCCGGGGCAGCGATCAAACATAAGACGTCATCTGTAATAGAGTAGCTTTGCTTGCTTAGTGCTTTTGACTTAGTCCCAAAGATTGAAATGCCTTGGCCGCTGGTGTGATCGTTAGCGCTCATCCAGTCACGTAAAGGTGCAATATCACTATTAGCGGCTACACCCAAACTTTTAAGGGAGGGCTTACCATTACTGTCAAAAGCCATAAGCTGAACTTCTTGCTCACCTTCGGGGTCGTTCACCGTTAAGGTGGAGCCTGCGGCCAATTGCAAAGAAATTAAATGCTGTGCAGGCACTCTGTAGCGTTGTGTGCCGTCATCGCCTAATACAGGCAATGGCATGGGGTTGGCACTGTAATAGCTAAGCGGTTTCATAGGCCACGGGGCTCAAATGGTGTTTATATAGTCACTGGTTACAGCGAGTGTGCAAAGCTCACGATAACAATATGATATGAACAACCTTTGTCTACGGTATGTATGGAATGTAATATTTTGTTAATTTTTTTTACAATTGGATGGTAAAAGTGGAGGTTAGCGCACTAAATCTTTTTGTGCCTTGTCTAAATGTTCCGCCATGCTAGCTTTAGCGGTTTGTGCATCACGGCGGCTGATAGCCTCAAATATGGTTCGGTGGTGGGTATTGTATTGAGCCATATTTTCAGCGCTTAACACTTCGCCGCGACTAGCTCGCCATAATTCATGGCGGCGAACTTCATTGACCTGCTCGTATATCCACATCATAAGTGGGTTGTCACATGCTTGGGCGATCGCCTGGTGAAAAGCTTCATCGGCAATCGAAAATTGCTCAGCAGTTCTTGCCGCCTCTACCCTTTCTAGGGCCTGACCGAGTTGTTCAAGGTCACGGCCAGCGGCATGGTGTACAGCCAAGTCTACAATAGCGGGCTCTAACATGTTGCGAACCTGCATCAGTTGCATTGGGCTGGTGGTGTCGGCAAATTGGCTGGCAGCTTGCGCGACCACCTGTGGCCTAACAAAAGTGCCACTACCTACTTTGCGCTCCACTAAGCCATCTTGTTCTAACAAGGTAAGGGCGCTTCTTAACGTGCCTCGGGAAACATCATAATGAGCTGCCAGTTCTCGTTCAGCAGGCAGTCGTTCATCCGCTCTATAGATCTGTTTGCGTATAGCTTCTGAAATGGCGCTAGCCAATGCCCGAGCACCGTTAGGTCTAGACTGACGGCGGTCCAAAGTTTGGTAGCTTAAAGGGGCTGTACTGGGGAACATGGTTAGTCGCTGCAGTTGGTTTTAATTGGTCTTTAGGTTAGCACATATAGTTTAATAATTGGTATACCTATTGGTATAAAATTATTTAAGTTTTATTTAAGCTTAGTTGACTAAAAAAATATATTTTAAAGTGGTAATTTAAAATCTTTTAAAAAACATCTATTTAACCTAGATATATAGGGTTTGTAGAAATAATTAACAAAAAAAGGCTTGCCTCTTCAATTTCATCAATGGTATACCTTTACAGCGCTTTATACGGACCTTTATTGTACCAATTTTGGTTTTATGGTTGAAAGGTACGGGTCCCTAAGCCCAAACAACAATAATATGAGGAGGCATCGATGACAGATTTACAGCAATACGTTGACGCTCCAGGTCGGGATGACCTGGTTAAGCAAGTGCGCGCCAAGATCGACGAATTAGGCATTACCTATGTTTATTACCAATTCATTTCTGTAACTGGTCGTATTGTAGGTAAGGGCATACCAGCACGTCATTGGGAGCGCACAGCGGCCAAAGGCTTTCAGCTGGTATACGGATCAACTGCTAACTTAGCAATTGACCGTCATGGTGAATACATTGGCTACGGTCCGGAAGCTTCTGAGCTTGTGGGCATTGCAGATCCAGATACATTTGTACAATTACCTTGGGATAAGCGTGTTGCACGTGTTTTCTGTACGCTATTCCGCAACCGTGAAGAGCGTGTTAATCCAGGCCAATTCCTGACATCAGATTGTCGTGGAAACTTGCGTCGTATACACGAAGAATTTAAAGGTAAGCACGGCCTCGAGATGCGCTGTGGTACCGAACCAGAAATGATGTGGTTGAAAAAAGGCGAAGACGGCATGCCAGATGGCGGTGTGACTAAGCCAACATGTTACCACATTGACCAATTTGAAGAGTTACGTCCGGTCTTCATGCGCGTTATTGAATATTCAGAAAAAATGGGCTTAGACATTATTCAAGGTGATCACGAAGATGCCCCTGGCCAGCTGGAATTAAATACCCAGTATGATGACGTTCTACAAAATGCAGATCGTTTAACCACTTACCGCCAAATCTGTGCACAAGTTGCACGTGAATTCGGTTTGATTGCTTGCTTCATGAGCAAGCCATTTATGGGTGTATCAGCTTCAGGTTGTCACCATAACATGTCGTTATGGTCGGGCGGTGAAGACGTATGTCACCCAGAAATTGCCGGTAGTGATTCACTGCCAGGTATGCCTGGTCCATTTACCTATCGCGAAGGCGGTCATAACACTTTTATGCCAGTACTGGATATTCATGAAACTAAGCCAGGCCCTATTGGTTTACAGTGTATCGGTGGCGTAATTGCTCACTTGCCAGCCCTAACTTCCATTGGCTCTTCTACTGTGAACTCGTTCCGTCGCTTATGGGATACTGGCTTTTGGGCACCAATCTTTGCAGACTGGGGTTACCAGAACCGTACATGTGCTTTGCGTGTGTCTGCACCAGGTCGTTTTGAATACCGTTCAGTAGACTCTATGGTTAATCCGTACCTTATGGGTGCTGCGCTACTTAAAGCCTTTGATGATGGTATGGACAACGATCTTGATCCAGGTGATCCAGAAGAACGTAATATTTATGCGGCTATGGAGGCTGGTAAGCAGGTGACTAAATTACCAATGTCCTTAGGCGAGGCGATGAATGAGCTTGCGAATGATGAAGTGATCAAGTCTTCTATGCCTGGTGAAATGTACACTGTTTACAGTGGTCATAAGAATGATGAGTGGGAACGCTTTAACCAGACTGTGACTAACTGGGACACAGAAACCTATCTTGATTGCTTGCCATAAACAGCACGCTTTCAGAAAACCCCGGCTGGTAAGGTTAATAGCCTGCCAGCCAATTTTATAACTACTCTAAAAGTAAATATTAGGAGACGCGACCATGTGTGGTATTGCAGGCCTTATCCATAAGAAGGCGGGCGGTGCAAACATCGGACAAGAAATGACTGATATGCTTCAAGCTTTGAAGCATCGCGGACCAGATTCTACCGGTTATGCGCTATATGGCTCCCCCATTAGTAACTACATAATGCGTATCAACCTTGCAGAGCAAGCTGATACAAAAAAAGGTTTTGACGTTGCATCACAGCTTCAATCTCGTAACGACCTAGTCGATGCGCGGATGGCTGAATTAGGTGCTAACGTGGCTAAGAAAGAAAACTCCACTTCTTACGCACTGCGTTATGAAGTGTCTTTTGACGGCGACCTTAAAAACTTAATCGATTACATTGAAGACATCGAAGGCGTTGAAGTAATGTCTTGTGGCAACGGTCTTGAGTTGATCAAAGACTTGGGTGATGCAGCTGTTGTTTCAGCTCAGTATGGCATTAACTCTTTTCAAGGTTCTCATGCAATCGGTCACACCCGTATGGCAACTGAGTCTGACGTAGATATTCGTTCGGCTCATCCTTATTGGGCATATCCGTTTGCAGACGTATCTGTAGTGCACAATGGCCAGTTAACCAACTACTGGACTAACCGGCGTGCTCTAGAGCGTCTTGGCAACCGATTTAACTCAAATTGTGACTCAGAGCTTATTGCTGTTTACATTGCCAACCGCATAAGCGAAGGCGATGACTTAGAGAAAGCAATGCGTCGTTCAGTAGAAGACCTAGACGGTGTATTTACCTACCTAGTGGCAACTTCTGACTCGCTGGGAATGGCTAAAGATGTTATGGCTGCTAAGCCTATGGTTATCTACGAGAGTGACGATTTTATTGCATTGGCTTCTGAAGAAGTTTCAATCCGTAAAATCTTTGATCACGATATTGATACATTTGACCCCTATGAAGGCGAGGTGCGCGTATGGCAACTGTAAGCACGTCCGGTCAATCCCATGATATGGGTTTGCATACGGAAAAGCTCACAAACCGAACTCAGCAACG
>Ga0209071_1000086_pt1 | contig 61712 bp, 83 predicted proteins | sample CoawatmetaG10DNA_2_FD_187513 | JGI IMG/M metagenome (GOLD analysis project Ga0209071, IMG submission 187513) | Marine microbial communities from the West Antarctic Peninsula - Coastal water metaG108-DNA (SPAdes) (version 2) | ecosystem: Environmental > Aquatic > Marine > Coastal ... | reverse complement strand
GTTTAGCATCTGTTTCCGCAGGAAGAATCCCCTTTGGGAATACTGCGCAGTCACTAAACACTTCTGCGCAATTAACATTTGCGTCTAATACACTACACGCAGATAAAGGAATTAAATTAACAGAAGGCGCAGACCACCCAATTGCCGCCGCCGCAGGAACGGGTATTCTTTGGGTTAAAATTAACGGAACTAACGCAAATACTCTTGTTTTTACTGATGATACCGGCGCAGACACAGTTCTTGGGTCGGGCGGCGGAGGCGGTTCGGGTGACATAACAGGCGTGACTATTCAAACAGATACGGGGGCAGGTGCAAAGGCCACCGACACAGGCGGCTCGGCAGACTTTACTTTGGTTGGTTCAACCGGCGTAGGAATAACAAACAGTGGTGCTACAATCACAGCCGTTGCTGTTCCCGCAGAAATAGACCACGACGCACTAAGCAATTTTGTAGCGGAGGAACATGTAGATTGGGCCGGTGCAAGCGCAGGGACAATTCACGCAAGTAATTACACCGATACTACTACCAATACTCAATTAAGCAACGCACAAGTAAGAACTGCTGTTGAAGCCGCAACTGATTCTAATGTATTTACAAATGCAGACCATACTAAATTGAACAATTCTGTCTCCGCCGCAGAAGCAATTAACGCAGTTCAAGGAGAATCTACACTTGATTTAACAGGTGTAGTCAAAATTACATCAAGCACTGACGGAGAAGTGTTGCGTTTAGAATCAACAGACTCCGATGGCGACCCTGCCCCAATTATGACTTTCAAAAGAACATCGGCTACTCCCGTTAATGGCGACAACATAGGAATAATTCAATTCTTAGGAACAAACAGCGACCAAGATGACGGGGCTGGAACAGAAGCCGAGCATTTGTTTGCAGATATGTATGCAAGAATGAACGACATTACTACCGGAACAGAAGACGGCGAAATATACTTCCGAACACTTCACGGCGGAACTTTAAAAAGAAGGCTTGATATGAACGCATTGGGTGTTGTTTTCAACGAAGAATCACTTGACATGAACTTCCGTGTTGAGTCAAATGGTAATGCAAATATGCTCGTTGTAGATGGTGGGACAGACAAAGTAGGTATTGGTGTTCTCGCCCCCACAGCAACGCTTGATGTTGTCGGAGATGTGCGATTTAGAGCATCAGTAGAAATATGCGACAGCGACCCCGCCCCCGCAAATATCGAAACAGGAACGATATATCAATTCACTAAAGGAAGCGCAGGAGTGTTCACTTTACCCGCAAGCCCACCCGTAGGAACGCAATTTGTTGTAATGAATATGACTGCTAATGATATTGTTATCACAAGACCACATGCGAGCGTTAAAATTAACGGGGCAACTGCCAACAAAACCAATACTACTCAATTTTTAGCGACATCAATTGTTGCTGTTGTTTCTAATGGCGACTCATCGGAGTGGCTCGTTATGGGAGGTATTTGATGTTCCCCATTATTAGTGGTATTTTACCAGTCGCACCAACAGGCGGTGGAGGAACATTTGCTTTTGGAAGTGGATTTTTCTTTGGTTTTCAACAAGACTGCTTCGGACAGCCACAGGCAAACATACCACAAATTAACGGTCTTCCGGCAGGGCAGGGCGCACCTTTCTTTGCTTTGGGTGACGATAGATTAGTAGTAGGTATAGCGGGCCAGCCTATCGTTTCAAACGCAACAGGAAATATCAGTGAGTTTTTAATGACGGCAACTGTGACACAAGGCCCTCGCCAAATACCATTAGTTTTCGAGCATATTCCCGCCGCCGTTCCTCTAAACAATGGTGTGATGGATATTATCATTTGGTCTGCAAACTGTGACCCCCAAACACACGCTTCACTTGGCGGAGGCCAGCCGGAGGCAGGCGACCCTATTCTTGTAAATGCTAACACAATCAATTTATTACCTCACATCAATGCGAGTAATTCACAGACAATCGAGCCAATTTATATCCAATGGGTCATAGGCGGCCCAACTGGATTGGCGGCGAACCAAGCGGTGCTATGCACCCTTTCTTTCACAATAAAGGATAGTGGAAATAATACTGCTACCACAACAAAAACATTTGTAATGAAGTGATAATATGACAAGATGCACACTACTTGATACATGGATTGACGCAGAATCAAAGCGTCTTGACAAAGAAGAAAAAAAACAGACTAAAGACTTAATAACAGGTGAAAAAAAATGAATGAAGAAAAACCATTGCGCAAAGGGAAAATAGTGTATATTCCGCCGGAAAAGTGCTATACCAATGTAAAGATTGAAGAAACACCACACGGCTACCGTCTATACAGGGATGGCGAGAGCCGTCACTTTGCAATCGTTCCGAAGTCAAAAATGGTCGTTGTAGAATATAGAGGTGAATAAAATGGATATGGAATATATTGCCGTAATTGGCGGAATAGCACTATTTGGTGCAGGGCTTGCTTTAAAATACTACAAAAAACTCAAGCCTGCTCTTGATGAAGCACTTGAAGACGGTCAATTAACTCTTGATGAAGTAATGGGTTTAGTCGATGATGCAAAAGAAATTGTCGATGAAATAAAAACTATCCCATCCTTTTCAAAAATGAAGCGTATGCGCAAATCCGAAGTTTTGAACTTGTGCGCAGAACATGGAATTGACACAGAAGGAACGAAAGACGAGTTAATCGCAAAACTAAAAGAACAGGTGAAGTAAAGTGACATACTATTGTAGTGTTGCCGATGTTGGTTCTCGATTAGGATTGGATAGCGGGCAGAGAGCAAGAGCCTCTTCACGGATTACTCGACATATTAGACATTCTTCAATCGCAATAGACCAATCTTTTCTTGAGTATGGTCGTGATGAGCCAAGTCGAGAGACTGGCGAAACGACAGCCAACGGCGCAGTAGCCGCAAATGCTACAAGTCTTGTATTAACAAGCGGCACACCGTTTGCATCGGCAGGCAGTGGCAACATCGACGGCGACTCTTTTTCATGGACTGGTAAATCCACACATACGCTTACTGGCGTGACTGGCATTTCATTCGACCATTTATCGGGCGTTGCTGTTCAACAGGGCGAGTTTGCGCATGTTCTGCGTGAAATATGCGCAGACTTAGCGGCAGGACAATACCTTGAGGATGAAGGGACACACCAAACTGGCGCAGACGGTGGATTAAGAGGGCAGGCTTTCCGTAATAGAGGTCATCATTGCCTTCAAAGACTTGCGCATTTAGGCAAGGCTTGATACAATGACCGATACACAGACTCGGCGTGGAACATATAGTGAGTTCACTATTAACTACAATGCTAAACCATTAAAGGCCGCTTTAAAAAGGCTTGAGCCGCAGGGTGAAAAAGCCCTTGACCATCTTATGCAAGTTTCACTTCAAAGAGAAATAGTCGCTATGCAAAAAAAATTAAAATCAAAAGCAGGGCCACTTGCTTCTGTGCGCACACCCGCATTTCCTCCTTATGGTCGCTCAACAAACATTCACACCAAAGTAGCAAACGCATTAAAAGTCCACAGAAATAAAAAAATGGAGTTTACTGTTCATACCGGCGATTCAATACAAGAAGCCGCAATAGGCGTATTGGGTCAAAGAGGCGGTCGTCTTTCTCATATTGTTGCTAAAGGAATGAACCCTTTTAAGTATGGCAATTTACCAAACTTAGTTCAATCAAGCACTCGATGGTATGCAAAAACAGGAGTCGGTAATTGGCTTACTACTGGTATGAAAATGAGAGCATTTCACCCCGGATTTTACGATACAATGGACTTTATCGGTGATATTGAAGCGGAATCTATTAAGAAAATTGAGGCAAACTCCAAAGAAGCAATTATGCTTGCGGCATTAAACGCAGGATTTAGCGTAGGCGGTGCTTTAGGAATGGGACAATCCAGTGGTGGCGCAAGCATAAAAACATCGACTGGCGGAACTGGAAAGTGAGAATTATGACTGTATCAAAACAAACTGATTATTGGACTGCAAGATTAAACGGACAAAACCCCTTGAATCCCGTTGGTGACAACAATACTGCGTGGACTTTAACAGGAAATGCAGGCGATGGTGCTTCATCAAACGGCTACTGGCGTGTCTCTTCTGCCAGTGGAGGCCAAACTTGGAAACAAACTGTCGTAAATGAAGACAACTCCCTCACTATGATTGCCGCTATCCATATCGAATCTGTTGCGGATAATAACGAGGTTCTTATGGCTCTCGATAATGGAAGCCATAGAGTCGAGGTTCAAAGCAACGGAGGTTTCAACCAATTGAAACTCGTTGGTGCTACTACAACAACCAGCAATACCCTTGATTTGGCTATGTTGGATAATGAAGCCATCCCCTGCGTATTGCGCTTGACCCTCGACAGTTCCGGTAATGCTCGATTGTATATGAGTGAAATTATTGAAGACGATGATGCAAACACACATTACCTTGAGGTGACTGGCAAATCTTCTTCTGCGCAAGGTGCTTTCTTCGGAACTACAAGCGGAACTGTTGATTTTTATACTGTTTATTTTACACCACATGGTTCTTACTCTCCCGATGAAATGGATATGTCCGATTTTATTTCTCATAGTATTCTGCGCACAGGAATGAAAGTTGTTGAAGTTCTGCGCAGTAGTAATCGTTTACTCTTAAAAACTCATGTGAGACCAAGTGGAGTTCGTTATGGATATGATTTGTCAAGCAACAGTATGATTAACAGATACCCAACCCCAAGTGTGCATGTGATGATTCAAAAGGCTAACTCTCCGGATTTCTTAACCCTTGCGGGAACAAGAACAGACCAACAGTATGATGTGATGATTTTTGTCACTACAAAGGGAACAAATTATGAAAACGCATATAGGCTCGGTGCGTCGATTCTTGGAGAAGTATTCGATGAATTATACACTACTACTGGGCTACAAGGAGGCGTTGATAGCATTATAAATTACGACGCAAAGTTTGATACAAAAATTGACGACGATGAAACCGTTTGCATCCACACTATGACTTTAACTTACATGAAGAAAATACGCATGTTCCTTAGAGAAGCATAAGTTTATAAACATTTAAATGGAAACATTGATAAGCCAACCATCGCTTCATTAAGAATATGGCGAATCACACTCGATATGTCCGTTTAGCAAAAGAAGCAACATATGGCACAGCCATTGCTCACGACCACGCAAGTTTCGTTGTCGGTGAAGTTGAATCCGAAACATTTCAACAATCTTATGATGTGATGAAGCGTAGCGACATGAATTACTACGGTAGCCCAAAAGCAATCGTTAGCAAGAAAACCTCCGAAGGTAGCATTAGCATGGCTTTGCAACCGGATGGATTTACCTTTACACTTCTTCACGGTATTTTTGGAAACGATACGCAAGGTGGAAGCGCAAGTGCCGCCCGAACCTTTACAGAATTAGGAAACGGCAGTTCAACAGAACTTCCTTCATATACTGTCGCAATCGGTCGTGACGACAAAGAACATATTTTCGCAGGACAAGTTATTGAGTCTATCAGTATCTCTGCAAGCGTTGGAGAATACTCAATGCTTACAGTAAATACAACTGGCGCAAAGCAAACTTCTTCTACTGGCGCACTAAAAACAGGCGTGCCAACCTATACCGGAGATGCCGCACACTTTGCAAAGTCATTCGTTAATTTTGATGAAGCGGCTACTTCAAGTGCAGGCGGATTTTCAAACCTTGTTCAAAGCATTGACTTTGAAATTAAAACAAACCGTGACATTGAAAACTCATACAGTCTAAGTGACGAAACATGCGTGCGAGTCCCTCCAACGACTCTCCGTGAAGTTTCCGGCTCTATGACCTTTCACAAGTCTCTTCTTTCTGCGGATTCTTCTAATGGAGAAGGTGAACCTTTCTTCGATGAACTTATGGGCGCAACTGCGACTAACGGACAAGGATTAGTTAATCCAAACGGTTCAACACCCGCAATATCTATTTTGTTTGAAGTAAACGCAACTAATTTTATCCGCTTTGACTTTTTCAAAGTCCATTATGAAATGCCCGAAACATCAGTATCGGGGCGAGACAGTCAAACAATGTCAGTAAACTTTCATGGTCTTTATGATTTAGCAGGCGCAGACCAAATGTGTGCTATTGCTTGTCGTGGCGCAGATAGTTCGATTGTAGCAAATTATGACGCTTGAGGGGGGCTTCATAAATGTCTCACACTATTACTGACAAAGACAAACTCACTTCAACGACAGTCTTTGGAAATAACCTTACAATTCACACGCAGATACAAACCGCACTGCGCACATTAGCCAACGGCGATAAAATTATTGATATTTCAATAACAAGAAAAAGTGTTGGAAATAACTGTTTTGCAGTTATCACATACGAAGACCAGTAGATTTAGTAAAGTATAGAAAAGAGAAGAGAAGTGAAAAAGTATGCCAGTATTGAAAAAAGAAATTGAACTAAGCGACGGAAAAAAGGTTTGGGTTCGTCAAGCCTCCGGAATGGAAAAAATTAAGATTGAGAATATCCAAGCGAAGGTTTTTAGAAAGACTCGCCACTTCGGAAAAGACCCCGCAGAATGGACTCCCGAACAAAACGAAGAGTTTGCCGATATGCTCGATGAAGCAGGCGGAGGAATGCTTAACCAAGTAGAGACTTGGATTCCCATTTGTATTATCGAACCAGTTGATTTTGATTACAACACACTGACCTCCGACGAAGTGCGCACATTGCTTGCATTTGTGCGTGGTGACACTTTGGAGGGTGGAGTCCCTTTGGACTAATCCATAAAATTGCACCATCCCTATGTAGCACATTTAAAGGCGTAATGCCATCTGATTTATACCTAAAATACAATGAAGAAAATGGCTACGAAAAGATGCAATTTGATATGGAAGTCGCAAGGGAGATAAGTGAAAGAATCACAGAGCAAAACGATGCCTCTAAGGGTAAAGGCAACGCTAACAAAGCAGTTGCTCGTCGCAATCAAAAACGCCATCAAAGAGAGTCAATAAGCAATAAAGAAATGGGCGGAATAATGGGCGATTGGCTAAAAAAAGGTGATTAAGAATGGCAAGAGCAGGTGCGGCAAGAGTCTTTTTCGATATTGTCGGAACTTTTCAAGCCAATAAACTAATCAAAGACACCGAAACCGCCGCCACTGTTCAAAAGGCAATTATGGCAGATGCCGCCGCAAACATTGCGGATTCATTCGATGAAATGGCTACTGCTGTTCTTGATTCAGTCGGTGAAATCACAGACGCATTTTTTGCATATGAAACGCAACTAATTCGTGTGCGCAAGTTTTACGGAGGAATGACCGGAGAAGCAGATAGATTCGCAGAATCCGCAAGAAACCTCGGTCTTCAATTTGGGTTTACTGGCGAGCAAGCACTTGCCGCATCCACAAGAACTTCTCAATTAAAGAATGTATTAAAATCCCAAGAAGCAATTATTGAGGCTACAAGAGCCGGTCTTTTAATGGCCGCAGTCGGTGAAATGGAAACCGAAATGGGTATGAACCGTATGATTGCTCTTGCGCAACAAACCGGCTTTATGATGGGTAATTTAACAAAAGCGCAATACGACCAATTAGGCGCAGAACAACAGGCTAATTTAGTGCGTGGAAATACCATGCGTGTTTTAGACCAGTTGAATACAGTTGAAAACACCTCCGTTGCTACAATGGAAGACATTACATTTGTTCTTAACCAATTTGCAAGTCAAGCAAGCATTGCTGGTGAATCAATTGGTGAAATGGCCGCTATGTCTGCGCTGTTGCTTGAAACTGGTGAAGAAGTCAGTCGTGCGGGAACTGGTCTGCGTATGATTTATCAACGCATAGGTAATGAAAATACTCAAGCAGTAAAGGAATTACAAAAGTTAATGGGTGGCGTTTCTGCGGCGACAGTCACACAAACAAAACTTTCCGACATTATTCGAGAAATTGGCCCTGCTTATGCGGCCATGAGCGCAGAACAAAAGCGAAACCTTGCTGTATCAATTGCAGGTTCTCGTCACTATGTCAAGTTTTTAAAGTTAATGGAAAACCAACCACGACTTCTTGAACTTCAAGCAGACGCATATTTAGGAACGCATGACGCTTTGACCGAGTTTAGCAACAAAGCAAATAGCGCAGTATTCGACATGGAACAATTAAATGCGGCGATTACAAACCTGCAAGTCGATTTAGGAGAGAATCTCGCCCCTGCATACATAAGGGCTACCGAATACAGTCATACATTTTACAAATCATTATTGAATCTATCCGAAACAGACTTTGGACTTAACACTATGGAAAATGTGATACAGGCTTCCGGTCTTTATCAAAATCTTGTTCGACCATTTGCAGATGTTGGATTTCAAGTCTTTAACATGATAATTGCGTTTAAAACTCTTGGCGCAGTCCAAAAAATGATGTCGATGGAGGCACACAACCAAAAAAACGCATACATGGCTCAAGCAAATGCTTTAGCATTCGTCAGTGCTACTCAAAACTCTTACTCTGCAAATCATAAAATCCTAAGCCAACAAATGAGTAATTCAATGAATACACTTTCCGGTTCAGTTGCCAATCATAAAAGTAAAGTTGATATGCTGGCAATGGCTCGTAAAAATGCAATCAATGTCACCTTTCAACAGGATGCGGCATTAAGAGGCTTGCAGGCATCATATAACTTAGGTATAACAGGATTATTGATATATCGAAATGTGACAGATTCATTAGGTGTAAGTCAAAGATTTACCGAAGGCTCTGTTATGAAATTGGGTCTTGAGATAATGAAACAAAATAATGCTGTTCGTCAAATTGATGCCGCATTAGGAACACATATAGCCGCACTTGTTGCATTCTCAAGAGCAAATATGGGTGCGGCGGCTTCACTACAAACATTTAATGCTTTTCAATCGGAAGGTGTTGCGGGTCTTCAAGCAAGAAAAGCCACAATGGATTCCGCAATAAACGCAAGAAGAGAAGAACATGCCTTGATGAATGCAGAATATGGTTTATTAAATCCCCTTAATGCGGCAGAAAAAGAACGCCATACAAGAACCTTGTTGATGAACAATAGTTTAATCAACGAGAACAGGCTCAAACTGGGAATTATTAAAAGTGACTTGATTAGACTACAATTAAACGGTCAAGCATTGCCGGAGGCTTTACTTACGGAAGTTGCGGCATTAGACCTTGCTAATAAAGAAATGCAAGAACACAACATTTTAATTGAGCAAGCAATTATTGGAACAGAAATAGCCGAACAATCAATTAAAGAACAAACAATGGCGCAAGACCGAGCAAACATGACAACGGGGCAAGCAGTCAAAGCAGATATGCAGGCTATATGGGCGAAAAGAAGCCTTGCAGGTGCTATGAAAGGTGTTCAAAAGTCAATGATGCCTATTGCTATGATATTACCATTTATTGTTGATTCCGAAAAGCAAATGAGCGCAATGATTACTGCAATGGTAGTTCCTGCTTTGTATAAGAAAATAACAGCAATGATTTTACTTAATGCAGAACAAGGAAAAACTGTTGTTCTTACTGGAATGATGACAAGCGGATTGTCTCTTGTTGGCGCAGGTTTAGCAATGGCGGCAGGTTTCTTACTGGTTGATGCCTTCGTTAGCAAGTCCGGTTTTATGTCCGGCCCACTTGACAACCTTACGGATTTCAATGAGGGATTAGACACTATGGAATCCCGTCTTGCAGACATTATGAGTGGCGAAGAAGCAATTCTGCCCGGAATTGTCGGTGCTTCAATGTCGGATATTAAAGGTAGTGATGAAGACCTCAATAGTGCATTAAGAACTATAAAAGATAAAATTGCAGAATACAAATCGGGTATGGGTGCGCTTGAATCGGACAGCATTCTTTACGGTGACATGGATAAGGCTTTGACAGCCGCAGAAAACGCAGAAGCAGATATACTGGGAGTAATTGACAGTAAAAAACGACTTCTGAATATCAACAGAACTCTTGATAACGATTTTGCTACTGGCGCAGAAATGAATACTTACAACCAAAAAATGTTTACTGGTTTAGACTTTACGCACATGTTCCCCGGCGGCGGTAAAGTAGGAATGGAATATGACAAAGAAATGTATAATGTCACTCACGCCGATTTAACAGGACAGATTTACCATGATTCATATGAAAACGAACAAGACGCTCTCGATAGAGTGGCAGAGTTAAATGCTATTTATGATAGAGAAGCACTCGTTGCGCAGAAGAATTATCTCGACTTAATGTTTGCGCAACAAGAGGATGCAAACCAAGATGCAGAAGACCAGTTAATTGCGGCAAATCAACAAGCAATGGGTGAAATGTTTGGATTTGCAAACGCAAGAGAAGAATTATTCTTCGGCCAACGACAAAACTTTACTGGCGCACTATACAAGCAAGTATCGCAAGGCGGTATTGAGAACCTTTTACACAAAACAGAAATTATTCAAACCAATGTCTTTAATGGCATGACATTACCCGAAATGGTTAGTCAAGTGGCAGACGGAGTGCGAGCAGAGATGAGAAGTTCGGGTATAGGTGTATGATATGAAAACAGTCTCTTTTGAACAGTCTTATTGGCTTGCAGGGTATTACGACGACTTTCATAGTGCGAGAGCAGTTGCAGATGATAAAAACCTTGCAAATGTGCGCACTAATATACACACACTTTCACATCATGGCAGTCTTTACGGCGGAGAAAACATTCTAAGTCCTCGTTTTTCCCACCCATATGTAGAGCGTGTAGGTAGCGGTGAATACGCCGCCACTGACCCTGCGCAACATGGAGGCACAAGTTCAAATGATTCATGGGATTATGCGCAAACGGTAGATACAAAATTGAAAATGAATCGAGGTTTGCATGAATGGATTACTGTTGATACAGCAAACACTGATGGTAGTTTTACAGAAAATCAACCAAGACTTCTTGTTCCGACTTCTCTTGCGGCAAATAGGCAAAAGTGGAATGGTGCAGGCAACGAAGGTTATCTTCGCTTTCTTAACGGAAATGATACTGATGGTGATTATTACATGCCAACAGGAACTATTGACCCGACACTTGGAGGTTCACGCTCTCTTAATTACGCAGGCTCATATTTAACAAACGGAGTTCACACAGGCGGGTTTGCCCGATTACTGCGTGGAGAATTAGACAAAGAAATAAAACACACTTTTTTTACAAGCGTTTATACGGGAGAAGCCCCGCAGTCTGCTCTTTCTTTTAGCGAAACAAGACCTTCAAAATACTTATTCAATGTAAAATCTCCTGCGCAACAACAATTCCTTGTCAATAGTATTTACAATGATGTAAATGCAAGCAGAACTTCAAGAATACTTACCTATGATGGCGCATTGCGTATGCGTGGAGTCGGTGAAATGTTTCATTTGCGCATAGCGGCGCATAAAATTGGAGATTGGACTTTTGATAATTATATTCTTAAAGTGGGCTACAAAGGAAGTGCCTCTTACACCACTACAAGCGACGACTTTAGTGACACTGCATCGTTGGCTACCATTCCCATAACTCTCTCCAATTTAGGCATCACAGGGGCTTTAAATCAATGGCAAGAAGGACAAGCCTCTGCCGCCGCATACAATCCCGATTCTATTTGGGCCGATGTGTATGTTTTCTTTAATTTTACAAACAACACATGGCAAGCATACCAAAACGATGTGACAACAGCCTTTGCAACAGGTTCAATCAATACAGCATCGGGATTAACTATGGCTACTGCGAAGGGTTGGAGTCTTGACGCTAAGTGGTCGGGTGGAGGCTCGCATGGAGTAGTCCTTGATACACTAATTGATAGGGCGGCAGTATGCTTACCTCTTAACTGGCGTGCGGGAACAGCAGAGTTCCCCCCACTTATTAACTCAATGTCTTATACAAGTGGGGCAGACAGCGTATCAAGTATGAGTATTACACTACTTGATGACTTAAACGATTACTCTTTGTCTGCGCTTACTACTGGTTCTTCTGCAACAGAATGGCGGCTTCTTTCTTTTAGAGATGATGAGTCACGGCCTATTTGGTCGGGCTATCTCGAAGAAATTGCGCACGACCAAAACAGCAAACAAAATACACTTGAAACCAAACTTACCGCAAGAGATTCCTCAAGTGTTCTCGACCGTGTTTTGCCTATTTGGGAAACAGGAACAAATGCGTTTTTCTCTTTGAATCAACACATATCAATGGACTCTGTAAATACAAAAAGAGCGTATGATACACAGACTTTAGCAGACTCTATGAGATTTGGTTCTTCTTCGCTTACATTAGGTGAAAATACATTAGGGTTTAACAAGTATGATGTTTCTCCATCGGGCGAAACACATCAAAAAAGTGGCAATCCAAGAACCCATTTGTTTTCGGGACAATCAATTCAAATGTATATCGGTGAAGATGAAGCAGGCCCAAATAATTTAGAGAAGCAGTGGGAAGGCGGAGGCGAAGTAAATGTAGAAGCAGGAGGCGCAGACAACACATGGTCTTTATGTGAGGTAGTTGGATATTCAAGCGACCAAGCGGCAAATAAATTAGCATTTTATGTCAAGTATGAAGATGATACAGCAATTACATTTGCCAGTGCTAATTTTACACGAAAAACAATTACTTCATACAAAGGATTGGCTACTAATGGAAAGATTCATGTAGAGGGAACAAACGGTTATGACAATGTAGCAGGCGGTTATACTATTGGAAGTATGCAAGTTATACGCAATCGCATAGATGGCGCATTAACAAGCACTACTTCAACAGGCGCAGGAATGTGGGTAAAAATAGTCACTACTACCGATATGCCAACAGGAACAAATGATATTCTCTTTGAAGTTATTACAATTGACCTGCATAACACTCCCGTTGCAGGTGCTACCAATTACGCTACTCAACAAACCACAACCGGATATACAAGTCCTGCTTATGCTACTGGTGAAGAAAATCAACACCTTGTTGATGTGACTACTGATTCTGCGCATGGTTTATCGTTTGGAGATGTCTTCGTTATTCAAAACGGTATGAATCCAAATGTTGATGCAGGCAATCTATACGCACAAACTCCATTTACAGTTATGGCTTCTATTACATCGACCAAAGTTCGTTGCATTGTTCCTCGCATGGAACAAGGAATAAAAACACTTACTGCGTCAAGTGCAGGAAATAGAGGGCAAGTAGTAGATTTGCGCAAACTTAGTGCGCACGCATCTCCTATTGCGCACAGAGTCCCAAAGGTATTACCTTTGCTTGCAAAAAGAGATGGTAGCGGAAATGGGATTTTTAATAATGATGGTTCAAGCGGTGACTTTTTAAAGTTTGCCAATGTCAAACACAGTCGTATTCATGCTCGCTGGATGCGTGACTTACCTCTTTCTCCTTTCTTTAGAGCGCAATTTGGAGTAATTGACCCTATCCCTTATTGGCGCACAGGAATAGGCTCTGCTACTCATAGTGTTCTTTCCCCTAACTACATTGCGGCACATGGTTCAACTGGTTATTCAAGCACAGGAACACCGACTACTTGGAATGGTATTCGTGCAACACAACATACTTCGGGATTTATTGACGCAGACACTACTTCAATTCACTTTGATGACCCCGCTATGTGGTGGTTTATTAAAAGATACAACATGGAAGACGAAGGATTTATCCTCGAACTTCTTGACACAGAAACAGGAGACTCTCAATACTGCATAGCAAATGGAGTCACTAACCCTTCTGCAAGTCAAGCATTAACTTGGACTGCATCTACTGGCAGATTTACAAGCGCAAGTCAAACAATGTCAAAAGGACAAATTGTAATACATGAAGGATTTGACCACTATGACTTAAACGGTGTTTTTCAAGTAAAAGATGTGACAAGTTCTACTCAATACACAGCAAGTAGATTAAAGTTTGAACCAATGATTAACGAGTTTTCTTATGCTAAATCTGTCGCTCAAGGTGGTTCTCAATGGTCGCTTGGTTCTTCACACCACTTTAACGACCCCGACGCAATAAAGGTAATCCGTGATACGATAGAGTTCGTTGGTTCTCCCAGTGTTCAAATTGCACCAGTAAACCAAACAGGAATACTGCGATACAATTATATTCAAATTACTGGTGTTAAAGGAATTAAAAAACAATTTGACATTACAAAAACAATTATTAGTCTGCGCAAAATTGATGAAAGCAATGGCTACAAGCACTTGTATGTTCTTTGGGCGGATATGCGCAATGATGGAACAGCAAACGCAGATGGTGGTTTGCGCAAAACCGACTTTGGAATGATTTTACCAACAACAAAAAATTACAAAGTAAATGTTGCGCTTGCCGACCAGTTCGATGAGTCCGGATTCCCCGATGTATTTACTGAATTAAAAATTGGTGAAGATGTCGATATTTGGCAATTTGACGCAGAAGCAGAACCTTACTATGGAACTTCATGGTCTGCTTTACGAGGCGGTAGCAACGAAGAATCAATTGACGACAGGTATGCTAATTGGGAGGACAAAGGCGGTTCATTCCTTGTTATCGACGCATCTCGCTTTTACAATCTTAACACTGCCGCAACAGGTGGTAGAACAGGATATGCAAGCGGTGGTCTTGTAGATTTCGGAGACTATGTTCTTGCAACAAAGGGATTCCCGTTTTTAACAGACGCATACTACAAAGCGGCAATATCCTCATACAAGACAACAGCAGGAACAACAATTCATCATCACCCGAACTCTTTGTTTATGCTCAACGATAACACCATTATGACAGAAGACATTGCTCTCGGCAATACAGTTCTATTCGTAGATGACCACTCGCAATTCCCGACTGCTGGAACAGGCGCAATCATTTGTCAAAAAGGAACTAACAGAGGTCAAGAAGATTTAGTTTATTATTACTCATGGACTGGTAAATCGTCTCACGCAGTATTTGGAGATAACTTGACAGGTGTTTTTATAACAAGTCTGCCAAACGCAGAAGACCCAAATACTGTTAAAACACTTGTTGCAAGTGAGCGTGCAGGCTACTCAAGCCCTGCTTCAAGAGCAGATATTATACTAAAAACAACAGCAAACACTGCGGGTATTTTTGAAAAAGTTCTGGTGTTTAACACACCCTCTGCACTATTCCCGTTGCGGCTTTCCGTAAACATTGAAGGCATTATAAGAAGCCAAAACAGAGGAACATATTACGCAGATGATAAAATGCGCAGTATATTTTCAATTACAACAGCAGATACATGGGCGAAAAATACAACTTTGCCTTGTATTTACGAAATGCCAAAAACAAGGTATATGCCGGATGCGGTCGGTTCTGCGCATAGAGACTCATTCGGTTCAATGTTTGATGGAAAAGGCATGACTATTATGAATGTCGCTACAAACATTGTCGAAAAAGACGGAAATGGTGTAGGTGCAAGACAGACTACTTTAAACTGGATGATGGGTAGAGACAATATATTTACTATTCGACAGCAAATACCATCTAACATTGCTTTTACAAGAGCAAATCTACTTCATTCGTCAATGAATACAAAAATGGGTGCGCAAATTACAAATGTGCGTGTATATTTTAATGGAAACAGCAACTACGCAGAATACCCAGTTCCCGTTGAAGGTGCTACTACTCGATGGCGTGTAATCCAACACCCAAAGGTTTTCAGTGAAGCAGAAGCAATGGCTCTTGCAAAACAAGAGTTTTTGCGTGAATCTAATTCGCAGGTGTCAATACAAGCATCGGTATTATTGCAAGCCGGAGAAAGTAGTAAAATGCTATCCGGTGGTCGATATGGTTATGTGCAAGATGTTATGCGCAGAGGATTTTTATATCATAAGAAAGCAAATGCTTCTTGGACTAATTTATGGGGCGGTATGCCGTTTAACGGAGTCCAAGACCTTGCGCACTCGCCTCAAACACTATTTACTCATCTTATCAACGCCAGTTCCCTCACAGACGGCGACACAAGAGGCTCAAGCATAACTACTGTTCAAGTAATTGTTGAAGAACAAACCACCTTAGAAGCGAAAGGAATACATGTTCATGGTGCTACCGGAAGTAATACCGCATCCGGAAACTTGGTGTTTGCAATATCAAGTTCAAACACTACTGCAAAAGTAGATACCGATGGTGCAGGTTTTGGTGCATTAGTGACTTTACAGAATGGTTGGAATACAGTGCTTGGTAGCACATCGGGCAAAAGGGTTTCAATCTATTGCGACACAGGATTTACAAATCATCAAGGAACTCATGCTATTAACTATCAATTCGGAATATCAAGAAGCAATGGTATTCCTCATTACGGAACAAACAGTTTAACGCCTTGTCTTAAAGTAATCAGTGTTGATAAGAATACACCAAAGGTTAGTGCGACTACGGGGAATGAATTAAGGCTTGCTATAAGCCTTCATGGTGCTTCGGGAAATGGTCGTTCGACTTCGCCAGTAAGTGACGCAAACACATACAAGTTATGGGTTTTAGATTATGTATTCGATGGCGCAACGACTGGTTCTTCGGGTTCGGAAAAGCCACCGGAATATGATGTTTCTTCTCTTTCGGGTTCTGCGTCTGTTGAAATTACAGGAAACGGTATGTTTGAAGTTCAATTACCGTCTTCATACTCAAGCACAGCAAAGAAAGTTATTTTTTCTGTTGATTATGATTATTTACAAAGTATTTGCCGCAGAATAGCAAAGCGAAGTTCGTTAATTTATAATGCGCATGATATTACAGGATTAACCACATACAACGCAGGCGGTTTCAATACAAGTAGTGCGTTCCCTCTCGGACATAGAATTGATGTGGGAATGGGTAAACAAAGTGCTTTGCGCACAGCATATTATGCGCCTCGTCTTGCTATTGTAGATGACATAATTTATGTTCCCGCTTCTACGGTGTCTTTAACTGATACGCACATGGATTTATCCAGTGAAATACTTAACATTGCAGGTATTACATGGGAGAAAAAGAAGAAGGAAATTGATACAGTCACTTTGGATTTACAAAGAACTGAAAAGCATTTCAAATATACTCTTTCGGGTATTTTCAAACAACTTGCAGAGGATGGGGGCGGAATACCAAACAGGCCACCAAGACCCGAAGTTCCCCCTCCAACTACCCCTCCGGTTTTACCTTTGCCACCTTTGGGCGGCGGCGGTTCAATTAAGCCGCAATCGTTTAACTCAAGGGGCGGCGCAGGTGGCGACCCATCAAGCATGTTTGCGGGTATGTCTGCAAATCTATTAGGAACATCAGTATTTAGAGGATTGAAGGGTAAAGCATCCTTTGCAACAGATGTTGGTTTGTCCGATGGTTCTTTCAGTGTAATAGGTCAAAACAGACCCTCTACGGCTTTATCATCGAACCGTGACATAGACGGCATCGAATCAACAATGATGAGTAGCGAAGGCGTAAGCATACCCTCAAGCGACGGTTTCGCTCTTGGTGGCATCACTGACCCCGAAGCAGGCGCACAGGGCGAAAAACACAGCCACAGCATCAATGTGCGTGTGCCAAATGATGTTTCGGCAGGTGGCTTTGTAGAAGTTATTGCGCAGTTTTCACTTGAAGGAGATACTTCACTAAAAGGAGAATTGACAACATCAGTGACTTGCGCAGAAACGGCGGCTACTGGCAGTCAAACAGTTCTTGTAAGTGGTTCGACAAGCAGACAAAGTCATACATTGTTTTCAACCAGTGCGCTAAACGGCGCAGAAGTAGCAGGTAATACACTGACAATCAAAGTAGAAAGAAATCCTGCGCAGGGCAATGACAACGCCGGATATTCGGCGGTGACTATTCATTCTTTGTCTGTTAAAATACGCAGATATTCAAATCATGGTGTTGCGCAGAGCAACAGTATGAAGCCATATTGATAAAGTGGACTTGGGTGGATTTGAACCACCGACCTCCCTCAACCAAAGAGGGTGTGCTTCCTCTACACTACAAGCCCTTAGAATAAGTGCGGGAGGCGACTAAGGAGGAAAACGAGACACAGACCGAAACCAATCGGAGACATGTTATCGCACTCCCGCAATTTAACCTTGTCTCTATGTTTTATTAAACCCACGCTTTGCGAAGTTCTTTGATACGCCTTGCGGTAGTTCTACCAACGCCTTTAATTTTCATGAAATCCTTCTGCGTATTTTTAGACTTTAATAATTCTCCAAGTGACCCGTATTTTTCAAGTAATGCAATCGCAATAGGCTCTGTAATACCTTGTATCGCAATCAACGCTCGCAGTCTTGGGTCATTCGGCATCTCTTTGATAGCAGGTTGAAACCTTGTGCGCATTGTGCTGTTCATATTCAATATAGCGAGCCATTCTACGAAGTCATCCATGTCGTTGAACTCGATGAGGCGAACCTTTGGGAATTGCGAGTAAAGAGTCATTTTAAATGATTTTATAATTCTTTGTTGGCGCAGTATCTCTCTTGCCACTTCTTGCCTTTTCGCCTTGCGCCCTTTGAAGTATGGTTTTAGAGTAGTGTTATACACTGCGAGGATTGGGTATTCGACTGCTTCGCACAGTTCGGATAACTGATGTTTTACAGTGCGCCCGTTGCGCCCTATTCCGAGGATGCTACGGTAAAGGTCGTTAATCTCCTTCGCTTCGATTCCGTAATCCCCGATGATGTAGTCACCAGTGCTTAGTCTTTTAACGATGCACTGCCCCTTAGAGTCAGTATTCTTGTTGCCGACTTTGACGAATAAACGATGGAGTAATTTATCATTCTCTCTATCGTCTGCGACTATCATTAAATGTATTCTGCGCAGAGAGGGTATTTAAGCGAGTCTTTCAATAGAGGGGGTTTCCGGCCATCGGTTGCTGTAAAGCCCAACGGAGGCTCTTGATGACACCACGCAACGCATTGTAATTGCGTATCGCTCTGCGCATCTCCGAATCATCCGACCAAGTCCTATCGGTCAAGACTTGAAGCCATCTGTCCCGCAATTTCGATGCTTCTTTGAGCGTCGCTATCATTTCTTTTTCACTGCGCACAGAACCAACACCCTTCTCCATTGCATAGATTATGTTTTTGATACCAATGTGGACTCGGTGCATGTTCGTATTTGCGCACTGCGCCCGCTACATACTTTCGAGTAATTCCTTCGATATAGTCTTGCCAACCAAGACTCTCTATGAAAAGGCATATTTTGTCTGTTATATCATGGTTCTCTTCGGCAGATAATGCAGAGGGGGGTGCGTAGAATGCTAACTGTCTGCGCATCTCTTGAACCAGTGCGACCCGAACATGATGTGGTGGGTTCGATACACCGATTGCACGCTCAAGACACGGCGGTAGTGCGCACTCTCCGTTTGTTGCGCCGACCGATATTCCTTCACCGATTGAAACCTTCTTGCGCACAGGTATTGGGTTATCAAAAGCCCATTTTACCAAATCAAAGCATTCACTTTCCGCAATAGTGCCTTGAAAGGGGTCGATATTGATGTATTCCGATAGAGGTCTTTCCGGAATCCGGTAATTAAAAGGGTCTTGCGCAAAGTCATGTGCAGGAATAGTCACCGCCCACTTGCCACGCTTAGGATTGTATGTTCCCGAAACCCTTGTTAATTTTTCCGGATAACCGACTCCATCGAGACTGCTTAATCCCTCTGCCATCTTTCGCTCATATCGGTCAAGATGAATAGCCCATTCTCTGCCCCTTACAGGCCGTTGAAAGCATTGGTGGATATGAAACCCCCTGCCGGTCGCAACGAGCCTTACATCGCCCTCTAAACGCTTAATTAGTGCGGCGACATCATGCTTAACATCATCCATAGTGAAATCTTCGTTCATATCAAAGTCCCACCATGCTCTATCCATAATGGCAGAGTCATAGTTCCCGACTTCATCGAAGGGGAATAGCGAGGTGTAGATTGAGGTTTTTCCGTTTAGATTGCGGATATACTGAACAAACTCTTGTCTGTTGTTGCATATCGTTCTCTTGAGTCCGACCTGCCGAGGGAATTGAAGCATACAAATCAACCGAGGGGATTAGTCCTTAAGAATCACACGGTTGTTGCAGTGAGGGCAAACAGCGATTCGCTCGTTGCCAGTCTCAATATCACCAGTGAGCAACATCATGGGTTTCCCCTTTTCATTACTGACTTTCATTTCACCATCACATTCTGCGCAGATTATCATTCCTCTTCACCATCCAGCATCCAATCCCATTCTCTTTTAGCGAGAACATTGAAAAATACTCTTGAGTTCATATTTAGAAGCATTATTCCTCACTCCCAACATCTCTTGCGCACTGCATACAATGCAATTTACCTTCAAATTGCGGATTATGAGCCAGTGGTTTCACGCACTTTATGCGCAGATGCTTTGGTGGTATCACCACTCACCGACTCCCGTTAATTCACTCTCGCAAGCAGGCGCAAAGTCGCACCATTGAGGGCAGAAGTAGTCCGACCAAACCATAGGTTTTTCATGCGCCTTTAATCCGGCGATTGATTTATCCAGTGCCTTGATGAATGCCGTATGACTGCGCCCATTGACCTTTTCAACGATTAGGATTCCCTTTTCATCTCCGAGCATGACTTGTCTCTTTGGGTCTTCGACCATTTTCATGACGAAGTCCACATTGTCGGCGTCGGGTGCAAGGTATGCGAAGTGTGTAATTGGTCGAGTCTCTCCCATAAGGCGCAACATGTGCGCATAGTAGCAGAGTTCTCTGCGTGTGCGTGACAGTTTTCCGTCGTTCATATTTCCTGTTTTCAATTCATAAATACAAAGTCCACCATCGGGATGAACTAACACTGCGTCAATCAACCCGACAAGGACTACATCACGCTCTGCGTCATAGACTGCTCGGTATTCTTCATACTCTATCGGCTTGAACTTGTCAATGCCCCATAAATCAATGCGCTGTTGCTCAAGACACACCATTTCGTCTATCCCGTCTTCATGTTTTTCGACAGGGATTAGTGGCGCAAGGGTGCTTTGACCATCCCAATTATCATAGAGTTCTTCAAGAGCAGTGTGTATGCGTGACCCTCTCTCCATCTGCGGAGTAGCAGGCATTCGCATATCCTTCAAGACAACCTTTTGCATCCAAAATTGACGAGGACATTTTGAGTATGTCATAAAAGAAGACTTGCTCAATTTAAGCAATTTCCCCTCTTCTGTGGGGTCATAACTTGCGTTGATTTTCAATTCTGCAATTGACATTTTAGAAGGGTCTTTCATTCTTCCTCATCCCGCAATTTATGCTCGCAGGCCGGACAGTGAATGGGTAAAGCAATATCTTCAAGAATTGGAGTATTGATTTTGAATTGACATTCCGGACATTCTTCTTTATGAAGCAATCCCTGTGCTTCAAGCATACGAACCATAACCATGTTCAGTTTGTCGCATTCTGCGAATACAACCCTTAGCATTTGGTGTTGCTGTTCAAGGTTGCTACCCATTTCTTCAATCAATGCTTGCAATTGTTTAATTGTCGGTTTCTTCGTCTCTCTCGCCATAACTTAACCACCTATCAATACTCATATAAACCCATTGCTCATAACCAACCCATATCACTCATTCCGTTGAGTGCATTCTCAAGCCGAACAATATCCCATCCCATGACTTCATAATATGGTTCGACTTTGTCAAATACAAATCGTTCTGCTATGTGCTTGTAGCCTATCTGCGCAATACCCTCGACTTCTCTTGGGTCATCGAAAGCAATGTATTCGCCTTTGTCGTTTAGTGTTGTTAAGAAGTAGTCATCCTTGCGATAACCTTTCCCTAAATGCGTATTCGCCCACTGCGCACCTGCTCTTGCCTCGCCCAAAACCTTGTATTCGCTTAGATTTTTGTTTAACTTTGCTTTGATGCAAAGGTCACGAACGGGAATATCACTCGATATTATTTTGCGCACTAAACCCTCAACCTCTTGGGTAATCTCGGATTCATTCTTTTCGTTAAGTATTCCATGAATTGTAGATTGAAGGGCAGACTTTAGCGCATTGGGTAATCGCCCCTGCTTCATTTCAATGCCCTTCACATAGATTTCGGGTGTGTGGTGCTGTCCCTCTGTCCAAGAAACACTCGCCGCATATCTATTCTTAGCCATGATGAGGAATGTATCGCACCACTTCTCAAACTCTGTCTCAATTGGACTCATGCGCTCATTTACTGTGCGTAGAATCTCTAAACCCTTTTCGGGAGATGGTATGTCACACATAATAGAGTCAGTGTGGCCGTAGCGCACTGTGCAACCTAATTCGTTTGCAATGTCTCTTAACTCAAAAAGTGTTTGTCGAGAAGTGAAAGTGATAGCCGCCGCAATATCCGGATGGTAAAAACCAACCTTGCTATCGCCTGCAACACCATACATCGAAGCAACGAGGGACTTAGTAGCATACTGCAATGCGTCATACATTTTTCGCTTCTTTTCTGTCTCCGCAGACTTCATCAAGTCTTTGTATCTGTTGCGTAGAACGGTCATTTTATCCATTTGTCGGACAAGCAAACCTTCTCTCTGCGCAAACTTAACTCCATTCCCGCAATCATCTCCGCTTTCATCGAGAGTAGTCCAACAAATGTTGTTCTTCTTGATATTTGAATGATACATTGCCTTAATATCCATAATTCCTATGTTCTTATACACTCCGACCTCCGGCTCTTGAATATCTGCGCCTTGATAATCGACTTTATCGAATTGAGGTTTGCTCGGTATTTTTTGCTTGAAGTCTTCGTCACGCAGAGCGAGGATAGGGAAAACCTTCGTTATGTATGGGGTAGTGCGTATGTCGCACTGCGCAATGTGTTGAACGGCGGTAAAGTAGTCCAGTGCGCCGACCAAGTCGTTTAGTCTCGGTAAAAGGCGAACATCTTGTCTTGCGTAGTCGAGATATGTGCCAATATCTGTAAAATAGGTGTCATGCCCGTCTTTCAAATCAACCTTAGTTTCCTTTAAGCAGTATTGAGATACTGCGCCTAATCCCATCGAAGGCAATTGCCCGTTCTTCAAAGTCCATAACTTCTTAAACGCAATCATCAAGTCTATGGTGTTGTAGCCTGCAATCGGTTGCGCCCACTCCCCAAAATCATATCGGACTTTGCGCATAGGGGAAAGTGTGCGTATCTCAAGACCGTTTGCCTTGAATCTCTTGAAGAGTTGCTGGCAATCTGCATTGACGACATTCCAACCAGTGAGTATGTCGGGGTCACGCTTGCGCATAAGTCGAGCAAAGTCTTGCAACATTTCTTTCTCACTGTTGAAACACTTGAACTTGCGTTCACCGCTTGCGCACTCCTTCATTCCTTCGGGGTGTTCCTTGCAGGGAATCGAGTCATAGAAACCGGCTTTGTAATCGGGATGAGTGAATAGGACATACTCTCCATCCTCCGAGTCTTCGATGACGATAATGGTTATTTGTCCCGAATCCATCATCCACTCCATGTCAAAAAACCATGTCCTGTGTTCATACATGGGTATATTGATACGGTTCTCAACAAGAACTCGGTTGGGATGCGCAATGTTTGCCTCCCATGTGCGAACCTTCTTTGCGGCAGTGCGCAAATCATCCGTGTTGTCGAACTCTATCCTCCGTAATTCTTCCCCGTAAAGCCCCTTGTAAGACATATCGGGTAAGATGGTGAATGGTTGTCTTAAATTGCCTATGGTATGAGACTCAACATAGCAGAACGGTTTGCTTGTTTTGGTCATCGTCTGCCGATTGCCTTCTACATCTCTGTATCGGATTAAGACGCTATTCTTCTTCGTTCTCTCTACTATCACTGTTAAGCCTCCAAATGTTATGATGCCCTATGTCCTCATAAACCCGCCGAGCCATAATATCTCCGACATCGGCGTAGTCACATACTTTAGTGTAGCCGAGGGAAAGAACAACAGATTCGAGTCGTTGCATCGACACCCCTTCAATCGGGTTAATGATGGTGACTTTAGGGATAATGCGCAGGAGGTCGGATTTGTTGCGCTCATTCAACAGAAGTTTATGTAAGCCTCGACTTCTCCATTCTTTGCGAACATAAGTGTTGCCAACGAAAGCAAAATCACCAATGCGCAGAGAACCAGTGTAAGCAATTGCTTTGTCTCCCACCCATAAAACCCAATAAATCATTTTATCAAAAACAGAAGGATAACCCTTTTCTGTTGCGCAAGGCAAAACCTCTCTCCAATCTGTTTCTAATTCTTCATGTGAAAATGCAAAGGTTATGCGCATATCGGACAACATGCCAATCATTCTTTTCGTCGGCCAGTTGGTCTTGTCGCTATTCCGTGTGTGTTAAGCCATTTGTAAATCGTCATCGGTGATACTGCGCACTCTTTGGCAATAGAAGCCATACTGCGCCCCTTTCCGGCGTATTCATTCGCAAGCCACGCTTCTTTACGGTATGTCTTATGGGAAGAAACAGTGTTCTGCACACTGACGATTACTTGGTGTTGTTCTCCACACTCAAGACAAACGACATTCTGCGCAGAATCATTATCGACTCCGACTTTCAATTTAGATTCACATTCATTACATTTAAAACTTAATTTCATTTATTTAACTCTCCTGTATTCATATACTGCGTGGGGATAAAAGATTCTTTCAATATATCCCCATTTTGCGATAAGTTTCAGTATCAAACCAACCGATGTCGAAGAAAGGGCATTCTGCGGTATCATTACCTCATTCACCCTTTCTGTTATCTGCTTGCCATACAAAGTCTGCCCGACCTCCATTTCAAACAAAACGACTGCAAATACTGCAACCTTTCGGTGTATTTTATGTAGTGACATTACTTCGCCCATTTGTGACAACACTTGCTCAACCTGTTCCTGCGTAAAAGTCTCAAATGTTCGACTGCGCAGTGTTCTTGCAAAGTTGGTGTTATCCCTCATATGCTCGGCAATGTTAATTGGCATTTGCAACCTCCCGTTGAAATATGACTGTGTCTTGTAGTCCACCTTGAGAGATAAGTAATGAAATACCTCCGCCCAAAGGTGTTAAATCGAAGAATTGCATATCTACTGCGCCAGTCATTGTGCGCAGAACATTTTCAAGACTGCCACCGATAACTGTTGCGAATTGTTTAGATGTATGACATAACGCTGTGCGTGTGCGACCTTTGATTTCATCTCCTGCGCTCAACCAAAGAATGCTGTCGCTTGAGCAAGAGAAATCATAGTGAGATACTTTTTGCCCGTTCATAGAAGCACTATCCATTGCGTCGAGTATCTTCGCTACATCTACTGTTAGTTCACTGAAAGGTTCGATAATGCCACCAGTGGATGAGGTGTATTTTCCTTCGTTCTTCATTATTGCGTTAATGAAACGCTCACTGCTGTCCTTAGACCATTCTTTGACAGTCTTCTTAGTGTGCGTAAAAGCCTTAGCATCCTCGCTACTGATTAGAGTTGTTTGCTTTGCCTTAGAAACGATTTTGATTTTACCATCCTCTTGAGTCAAGCGCACTGAACCTTTATGTTTGGATAGTGCGCCGAGCATCAAAGAGATGTTTGCTACTACAATTGTATTACTGCTTGTTTGCATCGGACATTGCGCAGTGAACTGTGAGATGCTTGTTATGCCATCCCGAACAATGTTGCAAGTCTGCGCATAACCATTTTCTGCCTTTATTGTTGTTCCCTCAACCTGCGGAATAACCTTTCCGTTGATTGTTGCGTTTCTTTGTGTGCGCTTGAGAAGACCTTTGAGTGCGTCGGTCATGATTACTATTTCTTGCATATATATCCCTTACCCAATAGTCAATATAAACCCATCGTCACTCGAAATTGAATGATTCGGGCCGTTGTCTTAGCATTTTATCGAATACCCTTTGACACTGCGCACATTTTAGTGCGCTCTCTGTATCTATTTCGGGGTGAATCGACTCATGTTTGCCGACAGAGGGGAAACCTCTGCATAGAACATAAGAGAATGTGCCATCCGGTGTGCAGTCGATTGCGTAGTGTATGCGAGAGGAACGCCCCTGCATCAAAACCCGCTTGACCCGTTTAACCGGCATTTTAACCCCATGCCAAGAAAGGTAGTCCAGTCCAAGTGACTTCTCCATCCTTGACACTTAAGACAGTGTGCGTAGAACCTAAATGCTCTTGATTGAATCCTTTCATTTCTTCGATTGATGCTCTAATCTCCCATGCGCTTGCGTCGAGGTTCTTATCTGCCTTGACACCTGCGGCGAGGTCGCCCTTCTTGGTGTATCGAGTCATCCAAAGTTGCTGTGAGAAGAGGCGCATAGTGCCTTTTTCCCATTCCGGTTCTTCACCAATCTTCATCAATCCCTTTTGGCCGTTGCCAACATCTGCGAATTGCATTTTGTTTTTCAAGTGAAATGTAAAGAACACTGCATCGACAGGCAATTGGTGCGCTCGATTAGCAATATCTCGGAACAATTTGTTGCGAATACGCCATTCGGCTTGATTAAACTTGTCACCGTCTTCGACATTGACAGGGTTTTTACTGCGGTTCATAAGAACATCAGTCATTGCGAACTCGCACCACTTGAGGAATGAAGACATACCATCCATAATTACTGCGCCGACTTCACCATCACGGCATTTCTGCGCAACAATGTTAATGAAGTGACCCATTTTATCGACAAGAGCCGTGTAGTTAGTAGAATTGTCTTCGTTGAAAATAGTATCATCCAATTCATCATAGAGAGGGATGACAAGGATATTCGCATCATCGGGATAGTTAGCGGCAATCGTTTGGACTGCGCTATTATCCACATCGAAGATGATGATTTGCTTCTCTGCGCCGATGTGTTGGCGAGCAAGTGATACGGCAGTGCCAGTCTTAGCGGTATTTTCTTTACCGACAAGAGCCATGCGCACCGTTTGAGTGCGAGAACGCTTCTGCGCAAACAATCCCTCATAGTGCGCTTTCATGTCACGCGTTGGAGTCTTGTCTGCCTGCGAGTCCTTGTTGCCTTTTTTAGCCGTAGCCCATGCGTTTGCCATTCAAATCACCATCCCATAGAGTCTTGCTCGCCTTCTTCGGTTTCTTCTGCGCCGTCTTCTGCGCCGAGTCCTTCGACGGAGTCCATGACCCACCATCCGGAAACGCTCATACGAGGCATTCCGTCGTCTTTGCCAATCCAACCGCCACCGCAAGCGATGACAATAGAGCCGACTGCGAAATCAACCTTTGATTCTTCTTCCTTCGATACCCATAGGTCAATCGGAGGGATAGGAGAGGTGATGTCAAGGTCTGCAAGAGTAATGATGTAGCCACCTTTCTCTCTTGGGTCAATGTGAGCGACTTCAAGCGGCATTGCGCAGAGCGCATCCCACTTCTCTTTGTCACTCAATTGTCCGAGCCAACCTTCAAGGTCTGCAAGACCAACGAGAGGGGTGACACCTGCAAGTTCCTTCAAGAGTCCGTTGCCTTCTTCATCGAAAGGCGCACTATCGAACATTGAGATGAGTTTTTCATCACTGTTGAAGACAGAAACCTTCGTCTTGGTATATCCAATGTCACCATTGCGACCCAATTTCACCGGCAATGTGCCAGTGACGAATGTTGGGTGAATTGCCAGTGCGTCATCACCGTTGAATCGAACCTTGATTGGTCGAATCTTCTTGTCGCCTGCGCTGTTTCCGAGGAATACGCAATCACGCATTGGTTCACTTTGCGCTCGGTATCGACCGTAGCGGTAATTTGGACTGCCCGAAGGCCATGTCGGTGAACCCTTGTCTGCAATCAAGACGAAGTAGCCTGTGCCATCGTTAATGTCTAAAGCCGCCTGCGGCAATTCAGTGACATGCTTTTCGGAAGAAGAAATATCGAAGGCTTGCTTTCCTTCAAGAGATGGGTTATGCACATAGCGGTAGCCGCCGTTCATATCATCGTTCAAGAATAGTGCGCAAACACCTTGAGAAACAAGCAATGTGCGTGCTTCTTCATCGAGTCCCATGAGGTTTGTCTTCATGTTCTCGTATTGTCGAGCCGCAATATCCTTTGTTCGTGGGACACTGATGAACATTCCTTCGATGTTTTCGCAACCGCTTCGGGCAAGTCGTGCTGTGACTACTCGCAATTCCGCCGCCGCCATTCGGAGGCACTTCATTTCAATGTCTGCTTGAGACAAGCCGTTTGCCTTGAGGTTTGCACTGTTCGCAGACATGACACTTTCATGCTTTGCGAGCAGGTTCTCTACTGGGCATCCGACATTCTTCGCTACTCTTTCAATTATATTTTGTTCAACCATGTGTTTCAATTCCCTTGTATTCTGTCCTATGTCTGTCGCTCATATAAACCCCCCGTTCAAAGAGAGAGCATCCTCGCAAAATCCCACCGAACAACGCTTTCATCAACGCCCATGACAATGTCACGCTCGCTTATTATTGCGCATTCGACAACCTTTGCAATCATTTTTGCATCGGCAGGACTGTTTGTTGCGTAGTCGAAAACTCTGCGCACTACGCTACGCATATTCATGTTGCCACTTAACTTAACTGCGTCTTCAACCGACTTCTCGGTTGTAGCAAGGCGCAGATAACGGCGAGCGTCAAAACCTTCTCCCATTTCAAGAAGAAACTTTTTACCCTCTTCCTCGGACAAGTAGCACAGGGTTTGTAATGCGCCTATTGTATTGCGCAAATCACCTTCATGTATTCTTGCGAGGTTTTTCAAGTCGTCTTCTTCAAGAGTCATTGATTCGGATTTAAGAATGTCACGCATCGTTTTCAATGCGCTATCAACAGTGTGTGGTTTGAATGTGCGAACCGAGCAACGGCTCTGCAACCAACGAGATATTTTACTAAGGTCGTTGCAAGTCAAAATAAAGTAGCAAGAAGAACCTTCGATGACACCCTTTAGTGCGCTCTGCGCCGCAAGTGTCAATTGGTCTGCTTCATCGAGAAGGATGATGACTTCGCTCATACCACTCTGCGCAAGCGGGATTAACTCATCTTCGATAAACTCAATTCCTCTTGTTCTTTTGGATGACGCATTGTAATGGTGTATGGTGTAGCCGAGACTCTGCGCAAGAATATACGCAAGTGTGGTTTTACCAGTTCCCGCTTCGGTAGAACTAAAAATGTAATGTTGCATCGGCTGTCTTTTGTCGATGATATTCTCAAACTCCGGTATCAAATGACTCTGCCCCACAAATTGACGCATAAACAATGGTCGGTGTTTTTCCCACCAAATACTACTCATCGAACATCATCTCCGTAAAGCATTGTCATTCGTGCGTCATGTTCATGTTCATAGTCCATGACTTCATGCTCGCAACCGTAGCAAGTCGCTTTATCACCAAGCGTATTCTTTGTTGGTTCATCACATAGATGGCACATAGGCACACCCTTTTTGCGCAGAAGCCATTTTACAAGTCGCTCAATCATTCGTCGCACGCCCTATCTCGGTATGCTTGGTAAGCCGCATCATCTGCGTCTGCTTGCGCCGCATCCCTGTCGAACCAGTCATGCTTATCGCTTGCAATTTCTTGAACCATGTCGGTCAAATCCTCATCATTAGCCAAGTATTCTCTCAACATATCTAATAAATCCTCATCCTTTAGACAAGACATTATCATATCCACTGCGGATTCATAACCACATTCTTCTGCAATATCGTTTGCGCTCATTCAATCACCTCGTCAATAAAAGGGCGCAATGCTTTGAACATGCCCTTCGGAGAAAGACCCGCCGTATTGAGGGTCAATACTTTATGGGGATAATGTAATTCTAATTTAGAGGGCTTGCGCATAGCATTCTCGGAGTAATGCGCAAGTCTTTCGGGACTCGCACCTCTCTCAATCAGTGTGCTTTCGGGCGCACGCAGTCGGATGAGTATGCCGTTTTCGATGCAGAAGTCTGCCTCGTTATGATGGCGCACATCATCTATGATTGCGATTGATGTTTCGCCTTGACGATTGATGGCGGTTCTTACTGCTTCAACCCAATAATCCTCATCAACCATTTGTCGCTTCGCTTGACCCAATGCTTGTAGCAGTGGGCGCACTGATTCTTTATGCGCCGCTTCTTTCACTTCAAGTAAGAACCTTGCTTCGGGAGAACCGGACTTCGGCCAAAGAGCCTCTGCCACTTCTTGACGGACTGCTTCTGCAAATGAGAATGTCATTGTTGTATGCGTCTGCTCAAGGTAATGCTCAAGGTATTCTGCGAGGCTTGATTTGCCAGTGCGCATACGCCCTGCGATTCCGATAATGAAAGTCATACCCACACCAACTTGTTGCCGACTTTGACTACACCACACGCTTCCGGTTTTACGGTTGGTTCTTCTTCGGCTTCGATGCGAACATCAACAGCAGTCATTCCGTTGGGAAAACATTCAGTGCATAGTGGCATAGCCATAGCCTGCGCATCAGTGAGGTTTGGGTTATGCTCGACAGGTGTGCCACAGGCGTATGTCGGATTCGATGTATCATAGTCTCTACTCGACTTATGCAGGCTCTTTTGTTTCCCCATATTTGAAAGGAAAGTGTGTGTCCTCTTAAACCCGTCGCTCGCAAGAAAGACATTCATTCATTTCGGGCATGTATCTCATCTGCTTACAGGTAGCACAGCGCACTGCCTTTTCTTTTAGCGCAGTAGTCATGGATGAATAAGGCATAGTTAATTCAATATCCTCTTCTTCTCGGATTAAATCTCTATCGACATCAAAAACCATATTGCGCACAGACAAACCGTTGCTCAACTCTATTTTTGCATAACCGACACTTACAACCTGCGCATTCTTGCTAATGAGTGCCGCAAGACTGGATTCTGTCGGGACTTCACGGAACAAACCCATACGGTGTAATTCTGTTGATACTTGAGAACGAGTCATCTCACCGCTTTCAAATAAGATGCGCACTATGGTTCTGCGCAATCGGGAATTATTCTTCGCCACACTTGAGGTTCATTCGGTAAAGTATAAAAGACATACTTCTAATCATTCATCGACTGCCACATTGCCATATTCGCAGAAGCAGGCATATGTTCATCCGGTTCTGCTCGGATTGATTGACTCATAGCCTTTCTGCGCATTTTATCGGGGATATTTACATAAAGAGTCCATTTTATAGTGAACCATACGATGAATATGTAAAGAAATAAGTCGGCCTCGGTCATATTATTCATATCCAGCCATCCAATGTAGATTGTTCACTCTTCGGTAATCCCTTCGGTAATAATTCCTTTTCTGTTCTGCGCAAATCATTCGCAACTTCTTTGCTCAAACGAACAATTGATTCCCAGTGCGTATCACTTTCACGGACTCCCAATGGGTATTCTAAAACACCATCGGATTTCTTTTTCTTAGGCCATGCCATTCTGCGCACAGGTTTATGCGAGAAGTTAATCAACGCTTGTTGAAAGTCTTCGGGAACATTTGTGAATGATTTAGCAAGTGTGCGCCAAAGTGCAATATCTCTATTGTTTTCACGCAAAAAGGATAACATCAGTGGGACAGGAACATTTGCGCATTCGGAGAATGACTTCTTTCTGTTCGACCAACGCATTGTTGCGTCTATGTTGCGTGTGTAGTCTTGCTTTTTGAAAATACCGTCTATGATTATCGAATCATTCTTTTTCATTTTAGGAGGTTTTTCGCAAACCCAAACCATTCTGTATGCGATATGTGGCAACCACGCAACGCATTCTTTTTCAGTCGGGTATCTCTTATGAACTATGACTGTCAAACCTTCAACTTGAGGGTCGCTTGAAACATAACCACCTTCGACATAGTCTCCGGTTCGATATTTCTGCGCATCATGCGTGAAAATGAGAACGCCCATCCCAAACACCCACTCGCCTGTATTCTTTGATGCCGCCTTTTTTGCGACCTTCGAGTGCGCCTTTACCTTCAAGAATGAGTAAAGCCTTTGCGACCGCATACACATTCATGTGCATGTGTGATTGAGGCAGTGCGTCTATTGCTCTCGGCAACAGTGCGTCTGCGTTAAACCAGTCTATACTGTCATCCCATTCTTGGACTGCGTCTTCGACTGCAAACTTTCGATATTTCTTACTCATAGAACCACCCCGTATTCATCGAATGCGTGACATTCTACGCAAACGATTTTACCTTCGACAATCATACAGTCTCGCAAGTCGCTCATGCGCTTGCATCGGGAACATGTTTCTTCTCTCAATCACTTCACCTCCAACATATCAACAATCATGTTCTCAAGCAATTTCTGTTGCTCGGAATCACTGTTGCACCAAAAACCTACGGGGTCATCTCTAAACAATTCCCAACGGTCTGCGTGGTATGAATCGAATGGTTTCCCATCGCAAAAGTGTGCCATAAACTCGTTTGCATTAACTCGACTGCGTATGTTGCGCAAGCCTGCCATGATTTGTCTTACATTAGGATTCATTGTGCATCACCTTCGGGATAAAGTTCGGTGGCCCAATAATCGAGAGTCTCCCAACAAACACCAACGGTTGCGTCATGGTTTTTCATAACTGAATGAAGAACCTTTAATGCCTTTTTGTCGTTCAAATCGGGTCGAATCTCTTTCACATCATCAATGTGCCATTCGATGCTTATTTTCATTAGGCTTCTATCGTTGCTTGTTTCATTGACTACTGCGTAGCCCATCTGTTCAATCTCGGTCATAGCCCTTCGGACTTCATTCATGTCTCTCTGTAAATCTTCGTTCATTGTATCACCCAGTCTTCGGTATTAACGAGTAAATAATCACCTGTTTTTGTTTCTATGCGCACATAGCCTACTAAATCCGAAGGCGTTTCAACAGTCACGCCATTAACGGTTTTACCTCTCTGCACATGTTCAACATGGTTCGGAGTCCAGTCACTATCACAGTGAACAATCCCCGTAAAATCCGCAATACAAATTACTTTACTCATCATCGTTTCCCTCTGTTATTAACATAAATGCGTCATTCATATAAACCCAACGATAGAATCGCTTGTATTGGTGTTCACTCAAGCCCCACATGTCACGCACGACTGTCGCCGTGACTCTGTATCGCCCACTAAACCAACGCAAACCTGCGCCGTTGATAACTGCAACCAATCCGTCGTCAAGCATTCTCTGCGCAATAACTGGGAACTCCGTTTCGGGAATTGGGCGACTGATGAGTTGGTTGAAGTGGACTCTCCACTTGATAGGCTCGCCTTCATTCATCCCGAATCACCCTCATATATCCACAATAGTTCATTTTACCTTGTGCGTGAACCTTATGTGATTTGTAGCGAACATTTGCAGTGTAGCCGCAATTGTTGCATTTACGCATCTGCGCAACAGTGGTCGAATAACCCATCGAACCTCTATCTGTCCCGTATGAAACGCCCATCAATCAATCACCTCATAGTCTGCCTCGATAGTGTGCGTTGGTGCTTTGAGCGCACCAATGCGCATCTCGACTTGATTAAGTAATTTTGGCTCACTACGCAGAACATCAACGAGTATTCCCATCACGCCATTGACTTGTTGATGCGCAAGTAGCATTTGGGAATCAACACCAATCTCTTTTTTGAGCGTGCCAATCAATTTAATGTTGGTATTGGCCTGCGCAACGAGGCGGGTAGCAGTGGATAACCAGTCTGCGTCTATTCCGTCTTTGTCCTTCTGTTCCTCCCATTCATCAAGCCACTTTGTTATGCGTGAAAATACATCTTCTGCCATATCAAGCGTTGTAATCGCTTCACTGCGAGCCTCTTCTACATTTTCTGCCTCTTCGGGGTCATAGTCCATGTGCGCAGACATATGTTCCTCGACAATACCAACCTCCCAGTTGAACTTCGATTCAAGGTATGATGTTGTGATGTTGCCGTTGAAAACCTGTATCTCCCAATCTCTTCTGTTGCGGTGTGCGCAAAGAGGGCATTCGGGGGATTCTAAAGCCCATCGCAATGCTTCAATTGCCATCGGGTCGTCTTCTATCGCAAGTCTCTGTTCGATTAACCATTTACTCTTCATTTTCTACACCTCCGTTATCTCCCTTATAATCATAAAAGAAGAATCGAGTCCTGTATCTGTGGCCGTTTAAGTCCGTAGTGAAGTCTTCAAAAGAACCGAAACGGTCATCCTTCATCAATTTCTGCGCCGCACTGTTGTTGCTTGAGGGAGTATATCGGTCATCGGGTAATGAGTGCATTAGACCGCCCGCAGTCATCGAATCACCGTTGCTTTGAAGTAAAGTTGCCGCCTTATTGAGCCATTGAGAGTATCTCTTTCTGCGCATATTCGGTGGGTTTGGTTTTGCACCCGTTCCGTCTTTATTGTGTCTCATGCTTCTGCCTCCAAATCCTGCGCAATAGAATAAACGCCATCTCCTTCATATAAGAAACGCTTGTCTTGGCGCATGACATTAACCATTCCTTTGCGCATTGGCGTGTCACGCATACTGTTTCCTCTTTTGCTCGTTGCGTTGTTGAGTAAATCTACGATGTGGACTTTACCATGCGGGTGCGCCTTTATCTGCCTAAAGCAAGAATCTCGGAATGCTTTGTATTTTCCGACACCTCCTATTCGGCTACTGATGTAATGTATTTTTGCCATCATTGCTCACCTTCCGGAAAACCAAATCTGCACACTACACCCTTGCGACCTCTACCATCCTTCTTAGGGACATACTCGGAAAACCATGCTTGGCCGATGAGGTATTCTTCAATCCAACGCTTCGATGCCGTGTAATCATTGTTGCAAATTAAGCGTGCGATGTCTTTAAGCAAGACTGAACGGGGAACATCTTTCTCCCAAAAGGTAGTGCGTATCAATCGAATATCCTCATCCATGACATTTCTGCGCATCTTAAGGGATGATTCGAGAATAGAAGTCAAACGCTCATCCATTTCAACCATGAGTAATTCCTTATCGACCCATTCGCCTTTCATCATAGTATAGCCAATAGCCAACCTGCGGAACAAGTCGCTTTCAAAACTACGCACTGATTCTTGAAGAACCCATTGCTCAAAGTCTTTACTGAATACAATGCCCTGTGGTTTTTTCTTGAATACCTGCTCTTGTCTTTCAATGAACCAATTGCGCATTGATATGGATTCGTCTATTAACTCTCTGCGCAATTCCGGCGTGATGCTTGCTTGCGCATTCTGCGCCTTCTTGTAAAGCAATTCCTTTTCGGGAGTCATAACAATGTCGAGAATGAAGAATCGTCTATCCAGTCCGGACTCTAATTCAAAACGAGCAGGTTGCGTTCCCGCCCACATAGTATAGCGTGTGTTGTATTTCACCCAACCACTGCGCATAGACTTGTTTACACGGCCACTGTCAAGCGATGTAAGCAATTGATTTTTCATATCTACGCTGTGGTCTTTGCGTGACGCATCGGATATTGACGAAAACTCTTCAAAGCAAAGGAAGCCGCCGCACATATAGCGTGCAACAGGATTTCCCATAATCTCTCCGTCTTCATTCACCGAGCCGAACATACCTGCTTCTGTAATGCTGTTTGCGCCAACCATAGTGCGAAAACCTTCTCCGCCTTCTGCTTGGCTATTCCATAGGAGTCCAGTGTTCTCTGCGCAAAACAAGTCGAGCAATACATTTTTTCCCGAACCTTTCTGTCCTCGGATTAGAATGTTAATGCGTGTATCTGCAAGACGGGTCGCAGGTGTGTAAATGGGATAATCGGTATGCCTCAAAGGGCAATGTTCTATGACGAACTCTCCTTCGGGCGCAGTAAGTGGGTCGAAGTCACACATCGAACATTTGTTCACTGCGTTAAACATGTGCGCACCGATACTGCATAGGAAAATCGGGACTTTGTCTGCAACATCGACCAAATGGTTCTTGTCGCAGAATCTCTGCACTCTATCGAAAATATCGTCGGTCATTCCGACACCTCGCATTCGCCGTCGCATTCATCGCAATGCTCAACGCAAATACCTGTCTTGACGCAAGAAGGATGCTCGCAACAATCTACGCAATCGCAATCCGTTGGGTGAAACTCTCCCATCACTTCTTCGTATGCGTCAATTAACTGTGTAGCATCATACACTTCATCTGCGTGGATAGTGGCATTTTTGATTAACGCTTTTAGAGTCGCCGCCAATATCCAATTGCCTTCTGCGGTATTCTGCGTCTCTCGCAATTTACAAATAATTTCATATCCTTTTACTTTTACGCTCATTGAAACATCGCCCCTGTGTCGTTTAGGTTTTCCTCATGATGCGCACCAATCAATTCTTTGATACGCTCTAAAGCATCCGACGATAAACCAATATATGAGTCTTGCGCTCGTTTTGCCGCCCCTCTTGGTATTTTGTAGCCATCTGCCCTAAGCAGGTTGCATATCTCGTCAAACTTAGCGGGTTCAACAACGGTCTTGCTTTTCAAATCTGCACCAGTATGTGTTTCTTCACTCGGCATAATGTAAAGTGAGCCTTTTTTGCCTGTGATTTGACGCAGTGCCACTGGCAACCAAGACCAAATGCTCTGCAATGTCTCTGTCGTTTCTTTTTCGCCTAACTCATGCTCACGCACTGCGACGCATTCTTTTGGCATCGGTGAAGGTTTGGTGAATAGTCGATTAAGTGCGTATGTTGTAAGCGTTCCCACACGCTTTAAGTCTGCGAAGCGCATAACAATGTCTCTCGCAGGGGGATAGTTAAACAGCCATTCGTTGCGGTGTGCGCCTAACTGGGTCGAGATTGTCGGCGGTGCATTCACCATTAGAATGAGTGTATTTTTGTATTTGAACAAAGGCCACATTGGGTTATTCTCATTCAGTATTCTGTGCGGCTTAGTCAATACATGCTTAGAGGTGACGAAACCAACCCTGCTCTCATCCTTCTCAACGCACCCTAATTCGATTCCGAGAAGCGCAGGCAAATTGCTCGGCGCATTGCTGTTTATGATAAGCAGATGCGTGGCATCCTCTACCTCCGGTGCTAAGTAAAAATCAGTCTCCCCTATGGTGCTAAAAGTCCATGTGTTTTCGGTCATGTTAATGACTACATGGTTCGTTGGTATAAACCTGCTTATTCTTTTTGGGGTTTTGAAGAAATAAAAAAGAATTAAATACGGCGCAGTCTCCTGTTTCTGCGCAATTCTTTTATTTGTTGTTAGGGTGTGTAAGACTAATAATATACAAGGGGCTAACCTAAACACCTAAGAGGAATAAAAACAATAACAAGAACATGCTTTCAGTATGCGCATTATTTCCTTCTGTATTCTTTCAATGGAGTGAAATGAATAAACGCTCTGCTCTTGAATACTCAATGTCTTCTGCCTCCGCAAAGCGCAGACCTACATTAGATACTTCGTCGCAAGGCAACGGTTGATAATCGCTGTCACATAACTGATGGTGCATATCTGCGATAGAGGAAATGATTGTAGCGGCCTCTGTGCGCTTTAATGAACGGTGGGGTCTTATGTCACCTTGAGACTGCTCATCGGCGCAGACAACGCTTGAAATCAACACTGATGACTCCATATCGAATGCCTTGCTCTCGCTCATGGACTGCGCAATAATCAAACGGGGATAATCACCAACCACCAGTGATGGCAACCATCGAACATCTCCCCCACGCATACGCATAGGCAGGTAAAGATTCACGGAATCCCCCCAAGACTTAGGCGCAGACAAAATACATTTGGGAGACTTTTGCGCTTTTACTTTGCTCGCATAGTGACCGGAAAACATCGAGGTGCTGTTTGGTTCACGCACATGTGCGTAATGCCCTCTAATCGAAATAAAATCTGCATCGGATTCATTGATGAAGTCCTGCAAGTCCTGCGCAAAGGGTTGTTCTTCAATGAACTCGCCCTTCATTCCTTGATTGACTACTGCTCTTGGCATGTCGGGTTGAACTGCGTTAATGAAATCCCACACTGCGTCTAATCCGTCAAGCATAATGCTGTGGATTCCTGCTCTTAGAATTGCGCAAGGTTGAAACAACCTGCGTCGCCCTGCTCTGCGCCAGCCGATAAATCGCTCAACGACAATGTCGGTTGGTCGGGTAAAAATCCATTCTCCGCAATATCGAAAAGGTTGCATGGTTAAAGGGATGATACTTGTTCATATCAACCTGCGCACTGTGCGCTTGACTGCGTATATATTCATGCCATCGACTGCCAATCCGTGATTGCGTCGAGCCGGTTCATCAGTAGCGTTGCGGCCTGCATGATTGAATCGTCACCGTGAGTATGCGCAAGGTATGTTAAGACCTTGACTGCGTCAAGAAGAATCATTGTCGGCGTATCAGTAGAACCTGTCATCGACTGCCACCCCTGCACTCATTCCGAATCTTGCGCAAGACTCTGTCTTGCAAGTGTAAAAACCATTAGTGAATAATCCTTCTGTCTTCTTTGCGCATTTACCGCATTCCTTGCAACGGATGCGTGGCTTGCGTATGCCCGAAAAAGAAGTTCTACGATTCCATGTCTGTCTCATACTGCGTCACGCACCGAATCAATAACCAGTTTCAGTGTGCTTCCAATACTTTGTAGTGTGTGGCGAACTTGGGGGTCGTCTGTGTCTGCGATTGCTTGCGCAGTCAAACCCGCAATGTCGATAAGCGCATCCATAACTGTGTTGATGACCTCTCCTTGCGCAAGAATCAATTCTTGCCCTCTAATCAATTGCTTAGTGGCAGTCTCAAGAGTCTCAAGGACTGGTTGCATTGATTCTTCGATTATTGCTTCAAGTGTTTTCTGTTCTTCGCTCATGATAGTTCCTCTCCGTTGTTGTTTTTAATACCTCTGCAAGTTCTCATTCTTCTTCACCTGTTAATATGTTAAAAGCCTCAACGACTCTCATGTGCGCAAGGCGAACATCTACCGAAGTCCTTGATACATGAAACATTCCTGCGATTAAATCACTTACGCTGTTATGGCCGAAAGCCTGCAAAGTGCGCACTTGAACTACTAAGCCGTTGCATTTGGCGCAACATCTGTCGTGCGCAACGATTGAAGGATGGCTCTTGTTGATGACAACCAACGGTTCTGCGTTGTCGCCTTGAGTCCATGTTCCCTTATGGGGAATTACATTGTAGCATATGCAACATGTCATATTGTGGTTTGGCAATTCCCTTGTGTTCTGCCCTATGTCTGCTGTGAATGCGTTGCTCATTGTGAATCCTCCATAGGTGTGCGTGTGAATGTGATGGCAAGACCTGTTTCTGCAATCTCGAAATTGACATTTAACTTCATGCCTTCGGGGGTCTGCGTCAATTCTTTGTCAATCAAAGGCTTGATGTGCGCCTTGAAAAATGCTTCGTCAATCGGGGGTGTTTTGCTCATGTGTATCTCTCCTGTAATCTATGCGATGTAGTCGGGGGATATATACCCTTCGGCGTATTTCACCACTCGATGCCCTTTGAGGGGTCATCATCGTAGTCATCGTCGTCGGGGTCTGCGCCCCATGCGCTATTGACTTCGTCAATTTTTTCCGAGATGATGGTTGCTCTTTCTTCTGCGCTTATGTTTTGCGGTAGTGCGAACTCGTCTGCCTTCATTCCGCCCATAGTGCGCATGTGTTCGTCTATAACAGCACTCCACCCAGTCGGGAGAAGTGGTGAGCAAATAAATGCGGCTTTTTGACCATTCCCTAAATCCCATGCGGCAGGCATCTGCTCTACGCAAAGTGGGTGTTTGGAGTGTAAAGTGGAGATGGTGTCAAAAAGGAATGCGCTTCTGCGCAATTCCGTATTAGCCGGAGACTCTTCTTCAAGAAATGTGATTTTTCGGGCTGTAAAACCTTCATCGTGAAATGTGCGCACATGCTCAAGCCACTCATCCGACTCCATCGTAGAGCCAACAGCGAATTGCGCCTTGCAGTATGCGTGCGTTGTGATGTAAATGCTCATTTCTGTGCAACACTCCCACATATCGAGACTACTTTCTTTGAATATCCTCTCGGCTTCTACAAGGCGACTCTGCGCTAATTGAGCGACCCTGTCACTTAATTGCTTGAATGCGCTCTTGTTGTTTGCCTTGAGGAATCCCATGTCGGGGTTGAAGTTTAAACCCACATGGTAAAATGCGCCATGTAAAAATTGCGTAGCATCCGTAAGGTCTTCAATCGGCGCAGTCATCTCGAAATCGTCACTGTCACTCATTCAATCAACTCCTTTGCAATGCGTTCATCAATTTCACGGTTCGTTTCATTCCCATGACGGATTGCGTTTTGCTCACATCGAGGGCAGTATGTCTTCGGATATGAATAAGAACCATCACTCGCAAAAGCGTTATGGCCTAACTCTATGAGGTATCTGTGCGCATCCACTGCATACACATGTTGGCAGTCGGTAAGACTGCATTTGAAATGCAACATTCCGACTACACTCATGCGCTCACCGCCCATGTGCCTGCGTAGCAGTCGTATTCATCCCATTGCGTATCTCCGTAAGTCCATGTCGGAGGATATGCGCAAAGGAATGTGTTCTTGTAAATCTGCGTGCCACTCTCCATTGCGTTTCCGAGAACATCTTCAAGCCAACGGAACGGAACATTGAGTGCGAATCGCTTATGCGCAAAGAAAGGAATATCCTCGTTGTGTATGAGCATGATGCCATCCATGCGCAAATCATCGTCAAAGTGTTCGGTTGTTTCGATTGACCCGATAAGGCGCATGTCGTGCTTCATTGCGGGAATCGCACTGCGCACATAATCGTTAATGTTCGCTTCGTTTGATTCTTCAAGTTTATGAGCAGGTATGATGACGATTTGATGATAATTCTCATCTCGTCGGTCTGCGTATAGCCATTCTGCGTCGTTTTTTATTGCGTATTTGTCGTTCATTGTTCATCATCCTCTAATTTTAGTCGGCGTGTAATTTCTGCGAAGCACCCTTCGATTTTATCCTGTGCGTATCGAATTGCTTTGTCGAGTGCTTCTTTGTCGTCGTATGTGTCGTTGTTTAGTCCGCCGAACCTTACATACGCTCGGTAGAATGCGCACTGTTGATTGGAAGGTAGATAGTCCATAGTTTCACTAATCCATTCCCAACGGGAATCTGCGAAGAGGTTCATGTTGTCTTCACCGAGGAAAAGTGCGTGCGCCATCCATTCTTTGTTTTCTGCTGTCATTCTCATTCTTCTTCAACCCCATAATCTGCTTCGGCAAGTGAAAGTGATGGCATCATGTGACTGCGCAGTGCGTCAATACCCATGACGAGGCGAACAATGTCTTCCTGTGACGCTACTTCGGGGTTATCATCAATGCGCACATTGACGAGAACATCGCCAACGATTTGATAAGGTGCTTCATGTATCGGCATTCCGAATGCGCAGTATGTGCCTATTGCGTTGCCTCTTGGTTCTGCGACCAATCGACCTTCTTCATGTGCGACAACATCAACAACAGTGGCAAAAACCATTCCGTCGCCCTTTGGATTCGGGACTGGCAATTGAACATTGCGCCCAAAGGTGCAGTATTCGATTAGGCCACCGACTGCCTCTTGCATCTGCTCAAGGCATAGTGCGCCCTCTCCGCCCTCTGCGAGAATGGTCGGTCGTTGTTGCGTGCTAATTTTAATCCATAATTTTCTGCTCATGTTTTTGTCTCCTGTATTCTGTCCTATGCAGTGGGGGTATATATTTGTTTGGGGGTTTCACCCGCTTTTGCAAGCCCTTTTTCAAGTGCTTCGGTGATTTCGTAAGGGCGTGCGCCCATGCTTTGTGCGTCAAGTGCGAGTCCTCGCATGACTTGCCAATTCAAACCGCCTGCGGTGTCCTTCGGCGTTGCGCAAAGAACCCAGTCCTCGGTTGCTACGGCCAATCCTGCGAGCATGTAAGAATATGCGCTCATTGCCAAGCCTCTCCCTTATGTAATTCGCCGCAGTGTGCGCAAATGTGTTTGCAGAATCCACCCTTAATTTTCTTAAAAGTCGGATTCGCTTCTCTCCACATTTTGATTTGACGCAAACGACCGTAAAAATACATGGTTTGCGGTTTAAGCATGGCTGGGTCTGTGTATTTCATGTAATACCTTGCGCAGTCCTTGCGTTCCTGTGCCTTGTCTTTTTGGCAGTGACGGAATATGATATTCGTCTCGGCAATTCTTTGTTTCAAACTCATTCTTCTTCGCCTCCGTTTCGCTTGTCAATCATTGCGTAAAAATCGCTTTGCGTTTTTACATGATAAATCGAATGCTTGATTGGTGGTTGCGCAGAGAGCAAATACTTCTCTGCGTATGCTTTCGCCTCCGCCTTCGCAAACCGGACAGCCCAAAACGGCGTTGCTTGATAAGAAAAAATGGTATAGTCTGCGCCTCTGCCAACATCGACAACGATAGCGGGAAAGTCGCTCATACTCTCACGCCCAAACGACTCAATGTGTCTTTAATCCCATGTAGTGCTTCATTGACTGCGCATTCTGTGCGATAGTATTCTATGGGTGCGTGGTGTGAACCTTCGATACTAATGCTTTTGCAAAGGTGTTCGACCTCTTCGATTTGGCAGTTCAAACCTATTAGTGCGCTTTGCAAGTGTTGCAGTGCTTCAATTCTTTCTTTCAATTCGTCAATGCTCATTCTTCTTCACCGCCTTCTTCTGCGCCGCAGTCATTGCAAACTGCGCCATCCATAGTATCACTATAATTCAAATGCTCGCATTCTACGGGTTTGCAGAACGAAGCAGTTATTTTGCGCACCCATAGCGCACCGTCGCCGTTGAGCAAACTGATGCAGTCGATTGTTGGGTGTGCGAGAACATGATGGCGACCTATGCGGCCATCGGGCAATGTGCGCAGGGATGATGAAATGATGCAAACCCATTCGCCGCCCAATTCATCGGGTAGTCGAACCGTTTCATAATCTTGGGTGACTGCGTGCGTGCCGTCGCCCATATCCACTGCGCCTGCGCCGTCAGTCCATCCGGTCGCATTCCCGAAAGGGTCTGCGTTGCCGACTGGCTCGCCCCATTCGTTGCGCAAGTCCCAATTCATTCAACCAACCCCTCAAGTTCGCAAAGTGCCAGTTCAAGCGCACTGTGCGCCTCATCAACGCCCGATTCCCCTTCTTCAAGGAGACCTTGCGCCTCTTCGATGCTCTGCGCCATTTCCGAATCCTCAAGCCCACGCTCGCACATGTTGTCAAACTTGACTGCTTCATCTCCGGCCATATCTTGAAGCGCAGTGCGCACTTCATCGAGAACCCCCAAAGCGATTTGCGCTTCGCCAATCATTTTCGCCAATTTGCGCCGGTCTTGTGCGTTCAAAGTCCCGCCTCCTTTAGTGCCTTTGCGACTTGGTCTTGAATTGATACAGTCGGCAATTCCTTGCGTGTGATGCTTGGGGGAAATGCCCTTTGCGCAGGTTGCTTGTATGTGACTGTGCGCTTTGCAGGCAATTTTGAAACGATTTGAGGCGTTGCTTTGCCTTTTCCGAAGTGAGCCTTTGAAGCCTCGGTGTTCGTCATGACGACGAGCAGGTGGCCGGTCTTGCATGAGAATGTTCCTGTGCGCACTTTCTTCATGTCTCGACCGCAAGCAGGGCATACTGCGTTTATCGCCACCTTGTTCATACGGGAGTGCCAATCACTCACGCCCCCATCGGGGCGACGGCATAGGATTCCGACGACGGCATCCCCTGCGGTGCAATTCATTTTATAGGCTTCGTATTCTTCGGGTATATTCAACATTTTTGTCTCTCCTTGTTTTCTCTCATGGTGTCGGGGTATATATTTGTTTAGGCTGTTTTCCCGCTTTTAGCCTTCTTTATTGCTTCTTTGACTTGCTTCGCTGTCAAGGGCATTCCCTCGCCAGTGTATTGCTTGAGTGCGTCGATGTTCACAGCCCAACGGAAGCGAGAGCGTAGTGCGTGAACGAGGAAAGCGAGTTCTTCATATGCTCGCACGCCTTGCGCAGTCATGCCGTTCACCCTTGCGATGTGCGCTCTTGCCTTATGGCCTCCGCCATATTTCAGTGTGCGCCCCAAGTGCTTGACTTGGTGGCATCGGGGGCATAAAATGTGAATGCGCTCAAGCGTTTGAACGCAATTCGCATCGTCATAAGTCCAAATCTCATGCGCTTCGACTGCGTGCTTGCGCCCTTGATTCAATCCGGAATCTCCGCAAATCTCGCACACATGACCCGCCTCTGCGTAGCAGTGCTTTCGTAATTTGTCCCATTGCGTCTGCGTGAGCATAGAGCGCAGGTTTGCGCCCCATGTGCCGACCGGCACTAATTCAATAGTGAGCCGAGGCTTGAGTAATTCTTGATGCGCAACATTCAACGCAACACTGGTTTCATATCGTTCTTCGGCCTCGCATGATGCACACACCGGCACGCCGCCGATGTTTGCGCCGTGAAGGTCTGCTTCTGCGCCGCAGGGACAAGTCCATATCATTATTCAAACCTCCATTCGATTTCCTCGGCATTTACACGCTTGAAGAGAAGCCAATTCCCATCATCTGTGCGCTTAATCCAATAACCTGCGGCCTTGATTTCGGCCTTGTCTTTCTTCCACAAGTCCCAAAAGTCTGCGCTCACATTTCCCCACCACATTTTGCGGGATTTTGACATTCGCATTTCGATTCCGCAGTATGATGTATAATGCGCATAGATTGGGCGAGGTGAGTCATGCACTTCGATGCGCACCTCATCCCACCATCCCATATTTTGCATCATGTCTTGCGCCTTGATGACCGCAGGGTTCAGTCCGTGAGCCATGTTCTGTTGAAATTGGCAATAGTGTGCGCAGTGGCCTTTTTCGTATTGAACGATGCCCTCGATATACAGAGTATAAAATTGCTCTTTCTCACCAGTGCGGCAGATGTGCAGAATTGCTGTGCGTGTGTTGCTCATGCGCTCACCCCCAATGCGTCGTTAAATCCTTCAATGAAGTGCTTCGTCGTTTCTGCGTTTGGGTTCGTCATGGCAAACATTGCGCACATCATTTCAAGGGCTTCGGTTTCGGGATGCTTGCGCATGTCCGAGGTCATCGAAGCGATTGCGAGCATGTGGTTTGGCAATTCGGCCAATGCTCTCGCCTTCGCCCATTGCATGTGCGTCAAAGGCACTTGATGGAAAAGCGCAGGCTTGAGGTCTGCGTCTTCGGATGGCAGAGCGCAAAGGTTGCATTCGCCGTATGAAAAGCCGGTGCGCTTAACGCATCCTCGGCAGAACTTGATATGGAAATCCTCGACAGGGTGCGCATGATGCCAAAAATCCGCAAGCGAAGTTTGAACGGTGGCGGCTTCGGGGCGCACCTCGGAAGCGACGGAATCCACATGATAGTCGCCGGATGCCTCCCCTAAAGCCTGTTTGAATGAAAAGTCCATGAGTGCGCAGTATGCGTATAATGCAAATGCGATGATGATAATGCCAAGAACGCCGTTCATTCGCTCACCTCTGCTTGACCTGTTGCGATTTCAACGCCGAGTATGTCGGTAATGGTGAACCTCATGGGGATGGCTTGAGTGGCTTGGCAGAATTGGGCGAGCCATGTTTGAATGTCTGCCATCTCTTGCCGGTCTTCTTTGGTGATAATGACGACGCAAAAAGCCACCTCGCCAGTCTCGCAGTGCTTCGTTTCTGCACTGAAAATCCAATCCTCTTCGTTCGCTGTCGGGCTTCCTATGGTTTCTTCTTCCATGCTTAACCCTAACAAGCAGGGGGATATAAACCCCTCACCCGAAAAGCACCACTGCACCCCTGTTCCTGCACGCATATAATTTAATGAACGCATTATGCGGGTGCGCATATTGCGCATGTGTGTGCCTCATGTGTGCGTATGCGGCAGGCGTGCGAAAATCAAAATAATTTCTTAGATTTGTTTTGCGCATACTTGGCTAAGGGGGGGAGAGAGTTCTGCGTGCCGTTTTTTTACCCCATTCTGCACTATTTTTTCTGCGTATTCGATTCACTGCGCCGTTGATTTTTTCGATGGCTTGCGCTGTTTGGATTTGACCGACTGCGCAAAGATTCCCGAAATGGGGCGCAGTGCATCGCTTTTGAAAATAAGAAAAACGCACCGATGGCGAGCAGTGGGCTGTTTAGGGCTCGGTGCGCACACCCTAAACTCAAGCCTTTTCGTTTGTTTTTTTGCCTCCGTTTGATTTTTTTATTCCGTGTTTATGTCTTGCAGTGTCCCGTTCTCATGCCATGAATGGTGTGACCACTCGCACCAATTCTGCGATGGCTTCCTCGGTCGCCTTGTTCGTATTGTTGGTTTCGGGTCGGGTGTTGAGCATTGCGAACCCGTCAAGGTTCGGTAGGGTCAAACCAAGCGCAGTGCATTGGTTTTCGGGCATTTGGCGTGCTTGACCGTAGCCACTTGAAACATCAGTGCCGCCGTATCGAATCATGCCGAAAAACGCAGTGCGGAAAGCCCATCCACTCATGAGATTCATGATGCTTGAAGTCGCCATGACCTCACCGGCTTTCTTGACTCTGACCGCTTGAATGCCGCTTTCGCCGGTTCGATATTGGTTTGCGCAGTATGACACGGCGAAAACCTCGCAAGGAATCCCACGACCCTCAAGGATTTCGACGGCTAAAGCGCAGACTACGGCCCTAATTGAGATAATGTCGCTGTTGATATTTGCGTTTGCTTGAATTGGCACACCGATGCCAAAGACAGGTATGTTCTGCTCACCAGTCATGCGTTTTCGCATGAAAAGTCGTTGCCCCGAAAACAGTCGGTCAAGGCTAATTTCGCCCATTCGGTCGTTCCATTTGGTTTGCTCAACCAGCATACTGCGGATTGATTTAGGCAATGCGTTCATGACTTTAGTGCGCATTGCGTCGCTTGCTTTGTTTGGCATCGAAAGCATCGAAGAGTAAACCTCGCTTAGTGGCCCTTTTTTGCCGTTCTTGAACGCTGTTTTTGGTATGCCTTCCCATCCTTCGGCGATTTCGACATTTGTGCCGCCGTATTCGCCGCAGTGCGGCTCTGTTTCTGCACTACTCAAAAGTTTGAACATGGGCGATATTCCTGCGCTGTATGACATTCGGCCCAATCCTTCGACGGATTGAACCCAATATCCTTCATGCGGAAAAGCGTCGGTGCAGGCTTCCGGTGTCGTCTTTGGGTGTTTTACAATTGCCATTTTAATCCCTCCTTTTTCAGTATTCTGCGCAGAGTCGGGCAAGTATTGAAACTGGCCGTCATTCTCCTTCGCAGTGTCCCGTTCAAGCCCCTCCGTTGGTGGCTGTTTCAGTGGTGAACAAATCCGAATCGCCCCACATTGCCTTGAAATCGAAGGCAACAGGCTCGCCGTGTCCCAGTTTGACTGCGGCATCCTCGCCGTAGGCCATCACCATTCTGCGCATGATAAACGCAAGACTGCGGCCCGCTTTCAAGTCCTTCGATGCTTCAAACATGCAACGGTATGAGAAAATCGCACCTTTGATTTCATGTTGATTCGCCAATTTGCGCACTTTTCTGATAGCCGAAACAAGTCCGGAGTCTCCGCATATTGCTTCTTCAATTGCAGGGTCGTAGTCGATGTCAATAAAGCGCATTGCGAATCGGTCAAGTGTTGCGCCGTCTTGCTCATTTGCCGCACTGTATTTTTGGCTTCGACCTTGTCCTTTTGTGTTGCCCGTTGCAATGACAATTGCCGCAGGGTGGCGAAGGATTCGTTCACCTTTCGGAGTAGTCACGAAACCGTTCGCAAGTGCCGCATTGAGAGCCGATAAGGTGCTGTCTGCGAACCTATCCATCTCGTCAAGTCCGATGATGCCACCGTGTTCAAAATTGGGGAGAATTGCGCCCTTGATGAAGGCCCACTCACCGGCTTCATATCCTTCGGTTTCAAAGAAAATTGGCGACTCTCGCCCAATCAATTCCGGTGCTTGCATGTCCTTGTTTGCGCTCAAAATAAAGGCTTCTCGATTGTCTTCCATTCCCATCTGCGCAAACCATCCGAGGGCTTGCAGTGCAGTGTTTATTGCATCAATCAAGTGAGTTTTACCAGTCCCAGCCTCACCAGTCAAATTGAGGTTTTTAGCCTCGCAGTGGACTATATCGCTCAAAATCTCCGGAAGCATGTAATGCTGTATTCCATCCATCGGAATTGGCTCGCAGTCCTGCTTTTGGATGGCGATTACGGTCGGTTGGCTCATTTCATCAATTCGCTTTGAGACTTGACGCATGATTTCGGCTTGCAGTCCATCGTTTACAGTGACGGCTTCCGAGTGTGCTATTTTGCGCACTGCGTTTTCATCGACTCCGGAGGCTGTCATCTTGCCTATCAAAGCGGCTAACTGCGAGCCTGTTTCATCGTTTGACTGCGCAGTATTTCCTGAAACCGCCTTCTCGATTTTGTCCTGCAATTCGGTGGACTGCGGCTCTGTTTCGGTGTATGGTGTGCAGAGGCAACCCAATTCATCAACGAGATTATTACAAACGAGGCACTGCGCCCCTATTTTGGTCTCGCAGGCTTGGTGAGTCATGCAGAGCATATTCGGGCCATTCATTCGGCCTTCATAGGCTCGCAGTGTGTCTTTACACACGAAACACTCACCGGCAATGGTGTTTGCGATGCGTTCGCCGTATTCCGGTTTTCGCTCTTCGTTTTGCTCTTCGTTTTGCTCTTGTTCTTCACCAGTAAAACGACGGACTGCGCAAGGTTCGCAGTGTGGTTTATTCGACTTCATTCCATGCACTTTCATTCCCACATATGGCATCCCGTATTCGCCGTTATGTGTCAAATCGGCACTGCATTCATAGCACGCAGTATCACGATTTTTGGCTACTCTGCGCACTTTGAAACCTGCTTTTTGCATGGTCTTCAAATCTTCCGGAAGTGCCTTTCGGGTTGCGCCGATTAACGCAACACTGCAAGCAAGTGAGGGGTCAATCAATACAGCGCAAACAGCAAAGAAAATGCAGAGAATCACTGCGCTAAACGGCGCACTGGTCTGCATTTCGGCAGGTTCGTTCATGAATCCGCCAATGCTCAAATCAAGGGCGCAGTCCACGCAATGAGGTTGAATATCCACTGCGCCAATTCGGATAACGAACGGCGAATCAATGGATTCTTCATCACTGCAAACGGCGCACTGCGGCTCTGTTTCCAAAGGCACTCTACGCACTCCGTTCTTATCATACACTTCGGAATCTCCCCGAAGTATTCGATGCACTGCGGCTTGAAAACGCCTTCTTGCGCTCATCATTCCGAGGTTAAAACGATGGACTGCACGCTTGATTCGATGTCGTGATACAGTTTTGCTCTGGGGCAATTCTGCGGCATCAATGCGTTGCAGTGCATCGGTTTCGGTGGTGGTTTCGGTCGGTTGTTGGCTTTCGCCCATTTCAAAGTTCACTGCAAGCATTGGCGCAAAAAGCACCACTGCGAGACAGAGAACAAACATTTGCATTATTTTTTGGCTCATGTGGATTCCTCCGCTTCACCGTTGTTTCATGGAGGATATAAGGCGAAATGTGATGCAACACCGATGCAGGGAGGGGGTCTCTATCAAATACGGCAGGCTCGCAGTCCATCGAATAGGTTTTTTGCGCTGTTTTTTGATGATGTAAAATGGGCTTGCAGTCTATCGTTTAGCACTTTGCGCAGTCTTTCAGTCCACCGTTTAGCATTTCAGACAACATGGCAAATGAACAGCCTTGCAGTCTATCGTTTGGGAATCCTAAACGCAACACTGCGCCATTGCCTCTTCTCATATAGTAGATGCGCACTCCCAAAAGGGCCACTGCAAGCCCGCCTCGCAGTCTATCGTTTAGGGGGTGAACAGCCTCGCAGTGTGCCATTTGGAAAATAAGCCATTTCAACCAATGTCGGAAATCGGCGCAGACATTGCCTATTCTCTCCAAATGTGGCGATGTGCGCCTTATTCCGGAAAGGTTGGTGTTATGGCTCGCAGTGCATCGTTTACTGCGTGGTTTTGTCGGGTCGATGTCAAGCCGACATGGGGCATTCGGTCGAGCAGTCCATCGAATAGGTCGCAGTGCGTCGTTTAGAAACAGTGTCGGCTTATCAGTCCCTCATTTAGAAGCCGTTTTTTCCCTATAATGGAAGGTCGAAATCTGGAAAATTAGCCACTCAAACCATCATAACAGCCTCTTAGTCCATCGTTTAGCATCGCTCTGCGCCGATTTGCTCAAATCCGAAATCCGACGCACTCTTTCCGGAAAGGGGATATCATGTGCTGTTATTTGATGGAAACCGTTCAAGACTGCTTTCAAGTGGGGCGCAGTGCATCGGTTTCGGTTGTCTGCGCAGTGATTGAAACAGTGTCGAATCATCACTTCAAGAACGGGACACTGCAAGCCTATGGCATCGGCAACAGCCTCGCAGTCCACCGAATAGATACAGCGCAGAGAGCCAACCAACACACAAAACCAAACATTTTCGATGGCAAACAGCAACGCAGTGCAACGGTTAAGGGCAACCTAAATCTTTTCAAATAATGATGAAATGATGTTGCGCAGGCTTTCAGTCAAGCGTTTAGGTTTTCAGAATGGGTCGTTTTTTAGGGTGCGCACACTCCATAATAGTATGAAAGAGAATACCAACCTTCGTTTCCGATGGAAAAACGATGCGCAGAAGGGCAAAACAGGCTCGCAGTGTTGCCTTTAGAAATTATTCTCATACGGCATATTCTGCGCAAATCTGCGCCAAAACCAGTGCGTTGCCGCCCCCCCGCACACGCCAACCACCTCTAAAAATTACCCGTATTTTACTCAAATTAGGCTTATAAACCTAAAAGAATGGTATAAATCTACCATTTCTGCGCAAATGTTTTGATTTTTTGGCTGTATTCCACTGTGAAGCGTCTAAAGCACCCGTTGTCATGGCTAAACCGCCAGTTGCAGAGGACTTTACTTGGTCTATTGCGTGCGCTAAGGCCATTACGGTGTCGTTATGCTTGCCTTTATCCACTATATCGCCGTCTTTCCATGCGTGTGACTCCAATTCATCGAGTAGTATGCTCATAGTCATTCTTGTAGCGTCGTTTCCATAGGGTATAATGACTTTTTCTTGTTCAAACCACACTCTAAGGCGATTTAGTAGTCCTTGTTTGAGTGTTTTGTTTGATACCTTGCTCATTTTGAGGTTTAGCGTTAAGCCATGTTGATTTATGAGTGATTGATACAAGTTTTGAAATCCTGCACTCTCAAATGAAAAGAGAGGATGGTTGTATGCTTCATCTAAGTTTGCAATCTTCTGTATTTGCTTTGCAGGTGGGAAATCGTTGCGTCTCCACATATCAACGACATGGATAAAGCCTTCTTCGTCTTGTCGAATCACTATTGCCACTGTATAATCTTGTCCTATGCCATGTGAGGGGTCAAAGCCGACAATATACTCGCCGTTATGCAATTTTGTCTTTTGTAAAACTGCATCCATGCTTAGATTTTTGCGTGTAAGTGTTTGAGGAAATACTGCGCTGTCGTCATCGACTACTTTACAAAGATATTCCTGCGCAAAGGCCAGTTCGCCAATTGCCTCTCGTTGTTCCATAAGAAACTCAAAGGGTCTTTCCGAAGGCCATAGACACACAGGTTCAACCTCGGTGTCGTTTCTCCATTCATCATAATTTGTTATTGCGCCTTCTTGCCAAGTGTCCCAAGCATTATTGCTTAACATTTCAGTGTGATAAAGGTCATTCATGCTCATAGGAGTTCCAACGCAATAAAGAGAAGTTTTTGGTGACAACATAGGAGTTAATTTTTTTCTAAACCATTGTTGGTAGTTATCATAGGACATATCATTTTGGTCGTCTATTATGTCGTCAAGTGCAATTGCGGCGGGGTGTTCACCACGAATACCCGAACCGACCGATGTTGCTTTAATCCATGAGCCGTTTGTCAAACGAAGTTCAAAACGATTACCCTTAGTAGTGTCGATTTTTTTAGAAAGTTCGGGATGCCTTTTCAAGTCTTGTCGGATTTCATCTAAACGGTTCATTGCAAGGTCTTTATTAGCAGAAAATAGCCAAATGGTAAAGGGTTTACCACGCCACTTTTCAAAAAGTAATTGATGAAGGATTTTTACCCTAAGTGTGGTGGACTTTGAATGGTCTCTCGGTGCAATGATGCAAACACGGTGAACTTGTTTATCTTTTCTGTCTCCATACATGTCAAGCCATTTTCCAATGTGTTCACCCCAGTTATAGCCAAGCCATTCATAAAAATGGCGTATATCAAATCTACTACGCTCAAGATGAAAAGTTGTCATTAAACGAACCATTTAGACCATCTCCGTTTTTTCCAAATAAAGGAATGCCGCAGTATTCTGCGAGTGCAAATACAAGTTTCTCCATTTCTTCTCTATCGAGCATAACCCCGACAACATACTCTTCACTAAAAATGTTAAGGGAGACATTGTCTTCGCCCATATCTGCGATACGAACTTCTTTATCATTGCTCATCCATAAAGGCATCTGCATTCCTCCCATTTAGGGCATTAAGAAGGCGAAGTCCATGTCGAACATCTGTAAATGCTTGAATATCTCTTGTTTCGGAGTCAAGAACAACCATAGGTGATGTTGGGCGTTCTCTTGGGAAACCGCACATTTCACCGAAGGAATCAATAGTCTTGTATGCGCCCGGCCTTAAAGCCCAACGCTCGACTGCGTGACGAGTAAAAGGAACAACAGAAGGTGTGTGGTGATGTCCGACTACTCCAATATCAAAGTCGCATTCTCCGTCATCCCACATTTTCTTAATTACACGGCTTGGGTCAAGGTTTGAATTACCTCGTCGCTTATGTCGAATACTAATGTGATAAGGAATGTCGCCATGAATAATTTTAAGGTTTAACTCATACGGATGATACAAAACGCCTCTGTCTTGCGCCATTCTCTTCAAGGGGTCATAATCTGTTGCACCAGCAGTCCAAAGGTCGTGATTACCTGCTACAATAGCCATAAGTGAATCTTCGCTCATGTTAATATAGTGTTCACACAATTGCCACTGAATAGAAGGAGGGATAGGTGCTTTCATTGCAGGGCGAGGCTTGTCAATCATAAAATTGTCGATATAGTCGCCTGCGTGTATAACATAGCAATTTGGATTAGCAACAATTAGCGCAGTGTCTTTTCTCAAACGCTCATGGTCGCAGAAAGGATTGCCGATGTGTTGGTCGCTTTGAAATGCAATACCAATGTATCGGTCTTTGCTTTTCATGTGAAATGTAGCCCAACGAGCATCTGTATTTGCAAGGATGGCGGCTTTTGACCGTTCTTCAATTGCCTCCCATAACTCAAGACCGCTACCGGACTTCTTTTTCAAGTGTTCAACAACAAAATGAGGGGTTTCGACTCTTGTGACTGCTTCTCTCGCCCATGCGTTGCGAACTCTTGACTCCCAACCCGACTTTGAGATTTCGGGGAAGCGTTTGTGCATAATGCGTATTAACTGTGCTTGTGTGCCATCAAACTGCAAAGGTATTTCTCCATTGTAATTTACTGATTCAATAACAGGGAAAATGTCGGGCATATGTTGCTTTAACATGCGCAAACGCCAACGGTGCTGTTCTGTGTTTATTTCTGGGAGAACGCTGTTCATGTGTCGGGCAAAACCTGCAATGTTTCCATCATAGTGTTCTATTTCTGATTTCACTGAATCGTGATACTCAATATCGCTCATTGAACATACTACGAATACTTTGCCCCTTAAACCCTTGCTCTAATTTTATTCTTTTTGAGCCTTAGACAAAATAAATAAAGAAATAAACGCTGTATTGAGTCGCTGTTCTATTTATTGTTTTAATTGTTGTTAAGTGTTTAGAAGAAAGGGCGGATTATTCTGTAAGAATAATTCTTACACACCTTAAGAGTAATAAAAAGAAATAGTAGAAACCGTTATACTGCGGCTCATTTAATCTTTTTTAATTTCTTCTTTCGTCTTGAAAGAATAAAAGTGGCTATTACAACCCACCAAACTATTTCAAGAACGAGTAAAGCAATACCTCCTTGTTTTAGTGTTTCAACCCAAGTATTCATAACACACCTCATTTATAACGATGTTATCGGTGTTTAATTACTATTCGGGGGGCATACCTTTATGAAGCAACCTTTCATAAGACAGAACAATGGCTCGTATTCCTTTTTTTGGCAAGTCGGGAAAAACCGAAGAAACTGTTGTGCCAACGGCTGTTGCATCATTTTCTAATGATGATTTAAGGCATTCGGTCAGTCACCGAAGTCCCTTTACTATGATTGCAGGAATAAAAGATGTTGTCACAGAAACAAACAAACTTCGTGACGATAGCAACTTTGGAAATGACTTTTATTTATTTGATGAAATGCTAAAACTTGACCCCGAACTCAACGGTGCAGTCCGAGCAGTGTCACTTACTGCAAATAACTATACAATCAATTGGGCTTCCGCACGCAACGCACGCATAAGAACGGCATTGCAAGAACTCACGGAAAAAATTGATTTTGACGATATTCTCATCAACGCTATGCGCAACCTAATGGTTTATGGAAATGACATCAGTAAATTAGTGGGAACAGGCAAAGAAGGCATTACAGATGTTCAAAGTCTGCCAGTATCTCAAATAACAATGCTTGATGGTCGAGCAAGAAGCGCAACAGCAGATGACAACGACCCAGTTATTATTGTTGAAAAATACTTCTTGCGTGAAGGCGAACAAACCATGCAAGAGTTCCCTGCCGATGAAGTTCTGCACATACGCATGGATTACCGTTCTAATTGGTTTATCGACAACGAAACACGGACAACCTACGGTATATGGGGGGCATCTCGTTTCACTGCTCTCAAGCAGGCTATAAGGGCAAAATACAACAGCATGAATAATCGAATCTCACTTGAAGATGCAATGACAAAACAATACATTAGCATTGACATGGATGCAGTTAAACACATTCAAAACCCCGATGAGCAAAGAGAGCGTTTGCTTTTCATCATGAATCAAGTAATTAGCACTATGGAGTCTTTGCGTGGCGACCAAGTCCCTATATTCCCCGACTATGTAAACATTAAGCATATCGACCAAAGAACCGCTTTGCCGGACAGTTCCGGATTCCTCGACAATGTTAATGCAGACATTGCCGCAGTCCTTCAAGTCCCACGCACAGCCGCAGGACAAGAAAAGGGTTCAACCTTTGCCGCATCATACACTGCAAACCTTTGGGCGAGTAATGCAATTCGACGCATTCAAAATATCCTAAAGCAATCAGTGAACACACTATTTAGTGCGCATTTAGACTTATTGGGTATCGACCATACAAGGAGAGACTTGCCAGTATTAACATTTGAGCCAGTCGATGAAGAAACACGCCTTGACAAAATGCGCAGAGCAACATTGGGTTATAGCAACGGAGTTCTTTCACTAAATCAAGCACTTGATGTAATTTCACTACCTGCCGAAGAAGAAGGAGATGTGCGCAAAGATGCACCAGCACCTCAAACGGAAACGCCGGATGAACCCGAAGAAGAACGGGATGAAGACGAAGACTTACCAAGAGAAGGTGAAATGTGATGGAAAACGATGTTATCGAGTTTAGATTTGATGCAGTAGAAGAAGATGTTCGAGATTTAAAACAACTTTCTGCGCAAATTGTTAAATCGCAAACTAAAACAGATGCACGCCTTGCAGGTCTTGAAGGTGAGTTAAAAATACAAAATCAAGTGCTTAAAGAAGGATTTGATTTACTGCGCAAAGTAATGTTTGCAGGAATTGGTATAATCAGTGTTGTTCTCACCGGAACTTCCGTCATGTAAGTCTGTTTGATAAAAGCATTGATAAAACAGTTAAACTGTGGTAAATACTATGAGTGCGAAGTCTTTCAACGACAAAATGGTTTCAAGAACCGTAATTCCTGCTATTTATCTTTGGTTGCTTGCTTGTGCCGCAGTAGTCGGCATGGGTATTCTAAAACCCGATGTTGTCCTGCAAAACCTTGATGGGTTCATTGCTCTTATTGCTATCATTAGCGGAACAGCCGCACCTGCGCTTTCAACAGTTCTGCGCATGTGGGAATCCGAACAAACTCAAGAAGTCGATAATATCCCAACTGAACTAAAGCATGAGCGAGAGCGAGATGGTGCAGAAACAGACCATAAAATTGAACTTGAAAAAATTGCTCAAGCGCACATTAACGAAATGAAAACTTCTGCGCAAAAACACAGTCAAGAAATGGATAAATTGCGAATAAAAACAGAAAAAGAAGAGAAAAAGGCGTGATTCTAAATGCTTGACGAAAAGGTTGAAGCACTTCAATACGGAAAACCTTCTAAAAACGACCCACGCAAAACTCCTGCGCCTCCAAAGGATAGGAAAAAGGGTTCTAAGGTAAATAAAAAGGATTCTGCAAGTAAACCAAATAACAGTATTAAGGTAAGCAAGGAAACAGAATCCCGTTTGCGCAAAATGATGACTGAACATAACAAAAAGGTTTCAAGCAAAGGTAAAGGCTCGAAAGCAAGTATGGGTCGGCTAAAGTCTGTGTATCGCAGAGGCGCAGGCGCATTTTCCCGTTCACACGCACCCAACATGTCAAGAGGCGGTTGGGGTATTGCAAGAGTTAAGGCATTCTTGTATTTACTGCGCAACGGCAGACCGAGCAATCCAAATTACAAACAAGACAATGACTTGTTGCCTAAATCTCACCCAAAAGCAAGTATTGACGAAGACTATGAGGATTGGGACAACGAAGCATTTACCGCCGCAGAATATCAAGGTAAGAAAGTCACACTCAACAAACCGTTCCGTATGCCTAAAGGCAACTCAAAGAAGTTTGGTGTTTATACCAAGAATGACAAAGGCAATGTAGTTATTGTTCGATTTGGCGACCCTAATATGGAAATACGCCGTGACGATGACGATGCACGCAGAAACTACCGAAGTCGAATGGGATGCGATACTCCAAGAGTCGGCCCGAAATGGAAAGCAAACTACTGGTCTTGTAAAATGTGGGAAAGAGGAAAGTCTGTTAAAGACTATACAGGTAAAGAAGTTAATAAAACAGAATCCCCCGTAGCAGATGTTATGAGCGACTGTGGTTGTAATGATTGCGGGTGTAATTCTGTTGAAGCGGCAGAACCTACACCAAAAGATGATGAAACACATGACAATTATATGAGTCGCTGTAAAGAAATGGGTTATTCTCAAGAAGAGTGCATGAAAGCACATCAAGGTCATAATTTTATGGATGAAGAAAAGGTTGAAGGCTACGGCGGCGGCGGAAGCGGCGGCGGTGGATATGGAAACTCTTGCAGAACTGGCTACAAAATGGAAAGCGGTAAATGTGTTAAGGCTACCTTTCAATTAGACATTGACATCACCGTTGATGATATGGTAATTCAAGCCGACACTGGCGAATACATTGTTGCAATATCCGGAATTGCGTTTCATCAAGGTGTAAACAAAAATGGTTGGGAGATTACAAGAGCAGGTGCAAACCTTGCAGTATCTCAAATGATTGGTGCAGATTTAACATTAAATCATCCTACTTCCGAAAATGGTCGATTCACTCGTAATATGACAGGAGGTATTGATGAAGCAGTAGTCGGTTTTGTCACCGAAGCAACCACCGTTGATAAAATTGGCGGAGATTGGGAAGTTAGATTCAAAGCAGAAGTTCACCGCAAAGAATTGTTTGAGGCTCTTGAGTCCGGACTATGGTTGCGTGCAGGATATGGTGTTTCAATTGGTGGAATGGGAGTTCCCGATGAAATGATAGAAGCAGAAGGAAAAATGATTATGAAGTTTGAAACTGATTTTACTTTTGACCATTTGGCTATTGTTCACAGACCTGCCTATTCCGGCGCAGTGATTGAAACCGTTGAGAAGGTAAAAATGGCAGAATCGGCAGAATCCTTTAATAGTCATCAAGAGTCTCTTCCGAATATCGCAAAGGAGAGTAATGTTATGTCCGATGAAGAAATTATTATCGCTTCCGAAGAAGAGGTTGTTATTGAAACACCTCTTGCAGAGGAAATCCCTACTATTGACTACGCCGCAGAGATTGAAGCACTAAAGGCTTCTCTCGCAGAGCGTGATGCAAAACTTGAATCTATTGAAGCCGCAGAAAAAGCAGTCGCAGAAGAAGCAAGACTTTCTCTCGTTCAAAAAGCAACTGAACTTGGAATTGCAGGTGTTGCAGACCTTCCTTCGGAAACCATTGAAACAATCATGGCTTCCTTTGAGGCTAAAATACCAGTAGCAGAAGTAGCATCCCCTGTTAAGGAGATGACCCCTGTTGCATCTAATCTTGAGGCTACTGTTAGGACTCCTGTTGAGTCCGAAGAAGTAGTTGCAAACTATCTTAACCGTAAATTGGTTAAGACCCCCGTTTCCCTCTATGCAAAAGCATGGAACGCATGGGCTGGCGCATGGAATCAAACCCTGTCTGCCGCAGAACGAGAAAGTTCGGGTGCGCCAACTTTTGAAGAGGCACGAAGTAAAAATCTAATTTGAAGGTGAACTATTATGACTAATAAAGAAGAAGTGCGAAGCGCAACATTGAAAACTGGAACGACTGTCGTAGGGCAGGGCTATTTGCTAACTAACGATGGCACAGGTAATACACTTGACCTCGTCACATGGGGCGAATTGGTTATGGGTGTCTCTGCCGACGAATCCGAGCGTGATTCGGCAGGACTTGTCACAGCCGCAGGTGCAAAAGCCTCTTTCCGACCACTTGGCGGAGTTATGATGATTGCTTCAAAGGCTACTCAAACTTGGACTACTGGACTTCCTGTTTACGCAGACAACGGTGGACTTGTTGCAGACGGTGATGACTCCGGCGGAGAAACTGCTGGAAAAATCATCGGTTATTACATCGGTGAAGGTGTTGTGACATCGGGTGTGGCAGGCGACTTGATTCCTGTTATGACTGGTGTTGGCGGGGCTAACTGAATAAAATAAATAATGGAGATGAATAATATGCCAAATGAAACCCTTGAACAAATCTTGACTATCGAAGCCGCAACTGGCCCATTCGGACAATCCGATGCAGTGCTTGAACAAACCCTTCGTGACTTTATCGAACTTCAATCTACTACAATTTCAGTAGGAACAAAAGTCGTTGGTGTGCGCTCTGTGCCATACCTTGAGTTTACCTTCTACACTGGTGCAGAAGGAACATTTACTTACCCTCTTGCAGATAACGCAGTGACAGACCCGACCAAAATCGGAACTGCTTCATACAGCGTTCACTTGAAGAAGGGACAAGGTCGATGTATCTTCCTTGACTCTACTCTACTTCGTGGAGAGACTTTCGAGAACCTTGACCGACAGCAAATGGCAATTGTTCGCAACCGAGCAACTGTAATCGACAACCTCATTATCTCTGCTCTTATCGCAGGTGCAGGACAGGCTCTCGCAGTCGCAGGCAACGCAGAATGGGACACAGCCGCAGGTGACGCAGAAGGAAACATTCTTTCCGCTATGGATAAAATCTTCGAGAACGGTCGTGTTTCCGGTGACGAACCATTGGCTCTCATCGTTCCTTCAAAGCATCGCAATGTGCTTTTGAACACCACTCTTTACGGAAATGTTGTTGAATCACTTCAAGAACACTTGTCCCGAATGGCAAACCTCACAATCTATTACAGCCGTGATGCACTACTTGCCGACACTGCACTTCTACTAATTCCGGGTGCAGAAACAGCAGAGTTCCTCCAATACAACGGTGACGGATTCAAAGAAACTGAATTAACCCGTATTCCGGGCGTTGGTTTCGATTGGATGCTAACTGGCTACATGGCATGTATTGTTCACGAAATGCAAGACGGACAAACCGCAGGCAGTGGAAAGAACAACCGCATTTGTAAGATTACGAACATCTCTGCTTGATGCGAGGTGTTTTAATTGAATGAAAGAGCCGATTTTCTCTGCAAATACGCAGAAAAGCGTCTTGGTCGTTCTTTGTCAGATATTGAAGCGGATTTAATCTCTGCCGAAACAAGCCGAAGGGCGGTTCAAGACTTATGCGATGGGTTTAAAACCCCAGTAGCAAAGGCTGTTAAACCTTCTAAACCTAAACCAAAGGTGGTAAAGGATGAAGAGTAAAGCGGCTGTCTCTAAGGCACTAAAAGAAAAAGGAATACCTCTTCCTAAAGAAGATACATTCGATGCTTTAATGCACCGTTTGAATACTTGGGAAACATCAAGAGGATTTCTTTTCCGTCGAATCAAATCCCGATTTTTCGGAAAGCAACAATTACCTGTTGAAATCCCTCTTGGCACTATTGTTTTTGTTCCTGCAAGTCAATTTGCTCGAACTATCATGAAGACTGGCGCAATGTTCCCTCTTGGGCGTGCAGAGTATAATGAAGAAAGTCACTATTTAATTGATGTTCCTAAGACAGAAACCTTTGAAGAACCAAAGGTTGAGAAAGTAAAAAAGGCTAAGGCTACACCAAAGAAGAAAAGCAGTGTAAAGGTGAAGAAAGATGGCAATAACAAGTCCAACGGTAGCGACAATTCGTGACTTGCTCAACAGACCGAGAGGACTGAATGACGCAACGATTAACGAATATACAACTATTCGCACTGCGCAAATTACTCGTATGCGCAGAAGTTCAACTCTTTACGGAGTTGGCGCAAGTGCAGTCACCGATACTGAATGTGAATCGGCAATTAAGTTCCTTATATGCGTAGATTGTCTGCGCATAATGATAGATACCATACCATCGTATGTGCCGGAAGCAGAGCAGAGAAGAACGGACATAAGACTTGGTTCTCAAATGAAATCCTTTGAGACACAAGCAACAATACTTCTAAGTCAAATTGCCGAAAAAGCCGGTTCTGCTTTCGTTATAGATAGTAGCAACAGTCGGCAGGTGTGATTTTGACAGCATATAACTGGTCGGCTTCGGGCGCAGGCAACGCAAATGTTGCAGGTAATTGGACTCCTAATGGAGTTCCTGCGGCCAGTGACACTACTTCTTTTTCAGAAACGAGTGTAGTAAATTGCAATTGGAACATTGCAAAAGTAAGCACTATTGTTATTACAGCAAATTATACTGGTTTAATCGACTTTGCGCAGAACGCAACAATTGCAACTGGATTAACAATTGCAAGCGAGGGTAGAATAAAAAGCAGTTCTGCTTCTACAATTGCATTTGACGGAACTCCCGCATATAACAGCAATAAAACATATATTCTCAATACTTGCGCAGACCCTTTCGATAGTGCTACATCAAGAGATAATTTAGCATTCTTGTTCAAATCCTCTACTTCTGTAAGACTTGATGCAGGCATATATCCTCATTTACAATGCGATGCGGGCTTTAGACCCGAATACATCGACCCTTCATTAGCGGCAAACAAATACACAGTAAAGTTATTGTCTCTAAATATCAGTGCAAATTGCACCCCAACATCACCAACACCAACAGCAAATGATAGATTGATGAATTGGATTATTGAAGATGTAGCAGATTTCTCAAATGGCGCAAATCAATTCGCTACGAATGAAGGAAGAACGCACGACATGGGCTATGGAACATGGACTTTTCAAGCAAAATCCGGTGGGTGGCCTCTTCCTATAACGGGCAGTCCACATACAGGAGGTAGCACATTTACTTGGAGAAAAATTATTATTGCTTCAACAAAGGGTGGTAATGGTTCTTATATTACTATTCCTTATGGTTCAATTCTTTCACTTAATGATTTAACAATTAACTCCGGCGCAGGCATGGTTGGTAGCAATACATTGGGTGCAACAATACATCTCGTCAATAGACCTACTATCAAAGGAACATGGGGTTTTTATCCTATTGCAGACGGCATTTACTATTACAAAGGACTTTACAATCTCAATGTTGCATTTGGAGGCACAGGTTTAGCATCTGTTTCCGCAGGAAGAATCCCCTTTGGGAATACTGCGCAGTCACTAAACACTTCTGCGCAATTAACATTTGCGTCTAATACACTACACGCAGATAAAGGAATTAAATTAACAGAAGTCGCAGACCATCCAATAGCCGCCGCCGCAGGCACAGGGCTTATTTGGGTTAAGAATACTGCCC
>Ga0209071_1000080_pt1 | contig 62455 bp, 49 predicted proteins | sample CoawatmetaG10DNA_2_FD_187513 | JGI IMG/M metagenome (GOLD analysis project Ga0209071, IMG submission 187513) | Marine microbial communities from the West Antarctic Peninsula - Coastal water metaG108-DNA (SPAdes) (version 2) | ecosystem: Environmental > Aquatic > Marine > Coastal ... | reverse complement strand
CGCCTATGGCAATCTCTGCCGGGGCAACTTCATGGTGACCTGGTGCGGGAGGTGCAGTGGGCGACGCGCGATGCTGGTGGGTCAGACTTGCCATCGTTGAGTCTCCATCGGGATTCGGGGGAGGGGGTGTCGTACGGCGATCAAAAAGTCCGTCATCACAAGACCAGAATAGCGCCTAAACTGCAACGACAAGTCGAAAGATCGTTGGGCCATCCCAGCGCGACGTTAATCAAACGCCACTTCCGAGACCCATGCCACGCTTCAATGCAGTAGTGACACCCCTTGGAATTACGGGAAGGTCGCTTTGGCGAGGTGCAGCAATTGCCTTGTTGGTGACCCTTACAGGTTGTAGCCACGCGGTGCTGTTGTCGCCGGCTGGCGACATGGCGGTGCGACAGCGGGATTTGATCATCATCGCGACATGTCTGATGTTGCTGATCATCGTCCCGGTGATCGTTCTGACCCTGTTGTTTGCATGGCGGTATCGGGAGAGCGCTGAAAACGCGCACTACAACCCCGATTGGGATCATTCCACCGTGCTGGAGCTGGCCATCTGGGCCGCACCGCTCCTGATCATCATCACGCTGGGCGCCGTCACCTGGGTCAGCACCCATCAACTCGATCCGTATCGGCCGCTGACACGGCTGGATCACGACCGTCCGGTGCCCGCCGAGACCAAGCCGCTTACCGTGGAAGTCGTGGCAATGGACTGGAAGTGGCTGTTCGTCTATCCCGAGCAGGGCATTGCCACCGTCAACGAGTTGGCTGCACCGGTCGACCGCCCCATTGCGTTCCGGATCACGGCCACCACGGTCATGAACGCGTTCTTCGTGCCGTCTCTGGCCGGCATGGTCTATGCCATGCCGGGCATGGAAACCAAGCTTCATGCGGTGATCAACCGGCCTGGCGTCTATGACGGGCTCTCGTCCAACTACAGCGGCGCGGGCTTCTCGCACATGCGGTTCAAATTCCACGGACTGTCGAACGACGAGTTCGACCGGTGGGTCCAGCAGGTCAAGTCGTCGGGCACGTCGCTGTCGAAGGACGCTTACCTGAAGCTCGCCAAGCCCAGCGAGAGCGAACCCGTGCAGCGCTATGCCAGCGTGGCGCCGGACCTTTATGACCGCATCCTGAACCGCTGTGTGGATGGCCAGGCATGCCTGGCCGACACCATGGCGAGCAACCGCAACGTGAAGCGCTTCGATCCGTCGGCGGAAATCTGTACCGCCAGCAATACGGTCGATGTCATGCCCATGTTTGCGCCGGATGCGGCCATCAACGACGGTCGAAGGTTGTTGCGGTAAGCGGCGACACGCCCGTTCGGCTTTTCAGCTCTTTCCGCCCCGTTGATGTTGTTCGCCAACATTGATCGGCCAGAATTGGTCAATACAGGCACAGGTGACATCCATGCCCGAGCGTTCTGAACTCACCAACATGATTTTTGGCCGCCTGACGTGGGAGGCCATTCCGTATCACGAGCCGATCCTGCTCGCCACCTTCGCGGTCGTCGCGCTGGTCGGCCTCGTGCTGGTCGGTGCGCTGACGTACTTCCGCCTCTGGGGCTACCTCTGGCGTGAATGGTTCACCAGCATCGACCACAAGAAGATCGGCATCATGTACGTCGTGCTGGGCATCGTGATGTTGCTGCGCGGCTTTGCCGATGCCGTCATGATGCGGATACAACAAGCAGTGGCCTTTGGCGACAACCTGGGCTACCTGCCGCCGCACCACTACGACCAGATCTTCACCGCGCACGGCGTGATCATGATCTTCTTCGTCGCCATGCCGCTGGTGACGGGGCTCATGAACTTTGTCATGCCGCTGCAGATTGGCGCCCGCGACGTGGCGTTCCCCTTCCTCAACAACTTCAGCTTCTGGATGACCACCGGCGGCGCCGTCCTGGTGATGATGTCTCTGTTCGTGGGCGAATTCGCACGCACCGGTTGGCTGGCCTATCCGCCGTTGTCAGGCATTCTTGCCAGCCCCGATGTGGGTGTCGATTACTACATTTGGGCGCTACAGATAGCGGGCGTCGGGACCGTGCTATCGGGCATCAACCTGCTGGTCACCATCGTTAAGATGCGCGCGCCCGGCATGACGTTGATGCGCATGCCGATCTTCACCTGGACAGCGTTGTGCACGAACACGCTGATCGTTGCCGCCTTTCCGGTGTTGACGGCCGCAGTGACGCTGCTCGCCCTGGACCGTTACCTTGGCACCCATTTCTTTACGGTCGAGCAGGGCGGCAGCGCGATGATGTATGTGAACCTGATCTGGATCTGGGGGCACCCCGAGGTCTATATCCTGGTGCTGCCCGCGTTCGGCATCTTCTCGGAGGTGGTGGCCACGTTTTCCCGCAAGCGCCTGTTCGGCTACGCGTCGATGGTGTACGCCACGGTCGTGATCACCGTGCTGTCGTACCTCGTCTGGCTCCACCACTTTTTCACCATGGGCTCGGGCGCCAGCGTCAACTCGTTCTTCGGGATCACGACGATGATCATCTCGATCCCGACAGGCGCCAAGATCTTCAATTGGCTGTTCACGATGTATCACGGCAAGATCCGCTTCGAACCGCCCATGCTGTGGACGATCGGGTTCATGGTGACGTTCGTCATTGGCGGCATGACAGGTGTGCTGCTGGCGGTGCCGCCGGCGGACTTCTCGCTGCACAACAGCCTCTTCCTGATCGCGCACTTCCACAACGTGATCATCGGCGGCGTGCTGTTTGGCCTCATGGCCGGCATTACCTACTGGTTTCCCAAGGCCTTTGGGTACCGCCTCGTTTCATCTTGGGGCAAGGCGTCGTTCTGGTTCTGGTTTGTCGGCTTCTACATCGCGTTCATGCCGTTGTACTGGCTGGGCATGCTTGGGGTCACACGCCGCATGAACCATTTCGACGATCCGTCCTTGCAGATATGGTTCCAGATTGCCGCATTGGGCGCCTTGCTGATCGCCGTCGGCATTGCCTGCTTCCTGATCCAGCTTGTGGTCAGCTTCCTCCGTCGGGAAGAACTGCGCGACACGACCGGCGACCCGTGGAATGGCCGCACGTTGGAGTGGTCCACATCGTCGCCGCCGCCGCAGTACAACTTCGCAATGACGCCGCTCGTACATGACGCCGACGCCTGGTGGCAGATGAAGCAGTACGGTTACCGGCGTCCTCAGGAAGGCTTCAAGCCGATCCACATGCCCAAGGGCACCGCCGCCGGCATTGTGCTGGCGGGGCTCTCCACGTTGTGCGGTTTTGCGCTGATCTGGCATATCTGGTGGCTGGCCATCGCGTCGTTCGCGGCCACGATCCTCTCGGCGATCATTCATACCTTCAACTACAAGCGCGACTACTACATTCCGGCGGAAGAGGTGATCCGCACCGAAGCATCGCGCACGCAACTGATGGCAGGCCATGGCTGAAACGACCGCATCTCTGCATGTGACCGGCCCCAGCGGTACCACCACGGTGGATGACATACCGCCGGGCGGCTACCAGTTCCACGTCACCGAAGAACCGCACGTGCCAAACGGCACGCTGCTCGGATTCTGGCTGTACCTGATGAGCGACTGCCTGATCTTCGCGTGCCTGTTTGCCGCCTATGGCGTCCTGGGCCGCGAGTACGCAGGCGGGCCGACGGGGGCAGAATTGTTTGAGTTGCCTCTGGTGGCGCTCAACACATCGTTCCTGCTGCTGTCGTCTATTACGTACGGCTTTGCGATGCTGCAGCTGCAGCAGAACAAGATCTCGGCCATGCAGATCTGGCTGGCCATCACGTGGGTGTTCGGTGCGGCGTTTCTTGCAGTGGAGCTCTACGAATTCGCGCACCTGATCCACGAGGGCGCGGGGCCGACGCGCAGTGCATTCCTGACTTCGTTCTTCTCACTGGTCGGCACGCACGGGCTGCACGTGACGTTTGGCCTGATCTGGCTGATCGTGCTGATGGTGCAAGTGTCCAAGCACGGGCTGATCACGGCCAACAAGCGTCGGCTGATGTGCCTGTCGATGTTCTGGCACTTTCTGGACGTCGTCTGGATCGGCGTCTTTACCTTCGTCTACCTGATGGGAACGTTGCCATGAGCGCGCATGATCAAACGATGAACGGCCACGGTCATGGCCACGAAGGCCATCATCACGAAGAAGAGATCGGGCCGCACGCCACTCTCGGCGGTTACCTGACGGGCTTCGTGCTGTCTGTCTTCCTGACGGCGATCCCGTTCTGGCTGGTGATGGCGAACGTCTTCGACAGATCGTCAACCACCGCCGTGACGATCCTGCTCATCGGCGCGGTGCAGATCGTGGTACACATGATTTTTTTCCTGCACATGAACGCCAAATCCGAAGGCGGTTGGAACATGCTGTCGCTGATGTTCACGTTGGTGTTGGTCGTCATCACGCTCAGCGGTTCGCTTTGGGTGATGTACCACCTGAATACAAACATGATGCCGCACATGCGGCCCGCGCAGACGACGCCTACCGTCCTGCCGGCCCGAACGCAATAGACGCAATGGGCCTGCATGCGCGCTCCAGAAATCATCGTGACCGACGACGCCGATGACGAATCGATTCAGATCATCGGCAATGGGCTGAACCACTTCAACGATACGCACGTCGGCTATGGTGACCGCCGGCCGCTAGCAGTGCTCGTCCGCGATCCCGACAGCGGCGATGTGGTGGGTGGTGCGAGCGGCCGTACATCGCTCGGGCTCCTGTTTCTTGATCTCTTCCATCTGCCCGAAACGTTACGCGGCATGGGTATTGGCACCGAGGTGTTGCGCAGGTTTGAAGAAGAAGGGCGCCGACGCGGTTGTCGCTCGGCGGTGGTCTATACGATCAGCTTTCAGGTGCCAGGGTTTCACGAACGCAACGGCTGGGTGCGGTTCGGAGAGGTACCCTGCGATCCGCCCGGTACGAGCCGGGTCTTCCTCTGCAAGGCGCTGTGAGTGAAGCCTTCAAGGTTTCACGTTTTCCTGCGCCGCGGCTTCGAGGTATTCCAGAAAGCGGCTAGCGACCGGCTCTGCATCGCCCGTGCGTCGTAACGACAGCACGGGCGATTCTTTTTTGCCGCCGGCCAGCGGCACAAAGCTGACGCGTGCGTCGCCGGCGTGTTGCAGCGTCTTGGGGACGAGCGCCACGCCCATGCCGAACCCCACCATCGTCACCACCGTTTGCCACAGCCGCGCCTCGTGACGGATCACCGGGCTGAAGCCGGCATCAACGCACAGCGCGATGATCAGGTCGTGATAGTGCGGCGATACCGTGCGCGGGAAGAGGATGAACGGGGCTTGCTCGAGCGCGTCCAGCGCCAAGCTCTTGCGACGGGCCAAGGCATGGCCAGCGGGCAGGCAGACCAGGAAGGGTTCCGAGAAGATGGGCGTGGAAACGACTTCGGCGGGAAACGTTCCCCAATACGCGCAGCCTAGGTCGATCTGCTGACGCTGGATGGCTTGGACCTGCTCGCCGGTGTTCATTTCGCGCAGGATGATCTCGACGGCGGGGTGGTCGGCCTCGAAGCGTTGCACCGCGCGTGGCAGGCCGCGATACAGCATCGAATTGACGAAACCGACGCGAAGCCGGCCTGCCAGCCCATGCGCGGAGCGCTGCGTGATGCGTTCCACTTCGGCCGCCTGCTGTAACAGCTTGCGCGCCTCGTCCAATAAAACCTGGCCGGCGTTGGTGAGCGCGACGCTCTTGTTGGTGCGTGCCAGCAACTGCACGCCCAGTTGATCCTCGAACTTGCGGATATCGAAGCTCAGCGCTGGCTGCGAGATGAACAGCCGTTGCGCCGCTCGCCCGAAGTGCAGTTCTTCCGCCACGGCAACGAAATAGCGCAGCTGCTTCAGGTCCATGGCGGTGTTGTCTGACGATAAGGAATACTTATCGTACAGGACAAAAGCTGTATTGGACGATTATCGATGGCGTTTCTATGCTGGCCGGACAAAACAGGAGACAGCGAGGCCACCCGCATGAACGACATCGCCCGCGACCCGCTTAGGACCCAGTCCGGCGGCCATCAGAACATCCCCGACAGCCGGGGCATCAATTTCTTCCACGTCGATCCTGACCTCGGGCGCCTCTTGCGGCTGTACCTGGGCGACGCCCCCTACCGCGAGCTTGAACCGCAGCTCAAGTCGCTTGGCCAACGCGTCTCCGATGAACTTGACGCCTGGGCCATCAGCGCGGATCACAACCCGCCGCAGCTACGCCACCGCACTCGACGTGGCGAAGCCCTGCAGACCATCGACAAGCACCCCGATTACGTTGCGCTGGAGCGCGTGGCCTATGCCGAGCTGGGGCTTGCGTCGATGAGCCACGTCGGTAATGCGTCGCCACCCCTCGTCAAATACGCGCTCACGTATTTGTTCGTGCAGGCCGAGTTCGGTTTGTGCTGTCCGGTCAGCATGACGGATTCGCTCACGCGCACGCTGCGCAAATTTGGCGATCCGGCTCTCCTGGCGCGCTACCTGCCGATGCTGGCCTCGCGCGACTTCGATGTGCTGTACCAGGGCGCGATGTTCATGACCGAGCAGGCGGCCGGTTCCGACGTCGCCCGCATCGCTACGCGCGCCGCGCTGGAAACCGCGCCCGACGGCACGCAAACCTGGCGCCTGTACGGCGACAAATGGTTCTGTTCCAACGCCGATGCCGATCTCGCCATGGTGCTCGCCCGCCCGGACGGCGCACCATCGGGTATCAACGGCCTGGCGCTGTTCCTGTTGCCCAAGACGCTGCGCGATGGGTCGCGCAATCACTACCGTATCGTCCGCCTGAAAGACAAGCTGGGCACCCGTTCGATGGCCAGCGGCGAGATCGCGCTCGAAGGGGCCACCGCATACCTGATTGGCGAGATCGGCCGCGGCTTCCATCAGATGGCCGACATGATCAACATGTCGCGCCTGTCGAATGGTGTGCGCGCTGCCGGCCTGATGCGCCGCGCCACCACTGAAGCGTTGCACATTGCGCGCAACCGAGAAGCCTTCGGCCGCAAGCTGATCGATATGCCGTTGATGCAGCGCCAGCTCCTGAAGATGCTGTTGCCAACGGAGCAGGCGCGCTCGATGTTCATGCAGATCGCGCAACTGCTACCCTTGGCCGACGCAGGCGATGCGCAAGCCGCCAAATGCGTGCGCATCCTGACACCGCTCATCAAGTTCCGCGCTTGCCGCGATGCGCGCCGCGTGACAGGGGACGCGATGGAAGTGCGCGGTGGCACCGGCTACATCGAAGAATGGAGCGATGCGCGTCTCGTGCGTGACGCACATCTGGGCTCCATCTGGGAGGGCACGAGCAACATCGTCGCGCTAGACATTGCCCGGGCCGTGAAGCGCGAAGGCGCGCTGGAACCGCTGCGCGCGCATCTCGTCGGCCTGCTCGATGGCGTGACGTTGCCGGCGCAGAGCGACGCTTTGTTGCGAGCCACGCTCGACCGCGTATGCCGTTCAATCGCAAAGGTGGCGGAAGACGGCAGCGACGAACTCGTGCGTCAGGCGGGCTCCGCGCTGTATCACATCACCACCGCGATCTTCATGGCGGTAGAGGGCATACGGCTGGCGCCGGACCATCGTCGTTTGGCGCTGGCGCATCTGGTGCTGCGTCACAAGCTGCTGCCGATCGATCCCCTGGCCTTGCCCGCGAGCGATGACGGATTGCTGTTCGATTCGCTTGTCAAGCAGCGCGAGGTTCCGTTTGCGCTGGCCATGCGGGCGTTGCCGGCCGGAGAGGCGCAATGAGCGCGATCGATGGCGCGTTGCACGGCCTGAAAGTCATCGACCTGAGCCGCGTGCTCGGCGGCCCGTATTGCACGCAGGCGCTGGCCGATCACGGCGCGCAGGTCATCAAGCTCGAACCGCCCGTCGGCGACGAGACCCGCACCTGGGGCCCGCCCTTCGACGCGAGCGATACCGCCTGGTACTTCAACGGTGTCAACCGCAACAAGCTGGGCATCTCCGTCGATTTGTCCTGTGAGGAGGGCCGCGCGGTGCTCTGGCAATTGCTCGAAGACGCCGACGTGCTGGTCGAGAACTTCAAGCCCGGAACGCTTGCCCGCTGGGGCATGGATTTCGAGCGCGACCTGCAACCGCGTTTTCCGCGCTTGATCCACTGCGCCGTCTCCGGCTTCGGCCCCGATGGCCCGCTTGGTGGGTTGCCCGGCTACGATGCCGCCATCCAGGCGATGGCCGGCCTGATGAGCGTCAACGGCGAGCGCGACGGCGGCCCGATGCGCGTCGGCCTGCCGATCGTCGATATGGTGACTGGGCTCAACGCGCTCGCCGGCATCTTGCTCGCCCTGGCCGAGCGGGAAAAGAGCGGCCGCGGGCAATCGATCGACATCGCGTTGTATGACTGCGGCGTATCGCTGCTGCATCCGCATCTGCCCAACTACTTCGGCTCGGGCAAGGTGCCGCAGCGCAGCGGCAATGCCCACCCGAACATCGCACCGTACGACAGCTACCAGACGGGCACCGCGCCGATCTTTCTGGCGGTGGGCAACGATCGCCAGTTCGCCAGGCTATGCGCGCATGTCGGTGCGGCTGGGTTGGCGCAAGACGCGCGCTTTGCCGACAACCGCAGCCGCTGCGCACACCGCGCGGAACTCAAGGTGGCGCTGGAAGCGCAACTGGCACGCTTCGATTGCGAGACGCTCGCGCAAGACCTGATCCATAGCGGTGTACCGTGCGGGCCGGTGTTGAGTGTCGACGTGGTGGCGCGCCATCCGCATACGCTGCACCGGCAGATGGTGGTCGAGCTGGGTGAGTACCGCGGGACCGGCTCGCCGATCAAGCTGTCGCGCACGCCGGCCACGTATCGCAATGCACCGCCCGCGCTCGGTGCCGATACCGATGCCGTGCTCGCGTCGCTCGGCATTGACGCCGACACCCGGCGGCGCCTGTTCCAGGCCGGCATTCTGAAATGAAGTAACCCAGGTTCACCACGACACGGCAGACAGCCCGGCAGAGGCTGCGCCAAACCGGCAGTACCACCAAGGAGACCAACATGCCTCACCAGCCTGCGCCCCATGTCGCCGCGGCCGCAAACCTCCAGCCGCGCCGGGCCGCGGTTGCCGCGTTCATCGGCACGACCATCGAGTGGTACGACTTCTATATCTACGGCCTCGCTGCCGCACTTGTGTTCGGCAAAGTGTTCTTCTCCAGGACGCTGGACCCCGGCATCGCCACGCTGCTCTCGTTCGTCACGCTGTGGGCCGGCTTTGCGGCGCGGCCCATCGGCGGGATCATCTTCGGGCATCTGGGCGACAAGATCGGCCGCAAGACCACGCTCATCATCACGCTCATCCTCATGGGCGTGGCGACGATGGGCATCGGCCTGCTGCCGGGCTATGCGCAGATCGGCCTATGGGCGCCGGTCGGGTTGGTTGTGCTGCGCGTGATCCAGGGCGTGGCCGTGGGCGGCGAGTGGGGCGGTGCGGTCCTGATTGCCAGCGAAAGCGCGCCCAAGCGCAAGAGCATTCTGTACTCGGCGTTTGCTCAGCAGGGTTCGCCTACGGGCAACCTGCTGGCAACGCTGGTGTTCTTCGCGCTGAGTGCGCTGCCGACACCGCAGTTCATGCTGTGGGGCTGGCGCGTGCCGTTCCTGCTGTCGGCGCTGCTGGTGATCGTCGGCATGGTCATCCGCCTGAAGCTGGAGGAGTCGGACGACATGAAGCGCGTGCTGGCACAGAAGAAGACCGTCAAACTGCCGCTCAAAGATGTCGTGCGCGACCACTGGGGCCTCGTGCTGCTGGGTGCCGGTACGCTGCCGCTCATTCATGTGACGTACCTGAAAAGCAACTTCGCGCTGGCGTGGGCCACGAAGGAACTCGGCTACGCCCAGGACACCTTCCTCGGCATCATCGCGATTGCGCTGGTGGTGCAGTTCATCACGCAGCCACTCGGTGCATGGCTGGTCTCGCGCATGGATATGCGTCGTGCGATCTGCCTGATGGTGCTGCCGGAGTTTCTGCTCATGCCGGTGATGTTCTTTGCCATCGAGACGAAGGTGGTCTGGATTGCTCTGCTCGGCATGTGTTTGGCGACGATTCCGCACTCGATGTTCTATGGCGCCATCGGCGGCATTCTGGCGCGCGTGTTTCCGACGCGCGTCCGCTATACGGGGTTGTCGCTGGCGTATCAGCTGTGCTCGCTCGTGGTGGGTGGCGGCACGCCGGTATTTGCGCAGTGGATGCTCAACAGCAGCGGCAACATCGTCGGCGTGGCGGTGTCATCGGCGCTGTATGCGCTGGTGTCGCTGGCATGCACGCTGGTACTGCTCAACCGCACCGGATATCGCGCAGACGAACTGTCCACCGCCGAACGCGCAGATGCAATGGAGTTGGGGCAGGGTGATGCCGATGTCTCCCGGCCGCTCGCCGGCCCGGTGGGCAAGCCTGTGGCTGCTGTCTGAGTTGTTGGTGCCACCGCGTCCTACACGAAACGCGCGGTGGCGCAACTGCCGCACCTTCCCTACGATGACAAGGCGAGCCATGCATAACGGGGAAGCACGCCATGTCCATCTTCGACGAAAACGAGCACCGCGAGGCCTTCTGGGAAACCGTGCGCCAGGCCATCGAGGCGCGCCAGCAAGCTGATGAAGCCCGTCGCGCGGGGCGGTTGACCGGGCTGGCAATCGGCCTTTCAGTGGCGGCGCTGGCGGTTGCACTCATGGCTTGGCGACACCGGTCTGCAGATGATGTGGCTTGAGGCTGTCCGGCTGCGCCACGCTCACTCTTGGCGCTCCATTGTGAATTCCCATTCATAAGATGCGGCGAAGGTGTTGCCGCGACGTCGTAAAGACGGGGTGGGAGGGAGAGCCGCGCGGTTATCTAACCACGATGATCGTGCGCATGGACAGTCGGGCCGATCCGGCATCCAGCCTGAAGCCGCCAGGCGGACTGCTTCAGATCAAGGCGCAGGGAAAGGGCGGCGTTACAATTTGCCGCTTCTTCCCAGGGTGTTCCATGCCACGCGGCCTCGTTCTCGCCACGCCTCAGCTCACGTCGGACGGCACGCCGTTCTCCGCGCAATACGACGACGTCTATCACAGCTCCGAAGGCGGTCTGGCGCAGGCGCATCACGTTTTCCTGGGCGGCAATGGCTTGCCTAGCGCGTGGCAGGGCAAGCGAACCTTCACCATTGTCGAAACAGGCTTCGGCCAAGGTCTGAATTTCCTTGCCACGTGGGCCGCGTGGCGCCACGATCCGCAGCGTTGTGCGCGACTCGATTTCGTTTCGATCGAGAAGCACCCATTCGATCGCGTAGGCTTGTCGATCGTGCATCCAAAGGACGGCGCGCTGGCGCCTCTTGCCGAGATGCTCCGTCAATCGTGGCCCGTGCCCGTGCCGGGTGTGCATCGCCTGGCGTTCGATGGCGGCTGCGTCACCCTGACGCTGCTGTTTGGTGACGCGATGGAGACGCTGCCCCAACTGTCGTGCGCTGCCGACGCGTTTTATCTCGACGGCTTCTCTCCCGCAAAAAACCCGGATCTGTGGCAGCCGCGCGTGTTCAAGCAGCTTGCGCGGGTAGCGCGCGCCGGCGCGACATTGGCCACGTATACCGCCGCTGGATTCGTACGGCGCGGCTTGCAGGAAGCTGGTTTCGAGGTGCGCAAGGCGCCCGGTTTCGGCACCAAACGCGACATGACCGTCGCGCAATTTCCAACCCACTGGCGCACGCGGCGCGGACCGGCTGAAGCGCCGGTCTGGAGCCGACATCACGCCATCGTGCTCGGCGCCGGGCTTGCCGGCTGCGCCGTTGCAGAACGGCTCGCATCGCGCGGCTGGCACATCACGCTCATCGATGAAAACGAGGGCCCCGCGCGTGGCACGTCTGCGCATCGTGCAGCGGCCATGCATCCCCATGTGTCCATCGACGACAGCCTGCTGTCGCGGCTATCGCGCGCAGGCAATCTCCTTGCGCGCCGCCACTGGGACGCGCTGGATCGCGCCGGCTTCGCCACAGGTTTCCAACGCACCGGTGTCCTGCAACTCGCTGAACACGCCGGCGACGCCATCGAGCAGCAACGCATCGTGCAAGCGCTCGGCTATCCAATCGATTACATCGACTGGCTCAATGTGGAGCAGGCCGCCGAACGCATCGGAGCCAGCGTTCCGCAGGGAGGGTGGTGGTTTGCGCAAGCCGGCTGGGTCGCACCGCCGGACATTTGCCGTGCCAATCTCGCCGCTGCCGGGGCCGCTGTCGACGCACGTTGGAACACGCGTGTCGAATCGCTGCGCCAAGACGGCGATCAATGGGCGGCGCTGGACGCGCACCAGAATGTGATCGCCAGGGCGCCGGTCATCGTTCTCGCCAACAGTCTCGGTGCGGCACGTCTGGCGCCGTTGACATCCGCGTCGCTCAAGCCGGTGCGCGGTCAACTCACCGATGTGCCCGTCACTGCATTGCAAGCCGGCGCCGCGTGGCCAAAGGCCGTTGTTTGCGGCGAGGGGTACCTCTTGCCTGCCAAGCAGGGCGCACAGTCAGTGCGCATAGGTTCCTCATTCCAACCGGGCGCATCCGATCTGACGGAGCGCGTCGCCGATCACGTCGCCAATCTCCGGCGGCTGACCGCGTTGCAACCGGGCCAAGCCGGGGCGCTGGCAAAGCTCGACCCTGCCCAGCTACGAGGCTATGTCGGTGTGCGATGCGTCTCGGCCAATCGGTTGCCGTTGATCGGTCCGCTGGCGGATGAGGCCGCCGCTGCGGTACCCGGTTTTCGCTTGCGCGGGCCGCATGCGCAATTGCCTCGCCTTGCCGGGCTGTATGCCGCACTTGCGTATGGTTCGCGCGGCCTCACATGGTCGGTACTGGGCGCGGAGTTGCTGGCGGCACAGATTGACGGTGGCCCGCTCCCCCTGGAATCCGACCTGGTGGCAGCGCTCGACCCTGGCCGCTTTGTCCTGCGTGCGTTGCAACACGGAGGCCTCCAAGGACAGGGCGCCGCTCGCACGGACAGCATGGCCGAGGAACCGCCGGATTAACGCGCCGATTGAAGGGTTTTCCAAGCGTTCCGACCCAAAAAATCAGGGCCGCCGAACGTTCCATGCCATAATATGGGTTTTGCGTTTGCCAGCCTGAACGCGCCCGACGTGCCGTGCATTGTGCATTGAAGCGGCCCTCGCGCCGCATTCCTGCAAGCCCGGCAAGACCAAGAATTTTGAACCACGGCTGCTGCTGGCGCTGCGCCGTTCGACGCAACCATCTTCTGAATCTGGAATTACGACCATGTCGACTATCGAAAACCTCGGCAAGCTTGATCGCAAAGTGACCCTGGCTGTCCCGAAGGCCGAAGTGGAGCAAGAGAAGCAAAGCCGTCTGGCGCGTCTGTCTAAGACCGTCAAGATGTCCGGCTTCCGCCCGGGCAAGGTCCCGATGAAGATGGTCGAGAAGCAATACGGCCAACAAGTCGAATTCGAAGTGCGCTACGACAAGGCTGCCCGCCAGTTTTTCGACATCACGAACGAGCAGGGCGTGAAGGTCGCCGGCCAACCGCGCTTCGAACTGAAGACCGAAGGTGTGGCCGATGACCAAGTCGCGTTCGATGCCACTTTCGAGGTGTACCCGGAAGTGAAGCTTGGCGATCTGGCCGGTGCGGAACTGACCCGCACCAAGACCGAAATCACCGATGCCGAAATCGACAAGACCCTCGACATCCTGCGCAAGCAACGCGTGCATTACCACCCGCGCGGCGAAGCCGGCGAGCACGGTGACGGCGGCGCAGCCGTTGCCCAAGACGGCGACCGCGTGACGGTTGATTTCGTCGGCACGATCGACGGCGTGGAATTCGCCGGCGGTAAGGCTGAAGGTTTCAGCTTCGTGCTGGGCGAAGGCCGCATGCTGCCCGAGTTCGAGCAAGCCACGCTGGGCCTGAAGCAAGGCGAATCGAAAAAATTCCCGCTGGCGTTCCCCGAGGATTACCACGGCAAGGACGTCGCCGGTAAGACGGCTGAGTTCACCGTCACGCTCAAGCAAGTCGAGTGGGCGCACCTGCCGGAAGTCAATGAAGCCTTCGCGCAATCGCTGGGCATCGCCGACGGCAACCTCGACAAGATGCGCGCCGACATCCGCGAAAACCTCGAGCGTGAGGTCAAGCGCCGCACGCACGCGTTGCTCAAGGATCAAGTCATGGAAGCGCTGCTGAAGGTGGCAGAGCTGGACGTGCCGAAGTCGCTGGTCGAGCAAGACCAGGAGCGTCTGGTCGAAATGGCGCGCCGCGACCTAGAATCGCGCGGCATGCCGAACGCCAAGAACATGCCGATCCCGGCGGAGATGTTCACGCAGCAAGCCGAGCGCCGTGTGAAGCTGGGCCTGGTGCTGGCCGAAGTCGTGAAGGCCAACGGCCTGGAAGCCAAGCCGGAGCAGATCAAGGCTGAGATCGAAGAGTTCGCCAAGAGCTACGAAGATCCGAAGGAAGTCATCCGCTGGTACTACGGTGACCAACAGCGCCTGGCTGAGATGGAAGCCTACGTGCTCGAAAACAACGTGGTAAATTTTGTGTGCGACAAGGCCAAGGTGACTGACAAGGTCGTGTCGTTCGAAGAGCTGACCGCCACGCCGGCGCAAGGCTGATTCGATCGATAAAGTTTCCGAAATAAGCACCGGAGAACCGCATGATCCGCAATGAACTGATCGACCAACTTGCCCGTACCCAAGCTTCCGCGCTCGAAACGCAGGGGCTCGGTCTGGTGCCGATGGTGGTCGAGCAGTCGGGCCGCGGCGAACGCGCCTACGATATCTACTCGCGCCTGCTCAAGGAGCGAGTGATCTTCATGGTGGGCGAGGTCAACGACCAGACTGCCAACCTCGTGGTGGCACAGTTGCTGTTTTTGGAAAGCGAGAATCCGGACAAGGACATCTCGCTGTACATCAATTCGCCGGGCGGTTCGGTTTCGTCCGGCCTGGCGATGTACGACACGATGCAGTTCATCAAGCCGGACGTATCCACGCTTTGCATGGGTATGGCAGCCAGTATGGGCGCATTCCTCCTGGCAGCCGGCGCGAAGGGCAAGCGTCTGGCGCTGCCGAACTCGCGCATCATGATTCACCAGCCGCTAGGCGGCGCGCGGGGCCAGGCTTCCGACATCGAGATCCAGGCGCGTGAGATTCTGTACCTGCGCGAGCGCCTTAACACGGTGCTCTCGGAAGTGACTGGTCAGCCTGTCGATAAGATCGCCCGCGACACGGATCGTGATAACTTCATGAGCAGCGAACAGGCCAAGGAATACGGCCTAATCGACCAGGTCATCGCAAAGCGCTGAAGTGTCGAGGTAATGTACCGATGGATGTATAGACGGCGTGACCGGTGCGTTTTACGGCACACCGGCTAACCGCACGAAACATGTCAAGCGGTGTCAAAAACGAGGCCTCGCGCCTCGTTTTTGCTTAGAACAACACCTGCGGATCGTCGCCAGATAATTTGGCGTATGATGCTGCCAAGAACTACTGGTAATCGTTATGGCGGACAAGAAAGGCTCGACTGGCGAAAAGCTGCTGTACTGCTCGTTTTGCGGCAAGAGCCAGCATGAGGTCAAAAAACTGATTGCCGGTCCCTCGGTCTTCATCTGCGATGAATGTATCGACCTGTGCAACGAAATCATCAGGGACGAAGCCGCCATCTCCGAAAAGGAAGGTGGTCTGGCGGTCAAGTCCGATCTGCCCACACCGCATGAAATCCGCCAAAGCCTGGACCAATATGTGATCGGTCAGGAGCAGGCCAAGAAGATCCTGGCGGTCGCGGTTTACAATCATTACAAGCGCTTGAAGCACCTCGGCAAGAAGGACGATGTCGAGCTGTCCAAGAGCAACATTCTGCTCATCGGGCCGACTGGCTCGGGCAAGACCCTGCTGGCTCAAACGCTCGCGCGTCTCTTGAACGTGCCGTTCGTCATTGCCGACGCCACCACGCTGACCGAAGCCGGCTACGTGGGCGAGGACGTCGAGAACATCATCCAGAAGCTGCTGCAGAACTGCAATTACGAGGTGGATAAGGCCCAGCGTGGCATTGTCTACATCGACGAAATTGACAAGATTTCACGCAAGTCAGACAACCCCTCCATCACCCGGGACGTTTCCGGTGAAGGCGTCCAGCAAGCGCTGCTTAAACTGGTCGAAGGCACGATGGCATCGGTGCCGCCGCAAGGTGGCCGCAAGCATCCGAACCAAGACTTCCTGCAAGTTGATACGACCAACATCTTGTTCATCTGCGGCGGCGCGTTCGATGGTCTGGAAAAGATCATCATGCAGCGCTCTGACAAGACCGGAATCGGTTTTGGCGCAGAGGTGCAGAGCAAGGAAGAGCGCGACGTCAGCGAAGTGCTGCCGCAAGTGGAGCCGGAAGATCTCATCAAGTTCGGCCTGATTCCCGAGTTGATCGGCCGTCTGCCCGTGGTGGCGACGCTGGCCAAGCTCGACGAGGCTGCCTTGATGGAAATCCTGGTCGAGCCCAAGAACGCAATCGTCAAGCAGTATCAGAAGCTGCTGGCAATGGAAGGGGTGGAGCTGGAAATTCGTCCGAGCGCGCTGACGGCAATCGCCCGCAAGGCGATCAAGCGCAAGACGGGTGCGCGCGGTCTGCGTTCCATCGTCGAGCACGCTTTGATGGATGTGATGTATGACCTCCCCAACCACAAGGGGGTGCAAAAGGTGGTGATCGATGAAAGCACGATCTCCGACGAAGGCAAGCCCTTGCTGATTTACGAAGAGCAACCCAAGGTTGCAGGTTCCAACTGACGCGAATGCCCGGCCGGGATGCGCCGTATGCGTCCCATGCAGGAAGCCGTTCGCTTGCGAGCGGCTTTTTTGCTTCGGGAAACCGGGTCGGCATGCGACTTGCAGCAGCGGTCTTGTAAAACCGTCGCTGTGCCCAATTTAGCCCTTACATGACTTTCTGGGGAAAATAATGTCCGGAACCCAACTTTTACCCGCTGAGCAGATTCGCCTGCCGCTGTTGCCGCTGCGTGACGTGGTGGTGTTTCCGCACATGGTGATTCCGCTGTTCGTGGGGCGCCCCAAATCCATCAAGGCGCTGGAAGCTGCGATGGAAGCGGGCAAGAGCATCATGCTCGTTGCGCAAAAGACGGCCGCCAAGGACGAGCCGACCGACAAGGATCTGTACGAGGTCGGCTGTATCGCGAACATTCTGCAGATGCTGAAGCTACCGGACGGCACCGTGAAGGTGCTGGTCGAGGGCACTCAGCGCGCCAACATCCTGTCCGTCACCGACGACGAATCTCACTTCTTCTGCGAAGCGGTACCCGTCGGCCCGGAACCGACTGAATCGGCTGAGACCGAGGCGCTGCGTCGCGCCATCGTGTCGCAGTTCGACCAGTACGTGAAGCTGAACAAAAAGATCCCGCCGGAGATTCTGACTTCGCTGTCGGGTATCGACGAACCCGGTCGCTTGGCTGACACCATTGCCGCACATCTGCCGATCAAGCTCGAGCAGAAGCAGAAGATTCTCGAGATGTTCAACGTGACCGAACGTCTGGAGAGCCTGCTGTCGCAGCTGGAAGGCGAGATCGACATCCTGCAGGTGGAAAAGCGCATCCGTGGCCGCGTCAAGCGCCAGATGGAGAAGAGCCAGCGCGAGTACTACCTGAACGAGCAGGTCAAGGCCATCCAGAAGGAGCTGGGCGAAGGCGAGGAAGGCGCCGATCTCGAAGAGCTGGACAAGAAGATCAAGGCCGCCCGCATGCCGAAGGAGGCCAAGAAGAAGGCCGAGTCCGAGTTCAAGAAGCTCAAGCTGATGTCGCCGATGTCGGCCGAGGCGACGGTCGTGCGCAACTATATCGACACGTTGGTGGGTCTGCCGTGGCGCAAGAAGAGCAAGGTCAACAACGACCTGTCGAACGCCGAGCAGGTGCTGGATCAAGACCACTACGGTTTGGAAAAGGTCAAGGAACGTATCCTTGAGTATCTCGCCGTGCAACAGCGCGTCGACAAGCTCAAAGCGCCGATCCTGTGCCTCGTGGGGCCGCCGGGTGTTGGCAAGACCTCGCTCGGGCAGTCGGTGGCGCGTGCAACGAACCGCAAGTTCGTGCGCATGGCGCTGGGTGGCGTGCGTGACGAGGCCGAGATTCGCGGTCACCGCCGTACGTACATCGGTTCGATGCCGGGCAAGATCCTGCAGAGCCTGACGAAGGTCGGCGTGCGCAACCCACTGTTCCTGCTCGACGAGATCGACAAGATGGGTGCGGATTTCCGCGGCGACCCGTCGTCTGCATTGCTCGAAGTGCTGGACCCGGAACAGAACCACACGTTCCAGGACCACTACATCGAAGTGGACTTCGACCTGTCGGATGTGATGTTCGTGGCGACGTCGAACTCGCTGAACATTCCGGCGCCGCTGCTGGACCGAATGGAAGTGATTCGCCTGTCGGGTTACACGGAAGACGAAAAGGTCAACATCGCCCGTCGCTACTTGCTGCCCAAGCAGATCAAGAACAATGGTCTGAAGGAGGGCGAGATCGAGGTGACCGAAGCCGCGCTGCGCGACATCATCCGCTACTACACGCGGGAAGCCGGTGTTCGTTCGCTGGAACGCGAGGTCTCGAAGATCTGCCGCAAGGTCGTCAAGCAATTGCTGCTGAAGAAGGAAGCCAATACGTCCGTGAAGGTGGATTCGGACAACCTGGACAAATTCCTTGGCGTGCGTCGTTTCGACTTTGGTCTGGCCGGCAAGGAAGACCAGGTCGGCCAGGTGACCGGTTTGGCATGGACCGAAGTGGGCGGCGATCTGCTGACCATCGAAGCCGCGCTGATGCCGGGCAAGGGCAACATCACCCGCACGGGTTCGCTGGGCGATGTGATGAAGGAGTCCGTCGAGGCTGCGCGCTCGGTGGTGCGTTCGCGGTCGGCTCGGCTGGGTATCAAGGATGAGATGTTCGAGAAGCGTGACATCCACATCCACGTACCCGAAGGTGCGACGCCCAAGGATGGCCCGTCGGCAGGTATTGCAATGACGACGGCGCTGGTGTCGGTGCTGACTGGTATTCCGGTGCGCGCAGACGTGGCAATGACCGGCGAAATCACCCTGCGCGGCGAAGTGTTGCCGATCGGTGGCTTGAAGGAAAAGCTGCTGGCCGCTCACCGCGGTGGCATCAAGCTCGCGCTGATTCCGGAAGAGAACGTCAAGGACTTGGCTGACATTCCGGACAACGTAAAGAACAGCATCGAGATTCAGCCGGTCCGCTGGATCGACAAGGTGCTGGAACTCGCGCTGGTGCGTAAGCCGGAGCCGCTGCCGGAAGAAGAAGCCAAGCCGGCGCCCGCCCAGGGCGATGACGGCAAGTCGCAGGAAATGGTGCATCACTGACACCTTGGCTTGCCGAGGTTGAAGAAGGGCCCGACATGTTCGGGCCCTTTTTCTTTGCACTGGCTGCGACACGTGGCACACAGTTCTTCGCCTTGACACGTCGATTGACGGCCACTTTAATGAATCCACACTAGCGGTGTTCGGGGAGGTGGCACGATGAATAAAACAGATCTCATCGACCATGTGGCAGCGCAAACTGATATGTCGAAAGCCGCGGCGGGTCGCGCCATCGACGCACTGATCGACGGCATCAAGGATGCGTTGTGCGAGGGCGGGTCGGTCACGCTGGTCGGCTTCGGAACGTTTCTGGTCGGCAAGCGATCTTCGCGTAATGGACGCAATCCGCGCACGGGTGCGGCCATCACGATCGAAGGTGGTAAAGTTGCTAAATTCAAACCTGGCAAAGCGCTGAAAGATGCGCTAAACTAGCGGGCTTTGGTGCTCGTGGGTGACAACACGGGCGCCGGACAGTCCGGCTTACGCCGGCGGTACGAACGGGTGCTTAGCTCAGTTGGTAGAGCAGCGCCCTTACAAGGCGCGGGTCGGGAGTTCGAGCCTCTCAGCACCCACCATCGTTCGTATTGCCGCTCCAGCGTCGGAAGGTTGGACCCAATCTGGAGCGGTAGTTCAGTCGGTTAGAATACCGGCCTGTCACGCCGGGGGTCGCGGGTTCGAGTCCCGTCCGCTCCGCCAGAATCCTGTACAAAGGCCCGATTCGTTCGGGCCTTTGTCTTTTCAGCGGCGAATGCTTGCAGGTCATGCCTGTGCGCCATGCCGCGATTGTCCGGAATGTCGGCGGCACCTGATAGAATCGCCGGATTTTCCATCTTCCATTCACCTCCGGTCCAGCATGCTTGATTTCGTACGTACGCATCGGCGCTTGATGTTTCTGGTGCTGCTGATTCTGGTGTTCCCGTCGTTCGTGTTCTTTGGCGTGCAGAGCTATTCGAGCTTCATGGACAGCTCGCATGACGCTGCCAAGGTCGACGGCAAGGTCATCTCGACCAACGAAGTCGACGCGCGCGTGCGCGAGCAGACCGAGCGCCTGCGCCAGATGCTTGGCGCGCAATATGATCCGCGCCAGTTCGAAGGTCCACAGATGCGCCGCGACGTGCTCGACGGCATCATCCAGCAACGCGTGCTGGCCAATGAGGTCACGCGTGCAAACCTGACCATCTCGAACGAGAAGATTCGCGACACCATCCTCCAAATTCCGGCCGTGGCGGCGCTGCGCAAGCCGGATGGCTCCTTCGATCAGGAAGCCTACGTAAGGCTGCTGTCTGCGCAGAACATGACGCCCGAGCAGTTGGAAGGCAATCTGCGCTTCGAGCTCTCGCAGCAACAGATTCCGCAATCGATCGTGTCGTCGGCGTTTGTGCCGAAGTCGCTGGTGGATCGCCTCATCCAGGTACGCGATCAGCAACGTGAAGTTCAGGCACTGCTGTTCAAGCCGGCGGACTACGCTGCAAAGGTCAATGCGGACGACAAGGCCATCCAGGCTTACTACGACGCGCACCAGCAGGAATTCTCTGTGCCGGAGCAAGTCAAGGCCGAGTATGTCGTGTTCTCGGGCGAAGAGATGATGAAGCAGATTCCGGTCACGCCCGAGCAGATCAAGGAGTACTACGATCAGAACGCTGCGCGCTTCAAGACACAGGAAGAACGCCGCGCCGCTCACATTCTGATCAAGCTGCCGGATAACGCCAAGCCTGCCGACAAGGAAGCCGCCAAGAAGAAGGCCGAAGAAGTCCTGGCCGAGGTGCGTAAAAACCCCGCGAGCTTCGCAGATCTCGCCAAGAAGTACTCTGGCGATCCGGGTTCAGCCGCGCAGGGTGGCGAGCTGGGCTTCCTCGGCAAGGGCGCGACTGTGCCGCCGTTCGAGAACGCGCTGTTTGCGCTCAAGCAGCCGGGCGACATCAGTGACGTGGTCCAAAGCGATTTTGGTTTCCACATCATCAAGCTGGAAGAAGTGAAGGGTGGCGGTGTGCAGCCGTTGGAAGCCGTCAAGCCGGAGCTTGAACGCGAACTGCGTACGCAACTCGCGAACAAGAAGTACTCGGAGCTGGCCGATGCGTTCTCCAACACGGTGGAAGATCAGTCCGACAGCCTGAAGCCGGTGGCTGACAAGCTCAAGCTGCAGATCCAGACGGCCGACAACGTGACCCGCACGCCGAGCCCGGCGCAGTCCGGCAGCCCCATCGGCAATGACAAGGTGCTCAAGGCGCTGTTTGCCGACGACGTGATCAAGAACCACCGCAATACAGCTGCCATCCAGGTGGGTCCGACCACGCTGGTTGCAGCGCGTGCGGCGGAGTATCGTCCGGCAACGGTGAAGAAGCTGGCCGACGTGCGTGAACAGGTCAAGGCTAAGGTGATCGCCGAGCAAGCCGCTGCGCTGGCCAAGAAGGCCGGCGAAGAGAAGCTGGCTGCCGTGAAGCAGAGTAACAGCGCCGATGGTTTCGGTGCTGTACAGACGGTCTCGCGCCAGCAGGCGCAGGGCACGCCGCCGGCTGCACTGACAGCCATCCTGCGCGCGGATGCGACCAAGCTGCCGACCACCATTGGCGTCGACCTGGGTGCCCAGGGCTACGCGCTGTATCGCATCAACAAGGTGCTGCCGCCGGCCAATGTGGACGAGACGCGCCGCGCTGCCGATGCACAGCAACTGGCTCAGGCCGCGGGTCAGACCGAGTTCAATGCCTACTATGAAGCACTGAAGGCGCGCTCGAAGGTGAAGATCAACAGCAGCGCGGTCGACAGCAGCAAGCCAGCCAATACTGCAGAGGACTAATACGGCGTGCAGAGTACGTAGCCTGACGAAAAAGCCCCCTCAATAACGAGGGGGCTTTTTCTTTGCGTACTTTTTGGCGTTGCGCTAGTCCAGCGGCTTGCCCATGCGTGCGAGGCGCGGCATGTACAAGTGGTCTGGATCGAACGATAGGGCCACGTGGGAAGCGCGAGCGATCAGATTCTTGCGCGGTACGAGACCGAAGTAGCGGGAGTCGCGGCTGTTGTCGCGGTTGTCACCCAGCATGAGGTAGTGGTCTTGCGGGACGGTGATGGGACCGAAACTGCGCAGGGCACGCACCTCCGGCAAGACCATCACGGTGTGCTGCCGGCCCGGTAGCGCTTCCGACCAGAGTTCGTGCGGCAGCATCGCCGTTGCTTGCGGCAGCGCGCCGGGTGCGACGTCTGGCAGCGGCGCATAGGCCATGCGCCGGTGATTGATGTAGAGCGCTTCGTCACGCATTTCAACCACGTCGCCGGGCAGCCCGATGAGTCGCTTGACCAGCTTCGTGCCGTCTTCGGGGGAGGAGAAGACGACGACATCACCACGTTGCGGGTCGCTGCCGCGCTTGAGCCAGACGGTGGTGGCCGGTACGCGCACCCCGTAAGCCAACCGGTTCATCAAGATGTAGTCGCCTTCGATGAGCGTGGGATTCATTGAGCCGCTCGGCACGACTGCCCAGTCCGCAATGCAGGCGCGGAAGGCAAAAAGCAGCGACATGCCGACCAGGAACCGCTTGTTGTCACGCGCTGCGCGCAGCCCGCTTGCCAGAAGCTTCATGGTGTTCGCCCGAGTGAGAGGTGGCCGCCGTGCCGGAGCCGGAAATCCGATGCGCCGGATGACGCCATCGGTGCGGCAGAAGGGTTATCTTCCGACCCGGGCTTTAAGGAGAGGTTCCAGTTTGGGCCACACGTTATCGAGCATCGTCGGCTGCGCTGCGGCAATGGGGTGGATGCGATCTTCCTGGAACCAGTCGGGCCGCTGCGCAACCCCTTCGAGCAGGAATGGCACCAGTGGCAGCTTGTACTGCTGCGCCAGCTTGCCGAACATGGCGAAGAAACGCTCGCTGTAATCCGGACCGTAGTTGGGCGGGATGCGCATGCCAACCAGCAGCACCCTCGCGCCGGCTGCTTGCGACGCTTCGATCATTGCTTTCATGTTGGCCTCGCTGGAGGCGAGCGAGAGGCCCCGTAGGGCATCGTTGCCGCCCAGTTCGAGAATCACGATGGAGGGCTTTTCGCGGGCCAGCACGGCGGGCAGGCGCGAGCGGCCGCCGGCCGTGGTGTCGCCGCTGATGCTTGCATTGGCGACGCTATAATCGGGCTGCCGTTCTTTGAGGCGCCTGTCGAGCAGCGCCACCCATCCTGTGCCTTGTGCCAGGCCGTATCCCGCCGACAGGCTGTCACCGAGCACCACCACGCGATGCGATGCAGGCGCGCCTTGTGCTGCAGCCGTCTGTGCGAGTGGCAGCATGCCGAACACTGCGCAGCCAAGCGCCGCGGCGAGTAACTTCACGCTGCGCCTTCTACTACCTACCAGTCCAATCATGTCGTCTTCCGCTACCTGGGTGATTGAAGTCGATTCGCTGCACAAGACTGTGCGCGATGCCACCGGTGAGTTGCCTATTCTGAGCGATGTTGCCTTCCGTGTGGAAAGGGGCGAGACATTGGCGATTGTCGGCGCGTCGGGCTCGGGAAAATCGACGCTGCTTGGGTTGCTTGCGGGCCTGGACCTGCCGACATCGGGCTCCGTCAAGCTGCTGGGCAACGACCTGTTCAAGCTGGACGAGGATGGCCGCGCAGCCGTGCGTGGCAGCCACGTCGGCTTTGTCTTTCAATCGTTCCAGTTGCTGCCTCATCTGACGGCCCTTGAGAACGTGATGCTGCCATTGGAGTTGCAGGGCGACGTGAGCACCGCCGATATGCGCCGGCGCGCCACGGTCCTGCTGGAGCGTGTCGGCCTCGGAGCACGGCTGTCGCACTACCCGAAGACGCTGTCCGGCGGCGAGCAGCAGCGCGTGGCCCTGGCGCGCGCGTTCGTGACCGAGCCCGACATTCTCTTTGCCGACGAGCCGACCGGCAGTCTCGATACCGCCACGGGCGAAGCCGTGATCGCGCTGATGTTTGAACTCAACCGCAGTGCCGGCTCCACGCTCGTGCTGGTGACGCACGACCGCTCCGTCGCGGCGCGTTGCAGCCGCATTCTCACCATCGAAGCCGGGCATCTTGTCGGCGACGAGATCGTCACCGAACTCTGAACGTTTGCGTCAGAGCGCGACTTTGGCGCGGCGGATCAACGCCGCCGTCGATGCGTCATGCGCCACCGAGGCCGGAGCCCCTTCCAGTTCCGCCTGGATCGGCTTGGCGAGTTTCTTGCCAAGCTCCACGCCCCACTGATCGAACGAGTTGATGTTCCACACCGCACCCTGCACGAAGGTGCGGTGCTCGGCGCAGGCGATGAGTGCGCCCAGTGACGCAGCGTCCAGCCTTTCCATCAGGATGGTCGTGCTCGGGCGATTGCCTTCGAACACCATGTGCGGCACCAGCGCTTCGTCGGTGACGCCGCCCGCGCGGACCTCCTCGGCGGTGCGCCCCAGCAGCAGCGCCTCGCCCTGCGCAAAGCAGTTCGCGAGCAGTTTGGCGTGGTGGCCGGGCAGGGTGCGCACCGGCTCGAGTGTGGTGATGAAATCCACGGGCACGATCTGCGAGCCCTGGTGGATCAACTGGAAATACGCATGCTGCCCGTTGGTGCCGGCCGTGCCCCAGACGATGGGGCCGGTGTCGGTATCGATGGCCGCGCCGTTGCGTTGGACGGATTTGCCGTTGCTCTCCATCTCCAACTGTTGCATGAAGTCGGTTAGCAGCTCCAGCGGCGCGCAGTAGGGCACGGTACAGGCACTCGCCGCGTCGAAGAAGCCGCGATACCAGACCGACAGCATCCCGAGAATGAGCGGCAAGTTTTCACGCGGCGCGGCCGTGGCGAAGTGGCGGTCCATGGCGCGCGCGCCATCAAGCATCGCTTCGAATTGCTGCGGCCCGATTGCCAGCACGATCGACAGGCCCACCGCCGACCACAGCGAGAACCGCCCGCCAACCCAATCCCAGAACGTGAACATGTTGTCCGGGTCGATGCCGAACTGGACGACGGCCTCGCGGTTGGTGGAGACAGCGACGAAGTGGTGCCTGAGCTGGTCTTCAGCTACGCCATGCTCGACAAACCAACGGCGCATGCTGTGCGCGTTCGCCATTGTTTCGAGCGTGGTGAACGTCTTCGAACAGACAATCGCGAGCGTGGTACCGGGGTTGAGATGGTCGAGCGTTTCGGCCAAATCCGTACCGTCGACGTTGGAGACGAAATGCACGCGCACCTGTGGCACGGCAAGGTGCTCCAACGCGCGGCACACCATGCGCGGGCCGAGGTCCGAACCGCCGATGCCAATGTTCACCACGTCGGTGATGCGCTGCCCGGAATGGCCCGTCCACGCGCCGCTATGCACGCGGTTGGCGAAGTCGTGCATCTGCGCCCGCACGCGCAGCACTTCGGGCATGACGGGCTCGCCATCGGCGCGATAGTCGTCTTCCAATTGTCCGCGCAGGGCCACGTGGAGGACGGAGCGGTGCTCGGTGTTGTTGATGCGGTCGCCACGCAGCATGGCATCGCGCAGCGCAAGCACGCCAGCCTCGTCCGCAAGTTGCAGTAGCAGCGCCAGGGTCTCGGGGGTGAGGCGGTTTTTTGAGTAATCGACCGTCAGGCCAGCCGCATCCAGCGTGAACGCGCGTACCCGTTCTTCGGCATCCGGCGCGGCAAACCAGTCGCGCATATGTGCTGCGCGGATCGATTCTGCATGTTGCGTCAGGGACTGCCAGGCGGGTAGGGCTGTGGGCATACGGCGTGATGTGACGTGAGGTTGGTGCGGGAAAACGAGTAGGCAGTATAACGGCGCTGTATGACGTGTTTCTATCGGCGAACGTCCGACGCCAGCAAGGCGTTGAGAGCGCCTCGCGCCGGCGCGCATAGCTCGCTTGCGTGCAGGCCGATGGGGCCGACGCCCGCGTGGACGAGGTCATCGGCGGCTCGCCCGTGCAGCCATACAGCCGCCAGTGCGGCTTCGCGCGCGCCCATGCCTTGCGCAAGCAGTGCGCCGATCATGCCGGTCAGCACATCGCCGGTCCCCCCGGTGGCGAGCCCGCCGTTGCCGGTTGGGTTGATGGCCGGCTGGATGCCAGGCGCCGCGATGACTGTGCCCGAGCCTTTGAGCACGACCACCGCGCCCGTCCGATTGACAAGCGCCTGAGCGGCGGCAAGTCGGTCCTGTTGCACGGCGCGCGCCTCGGTCTGCAGTAGGCGCGCGGCTTCCAGCGGATGCGGCGTCAGCACCAACGGCACACCGCTTCCGGCCAACTGCGTGAGCCGTGCGAGCAGCGCCGGCGTTTTCGCAAAGAGGTTCAGTGCATCGGCGTCGAACACGGCGGGCGTGCGCACCGACAGCATGCGGTCCAGCAGATGCTCGAGCGCGGCTTCCGATTCTTTGCCGGTGCCCATGCCGGGGCCCAGGGCCAGCGCCTGCATGCCACCCAGATCAAGGGTGCCCCAACTGTGCAGCATCAATTCAGGTTGCGCGGCGTCGACACGCGGAGCATCGGACGCAAGCGAGACGACGTGCACCTTGCCCGCGCCCAGATGGAGCGCGCCGCGCGCCGACAGCAGCGGCGCTCCGACCATGCCTGCCGCACCGCCCACGATTGCCGCACTGCCGTAGGTACCTTTGTGGCCGTTATGCCGCCGGCGCGGCACGTGCGGGAGCCAGCGTGACGGCGTGTTGACGAAGGCGTCCGCTTCAATCACGCCGTCATAAGCCGGTTGTGCGGCTTGCAGATCGGCCAGCGCAATGTCGCCGGAGGCATCGCGGCCATCCCCCGTCAGCAAGCCCGGCTTGACCGCCAGGAAGGTGATGGTGGCGCGCGCCTGGATAACGGGGGACTCAGCGGCGGGCGGTTGACCCGTATCGCCGTTCAGCCCGGAGGGAATGTCCAGTGCGTACACCGGCAAGCCGCTGGCATTGATGGTGTCGACCAGTGCGGCATGCAACCCCGTCAGCGGCCGGGCGAGTCCGATACCAAAGAGACCGTCGACGATGACGGAGGCAGCCGCCGGCACCGAAGCTGCCGTGTGCAGAGGTTCAATGGGAACATTCGCGGCACAAGCCTCCGTCCAGGCGCGGCGCGCGTCATCAGGCAGCTTGGCCGGGTCGGCGGCAAGCCACACCGTGACGGCGCGCCCGGCCAGATGCAGCACCGTCGCCGCAACGAGCGCATCGCCACCGTTGTTGCCTGGGCCGGCAACGAGCAGGACATGCCCGTGTGGCGCGCGCGTCTGCAGCCAGTCGGCGGCGGCTTCGCCCGCCCTGGCCATCAAGGTGAAGGGTTCGAGGGTTCGGTACGCAGCTGCTTCCAGCGCGCGGACGCCCGCTGTGCCGAAGAGCAGGTCGGCGCCGGTGTGAGCGGCCAAGGCTCCGTCGATCAGGATTTCGCGCCAGGCGGGGTGTGAGGACATGGCAACTACGCTTTCTGCTGTACAGACATGACGATCTATTCTCTTACAATAGCCCGCGTTCCCGGTCCTTTCCCAGCCCCGTTGCAATGTCCAAATCGCCGACCACCCCGAAAGCTGATCTGCCGCAATCCGCAGTCAATGAGGACGCAGGGAAGGGCGGGCCGATCGTGTCTTCGTCGCATCTGGTGTCGGCGCGCAGCCCCGAGCTGTCGGAGTTCGAGTTTGCGCTCAACACCGCCTACAACGCCTACAACCGCTGGTGCGTGCGCTGCATGGCCGCTGCCGGCGTGCGGGACCTGACCTTCCTCGATGTGCTGGTGGTGCACCACGTCAACCATCGCGGGCGGGCCAAGCGCCTGGCCGACATCTGCTTCGTACTCAACGTGGAAGACACCCATCTCGTGACGTATTCCCTCAAGAAACTGCAGGGGATGGACCTGGTGGAAGGCACGCGCAACGGCAAGGAAGTCACCTACACCACCACCGAAGCAGGCGAAAAGGCCTGCGCCCGCTACCGCGAGATCCGCGAGCAGTGCCTGACCAGCAATATTTCGCCCAGCGGCGAGGAAAATGCCGAGATTGGCGAGCTGGCGCGCCTGCTGCGCGTGCTGACGGGCCTCTACGAGCAGGCTGCGCGGTCCGCCACGTCGCTGTAAAACGGGCGTTTTCGACGATTTCCGGCCGAGGCAGGCGCATTTCAGGCCGATTTGAGGGTCGGTAACAAGGGCCGGGCAAGGTACAATAGCGGTTTTCCCGCGCACGCCGGGAAGTCCCTCCTTCCAGCTACTGCCTGCCTTGCCCACCATGGCGCATTTCTCGTGCTTTCCCGGCGCTCTCGCGCTGTCCGCCTTCCGCCAGCAACGCCTGCTTTCCACCCTCAAGCGCATCGATCCGGACATCGATGGCGTCAGTGCCCAATACCTGCATTTCGTGGCCGCCGACACGCCGCTGTCGGCCGATGAATCCGCCCGTGTGCAAGCGCTGCTGACGTACGGTTCGCCCGCTCCGGCCGATGTCGAGGGCGACCGCTTTGTGGTCATCCCGCGCTTTGGCACGATCTCGCCGTGGGCCAGCAAAGCGACGGAAATCGCGCGCCACTGCGCACTGCCGCAAATCCACCGCATCGAGCGCGGCGTGGAATTCACCATCACGTGCAAGAAGGGCCTCATTCGCAGCCTGACCGGTGCTGCAAAGCATCTGGACGACGCCACCCGCGCCGCCGTGGCCGAGCACCTGCACGACCGCATGACAGAAATGGTCATCGACACGCGCGAAGCCGGCTACGGCCTGTTCGACGTGTTGCCCGCCAAGGCTTTGCGCTTTGTCGATATCGCCGGTGGCCAGGAGGCTGGTCGTCGTGCCTTGGAAGCCGCCAACGTCGAAATGGGCCTCGCCCTGTCCGACGATGAAATCGACTACCTGGTCGACGCCTACCGCAAGCTCGAACGCAACCCGACCGACGTCGAGCTGATGATGTTCGCGCAGGCCAACAGCGAGCACTGCCGGCACAAGATCTTCAACGCAGACTGGACCATCGACGGCGAGACGCAGGACAAGTCGCTCTTCGCGATGATCCGCAACACGCATCAGTTGGCCCCGCAGGGCACGATCGTCGCGTATTCGGACAACGCCGCCGTGATGGAAGGCGGCATGGCCGAGCGCTGGTTCCCGCACGCGGGCACGGAAGGCGAGACGGGCGTGCCGCAATATGGCCGCCGCGAAGCCCTCACGCACACGCTGATGAAGGTGGAGACGCACAACCACCCCACGGCCATTTCGCCGTTCCCGGGTGCGTCGACCGGCGCCGGCGGTGAAATCCGAGACGAAGGCGCAACCGGCCGCGGCGCCAAGCCCAAGGCGGGCCTGACGGGCTTTACCGTGTCGAACCTGCTGCTGCCCGAAGCCGTGCAATCGTGGGAAAACGCGCGCGATACTGCCCAGCCCGTCGCGCACCGCAATCCGAATGAAGCTGCGCCGGGCCCGGTCGGCAAGCCGGACCGCATCGCCTCGCCGCTGCAGATCATGATCGAAGGCCCGATCGGCGGCGCTGCGTTCAACAACGAATTCGGCCGTCCCAACCTCGGCGGCTACTTCCGCGTCTACGAGCAGAACGTCGGCGGCACCGTGCGCGGGTATCACAAACCGATCATGATCGCGGGCGGTATCGGCAACATCGATGCCGGTCACACGCACAAGCACGGCCTGCCGGCCGGTACGCTGCTGATCCAGCTGGGCGGACCCGGCATGCGCATCGGCATGGGCGGCGGTGCAGCCAGCTCGATGGCCACCGGCACCAACACTGCGGACCTGGATTTCGATTCTGTCCAGCGCGGTAACCCCGAAATGCAGCGCCGCGCGCAGGAAGTCATCAACGCGTGCTGGGCGTTGGGCGAAGACAACCCGATCCTGTCGATCCACGACGTCGGCGCGGGCGGCATCTCCAACGCCTTCCCCGAACTCGTCGATGGCGCCGACAAGGGCGCGCGGTTCGATCTGCGTCAGGTGCATCTGGAAGAGTCGGGCTTGAGCCCTGCAGAAATCTGGTGCAACGAATCGCAAGAGCGTTACACGCTCGCGATTGCCCCCGGCGATTTCCCGCGCTTCCAGGCCATGTGCGAGCGCGAGCGCGCCCCGTTCTCGGTGGTCGGCTTTGCCACGGATGAACAGCAACTGCAAGTGGTCGACAGCGACACCGCAGCCGACGTTGCAGAGCATTTCCCGGTCAACATGCCGATGAACGTGCTGCTCGGCAAGCCGCCGCGCATGCACCGTGACGTGCGCCGCGTCGCGCAGGAACTGCCGGAAGTCGATGTCACCGGTCTGGACCTGGAAGTCGTCGCACGCGACGTGCTGCGTCATCCGACGGTGGCCAGCAAGTCGTTCCTCATCACCATTGGGGACCGCACCGTTGGCGGCCTGAACACGCGCGACCAGATGGTCGGCCCTTGGCAGGTGCCGGTGGCCGACGTGGCCGTCACCACGCTGGACTACAAGGGCTACGCCGGTGAAGCGATGACGATGGGCGAGCGCACGCCGCTGGCCGTCATCAACGCACCGGCTTCGGGCCGCATGGCTATCGGCGAGTCCATCACCAACATCGCCGCCGCCCCGATCGACTCCCTCACGCAACTGAAGCTGTCGGCCAACTGGATGGCCGCGTGCGGCGTAAACGGTGAAGACGCCCGGCTGTACGACACCGTCAAGGCGGTCGGCATGGAGCTGTGCCCGGCACTGGGTATCAGCATTCCGGTGGGCAAGGATTCGCTGTCGATGCGCACCAAGTGGGAAGACGAAGGCGCAGCGAAGGAAGTGGTCGCGCCGGTCTCGCTGATCGTCTCGGCGTTTGCGCCCGTGACGGATGTGCGCAAGACGCTCACGCCGCAGCTCAAGCAGGTCGAATCGGCGAACGCGCCGGCAGACAGCACGCTGATCCTGATTGACCTGGGCCGCGGCAAGAACCGTATGGGCGGCAGCATCCTGGCGCAGGTCACAGAGCAGATCGGCAACAGCGTGCCGGACGTGGACGACGCCGAAGACCTCAAACGCTTCTTCGCAGCCATCCAGCAACTGAATGCCAGCGGTTCGCTGCTGGCGTATCACGACCGCTCCGACGGCGGCCTGTGGGCGACCGTCTGCGAAATGGCTTTCGCCGGACACTGCGGCGTGTCGATCAACGTCGACATGCTCACGCTCGACGGTGCGCACGAATCCGACTACGGCGACGCCAAGAACTGGGCGCAGCAAGTCTCCGGTCGCCGCGCCGACCTGACGCTGCGCGCGCTGTTTGCCGAAGAACTCGGCGCCGTCATCCAGGTGCCGCTGGCCCAGCGCGACGCCGTCTTTGCGGTGCTGCGCGAGCACGGCCTGGCCGGTTGCAGCCACGTGATCGGCGCGCCCAACGCCAACGACCACATTGAAGTCTGGCGCGACGCCAAGAAGGTGTTCAGCGCGTCGCGTATCGAACTGCAACGCACCTGGACGGATGTCTCCTGGCGCATCGCCAGCCTGCGCGACAACCCCGAGTGCACGCAGAGCGAATACGACCGCATCCTCGACGCTGAAGACCCGGGCATCTCACCCAAGCTCACGTTCGACATTGCGGAAGACGTGGCCGCGCCGTTCATTGCCACGGGCGCCCGCCCGCGCATGGCGATCCTGCGCGAGCAGGGCGTGAACTCGCAGATCGAAATGGCCTATGCGATGGACAAGGCCGGCTTCGATACCTACGACGTGCACATGAGCGACCTGCTGGCCGGCCGCACGAACCTCGCCAGCTTCAAGGGCTTCGTCGCCTGCGGCGGTTTCAGCTACGGCGACGTGCTGGGCGCGGGTGAAGGCTGGGCGAAGACGATCCTCTTCAACAGCATGCTCGCCGAGCAATTCGCGGCGTTCTTCAACCGCACCGATTCGATCGCGCTGGGCGTGTGCAACGGCTGCCAGATGATGGCGAACCTCGCCCCGATCATCCCGGGCGCCGGTGCATGGCCGAAGTTCACGCGCAACCAGTCGGAGCAGTACGAAGGCCGCCTGGTGACCGTGCAAGTCGAAGCATCGCCGTCGATCTTCTACGCGGGCATGGAAGGCAGCCGCATTCCCATCGTCGTTGCGCACGGCGAAGGCTATGCCGACTTCTCGCAGCAAGGCGACATCGACAAGGTGGCCGTTGGCCTGCGCTACGTCGACAACCGCGGCGAAGTCACGCAGACGTATCCGCTGAACCCGAACGGCTCGCCGCAGGGCATTGCCTCGGTGACGACGCACGACGGCCGCTTCACTGCGCTGATGCCGCACCCGGAACGCGTGTTCCGCGCCGTGCAGATGAGCTGGCATCCGAAGGAATGGGAAGCCCTCGGCGACGGCAGCAGCCCGTGGATGCGGATGTTCCGCAACGCGCGGAAGTGGATGGCGTAAGCAGTCCGCTCAGCAGCAAAACGAAGGCGCGCCGACGTGATCTCGGCGCGTTTTTTTTTCACCGGCACCTGCGGAGCGTCTAGCGGCCAAACTTCTCCACAACGCCGCGCCACAACGCATCACGCTCAGCGCCCAGGTGCGCACCGCTTGCATCGCCCGACGCGTCCTGGCCAACCGCAAGATGGACCATGGTGAGCCTGGATTGCGGGTCCACGTAGATCGCCTGTCCATGGATGCCGAGCAGAACGAATCGCCGTGCTTGTCCCGGCAGAAGCCACACCTGGAAGCCGTAACCGTAGTAGCGGCTGCCGTGATACGTCATCTGCCCTGGGCGAAACGCGTCGGGCTGGCGCGATGCGTCGGTCATGTCGAGCAAGAGGTCTCGCGGCACGACTTGCCGGCTTTGCACCATGCCATCGTTGGCCAGCATGGACCCGAGGCGCGCGTAGTCCCGCGCCGTCGCATTGAAACCGCCTTGTGCAAACGCCGATCCGTCGGATTGACGCAGGAGGTAGGTCGCTTTGGCTTCGGCCCCCATCGGCTTCCATAGCTTGTCGTCAACGAAGTCGCACAGGCTGCGGTGCGTCGCCGCTTGCAGCACGAGCGCCAACACCTCGGTTTGCGCGCCCGCATAGTTGAAACGCGTGCCCGGCGCATCGGCGCGCTCGTTGACCTGGGCCGCTGCCGCGAGCACGCCTTGCTCCGCTGCCGTCTTGAGGAAGCGTGCCCGGTCGTCGGTCGGGGTGTAGTCCTCGACATACTTGGCACCAGAGGCCATGCGCAGCAGATCGACGATGCGCGTTCCACCGTACAGCGTGCTTGCAAGGTCGGGCACGTATTGGTCCACACGGTCTTCTAGCGAGCGCAGGCTTCCATCCTCCAGCGCCTTGCCAATTGCCAGTGCAACCAGCGTCTTGGCCATCGAGTTTGAGAGCATCCGCATGTCTCGCGTGCGGTCGTAGCCGTAATGCTCCGCCAGGATGACGCCGTCCTGAACGATCAGCACAGCGGTCGCGCGCTGATGCTCCATGTAGTCGGCCAGCGTGTAGTCATGGTTGCGGAAGCGATACCGGACATCCGCCTCTTTTTCTGCAATCTTGAGCTGCACCGGTTGGTCGGCCGGCGCCAGTTCGCAAGACGGCGAGATGCGGTCCATGCCGCTGAAGGCCCCCACGATGTACGGCGCCTCGTGGATGCGGGCCGCGCTTGGCGCAAGCGGATAGCCTTGCGCCTTGCCGAGTCGATCTTCATCGGGAGAGGCGATGGCGACGCTGCAAGCGAGCAGCGCGCACATCGCGCAGTGTTGGAGAGCGTTCATAGGCTGGGTCGGCGGCGAGGTTGGTGGCAGGGGCAAGCCGTGAGACTACACCGGCCGCATGGCGGGGCGCCTACGCATTCGTGCCCAGCGGTTCCAGATACGGCCCCAGCAGCTCGCTCATCCAGTTCATGAAGACCTGCACCCGAACCGGCAGGTTTCGCCGGTTGGGATACACCAGCGACACCGGCATCGGCGGAGGCCGGAAGTCGGGCATGACGTCGACGAGCGTACCGTCCGCAATCGCCGACGACAGCCCCGCGTACACCGGCGCCTGGATCATCCCCAGCCCCGCGCGGCACGCTGCGTCGTAGCTCTCGGCCGAGCTGACGGTCACCGCGCCTTTCATCGGCCGGAAGGCGGAGCGGCCGTCCACCGTGTATTCCCACCCCGGCGACTTCGTGCCCAACGTCTGCACGTAGTGGACGATGCGATGGCGGTCGAGGTCGTCGAGCGTTCTCGGCATGCCATAGCGCGCGATGTAGGCGGGGCTGGCGCAGTTCACCTGATGCAACTGGCCGAGCGGGCGGGCGATGAGGCTGCTGTCGGTGAGCGTGCCGATGCGCAGTACGCAGTCGAAGCCTTCGCGCACCGGGTCCACGCGGCGGTCGGTGCTGGAGAGTTCGATTTCCAGCTCGGGATGCGCATCGAGCAGCGCGGGCAGGGCGGGGATGACGATTCGGCGTGCGACCCCGACGGGCATGTCAACGCGCAACCGGCCACGCAGCGCCTGCGGGCTCTGGCGGAACATCGTCTGTAGTTCGTCCATGTCGGCCAGCAGATCCTGGCAGCGCTCATAAAAGGCCTGGCCGTCCTGCGTGAGCTGCACCTTGCGGGTGGTCCGGTGGAGCAGCCGCGTGCCGAGCATCGTCTCCAACTGCTGCACCGCCACCGAGGCAGCCGGCTTGGGAATGCTCAGCGCTTCTGCCGCACGCGTGAAGCTGGCAAGTTCGGCCACGCGCACAAAAATCTGCATGGTTTCGAGTCGATTGGTAGACATGGCGGGGTGGGTTGATTGTTATCTGTGAGCAAACACAGCGATAGGATAGGCGAGATTTATTCTTTGATTGTCGCCCAATACCATGCTCTCACGGTGTTCGACACCCATCTCAGATCCAACCGGAGAGCAAACATGACGCAGACCCGCACCCCCATCGCGATCATCACCGGCGGCAGCCGCGGCCTTGGCAAGAACATGGTGCAGAAGCTGGCCCAGCGCGGCACCGACGTGATCTTCACCTACCGCTCCAACCGCGCTGAAGCCGATGCCCTCGTCGCCGAACTGACTGCCCAGGGCCGCCGTGCCGCAGCCTTGCAGCTCGACACCGGCAAGATCGCCACGTTCCCCGCCTTTGCCGAGGCCGTGCGCGGCGTGCTGACTCGGTGGAAGGCCGAGCGCTTCGATTACCTCGTCAACAACGCCGGCGTGGGCGTGCACGCCACGGTGGCCGAAACCACTGAAGCCCAGTTCGACGAACTGATGAATGTGCATTTCAAAGGCGTGTTCTTCCTCACGCAGATCCTGCTGCCGCTCATGGCTGACGGCGGGCGCATCGTCAATATCTCGTCGGGGCTGGCGCGCTTTGCGCTGCCGGGTTACGGCGCGTATGCGGCAATGAAGGGCGCGGTGGAGGTGCTGACGCGCTATCTGGCGAAGGAGCTGGGGCCGCGCGGCATTGCTGTGAATGTGGTGGCACCGGGCGCCATCGAGACTGACTTTGGCGGCGGTGCCGTGCGCGACAACGCGAGCCTCAACGCGATGGTCGCGTCCAATACGGCGCTGGGGCGCGCTGGTGTGCCGGACGATATCGGTGGTGTGGTGGCATCGTTGTTGTCGCCGGATAACCGCTGGATCAACGCCCAACGCATTGAGGCATCGGGCGGGATGTTCCTGTAAGCGGCGCGCCTCCCCGCGCATGGGGTTCTGAACGCCAACTGTGGGGTTCTGAACTCCATGCCCGAGCTCTGAGCCCCATGCGTCGAGTTCTGAGCTCCATGCGCCGAGCTCTGAGCCCCATGCGCCGAGTTCTGAGCTCCATCCGTCGAGTTCTGAGCTCCATCCGTCGAGTTCTGAGCTCCATCCGTCGAGTTCTGAGCTCCATCCGTCGAGCTCTGAGCTCCATCCGTCGAGCTCTGAGCTCCATGCGCCGAGCTCTGAGCTCCATTCGCCGAGTCCCGATCTCCATGCGTCGAATTTTGAGCTCGGCGCGCCGCGCAAAATGCTCCGCGTGTTGAGTTCGGAATTGGGAGCTTGGGGGGTGGATGCTTGACGCGGCGGTTCATCGCCTGTTTCACCCCCTGCCGGGGGCGACTCACTTTCTTTGTCTTGCCAAAGAAAGTAAGCAAAGAAAGGCGCGCCCGAGATGGCGACTTCCCCTTGGATTTGTGTCGCGGGGAGGGGAAGGAGCCAAACTCGCTGCGCTCAGACAAGGCTCCTTCCTTTTTCCTCCCCGCAACAAAAATCCAAGGCGCCATCAAGGGCAGGAAAGTCAAAGGCCAAACCGTCGATCACCAGCGCAGCAGGAACCACCAAGACCACGCGAAGCAAAGCGAGCAACAACGGCAAAAATAACTGCCACCCAGGCCAGCACACCGACGGTGTGGCCTTTGACTTTTGTGCCCTATGCGGCGCCTTGAATTTCTGTTGCAAGGAGGAAAAAGAGGGGAGGCCTGTCTGAGCGCAGCGAGTTTGCCTCCCCTCCCTCCTTGCGACAGAAATTCAAGGAGGGGGGGGTCGCCGCATCGGGCGCGCCTTTCTTTGCTTACTTTCTTTGGCAAGACAAAGAAAGTGAGTCAGCCCCTGCAGGGGATGAAACAAGAGATGCACCACAAGAAACAACCCAAACCCAACAACCCTTACGCCACCGCCTTAGCCGCAGCCCGCCCCCGCAGCCATTCAAACGTCAGCAACAGACACGTCGAAAACACAATCAGAATCGTCGCCAGCGCCGCAATCGTCGGCGAGATGTTTTCGCGAATGCCGGTAAACATCTGGCGCGGCAGCGTCACCTGGTCGGCCCCCGCCAGGAAGAGCGTCACCACCACTTCGTCAAACGACGTGGCAAACGCAAACAGCGCGCCGGAAATCACGCCCGGTGCGATGACGGGCAGGGTGATGCGGAAGAACGTCATGACCGGGTTGGCACCCAGCGACAGGCTCGCCCGAACCAGGTTGTGATTGAAACCTTGCAGCGTCGCCAGTACCGTCGTCACCACAAACGGCACGCCCAGCGCCGCATGCGCGAGGATCAGGCCGATATACGTGTTCGCCAGCCCCAGCGGCGCAAAGAACAGGTACATGCCGACGCCCACAACCACCACCGGAACGATCATCGGCGACACCAGCACCGCCATCAGCAGACCCTTGCCGCGGAAGTCGGCCTTGTTCAGTCCGATGGCGGCGAGGGTGCCGAGCACTGTTGCCACGATGGTGGCAGCCGGCGCGACGATGAAGCTGTTCTTGGCGGCCATGCGCCATTCGTCCGACGTGACGAGGTTCTGATACCAGCGCAGCGAATAGCTCGGAATCGGGTACGAGAGGAACGTGCTCGATGAGAACGACAGCGGCACGATCACCAGCACCGGCAGCACGAGGTACAGCAGCGTCAGCACGGCCAGGCCGCGCAGCGCGAAATACCAGATGCGTTCAATGAGCGAGGTGTGCGGGGCAAACATCGGTTTGGCGAGTTTCATGGTCGATGTTCTCCGTTAGCCGACGCGGACCTTTGGGCGCGTGAAGCGTCCATACACGGCGTACAGCACCAGCGTGGCCAGCAACAGCAGCGCACCCAGCGCGCACGCCATGCCCCAGTTGATCGTGACGTTGGTGAAGTAGGCCACGTAGTAGCTGACCATCTGATCGTTCGGCCCGCCGAGCAGCGCGGGCGTGATGTAGTAGCCCAGTGCCAGGATGAATACCAGCAGCGCACCGGCGCCGATGCCCGGATACGTCTGCGGTACATACACGCGCCAGAAAGCGGCAAAGGGATGGCTGCCCAGCGACACGGCTGCGCGCTGGTACGTGGGCGGGATCGACTTCATCACGCTGTACAGCGGCAGGATCATGAACGGCAGCAGGATGTGCGTCATCGAGATGTACACGCCCACGCGGTTGAACAGCAGCGCCAGCGGCTCCTTGATGATGCCGAGGTCGATCAGCCCGTGGTTGATCAGGCCTTCGGTCTGCAGCAGCACGATCCACGCCGCCACCCGCACCAGGATGGACGTCCAGAACGGGATCAGCACCATCACCATGACGAGGTTGGCGCGGCGCTCTGGCAGCGAGGCAATCCAGTACGACAGCGGATAGCCGAGCAGCAGTGCGAACAGCGTCACCATCGCGCTGATGACAAAGGTGCGCACGAACACCGTTACGTAAATTTGCTCGTCGGCGTCGGTCGCTTCGATATGGCCGAAGGCGTCTTGGCGGTGGTCGAGCGCGGCCAGCAGGTAGAACGGCGACGTGCGGCTGCTGTTCTTGGCGATGGCCTGCCAGTACGTGACATCGCCCCAGCGCTCGTCGACTTCGAGCAGCTTGGCGCGGGTCTGGCCGGGCGTCAGCGCCAGTGGCTTGCCTTGGTCATCCGCCAGCGGCATGGCGCGCGCCGTCTTGGCGACCAGCGAGCGGAAGCCCGGGATTTCAGTGTTGAGGCGGCGGGCCAGTGCGCCCATCGCTTCGCCTTCGCTCACGGTCGTGAGGTCTTCGGCGAGCGCGGCGTAGGCGGCATCGGCCGGCGGGCTCTTGCGGTCCCAGCCCTTCAGGGCGACGACGGTTTTTGGCAGCGCGTCGGCCACCTCGGGGTTCTGCACGGCGCGCGTGAGCAGGGCGCCGATCGGCACGACAAAGATCAGCAGCAGGAAGATGGCGAGCGGCGCCACCAGCGCCAGAGCCATGGCACGCCTGCGCGCCTCAGCGCTCTTCAGTTCGCGTTTGAGTTTGGCCGTCGATTCCGGAACCGATTCAGCCGCGATCGTCATGGTGTTCAATGCTGCCTCGCCATTGCTACTGGAATACGTCCGGCGGATGCCTTGCCAAATCTGCAGGGCATCCGCGCGGTCACTGCGTTACACCGCTATGCGGTTACTTCGACGCCCACGAAGCGAAGCGCTGTTCCAGCTCGTCGCCGTGGTCGGTCCAGAACTGCAGGTTCTGCAGCACCGCGTTCTTGCTGTTCTCGGGCGAGTTCGGCATGTTGGCCTGCGTCTTGGCATCGAGCGCTTTGATTGCCGCAACGTTGGCCGGGCCGTACGCGATGTGCTTGGCGTATTCCTGCTGCGGTTTCTGCGACAGCGTGTACGCGATGTACTGCTCGGCCAGGGCCTTGTTGGGCGAGCCCTTCGGGATGGCCCAGTAGTCGAGGTCGTAGATGCTGCCGTTCCACACCACCTTGAGGTTCTTGCCTTCGCGCTGCGCGGCATCGATGCGGCCGTTGAAGGCGGTCGACATCACCACGTCACCCGCCACCAGGAACTGCGGCGGCTGGGCGCCGGCTTCCCACCACTGGATGTACGGCTTGATCTGATCGAGCTTCTTGAACGCGCGGTTCTGGCCATCCTTGGTGGCCAGCACCTTGTAGACATCCTTGACGGGTACGCCGTCGGCCATCAGCGCGAATTCCAGGTTGTAGCGTGCGCCCTTGCGCATGCCGCGCTTGCCCGGGAAGGTCTTCACGTCCCAGAAATCGGCCCAGCCCTTGGGGGCGGTCTTGAGCTTGTCGGCGTTGTAGGCCAGTGCGGTGGACCACACGAAGAAGCCCACGCCGCAGGTTTGCGGTGCTTCCGGAATGAGGTCGGTCTTCTTGGCGATCTTGCTCCAGTCCAGCTTCTCGAACAGGCCTTCGTCACAACCGCGGCCGATGTCGCCCGATTCCACTTCCACCACGTCCCAGTTGACGTGCTTGGCTTCCACCATGGCCTTGATCTTGGCCTGCTCGCCGTTGTACTCGACCACGGTGACCTTGTTACCGGTTTGCGCCTCGAACGGCTTGTTGAAGGCGGCCTTCTGTGCGTCACCATTGGCGCCGCCGAAGTTCACAACGGTGATTTCCGCAGCGTGCGCGCCGAATGCGATGGCGAATGCGCCGGCAAGCACGGACAGACGCGTCTTTGTGATGTGTTTCATTCCTGGCTCCTCTTATTGGCGTGTGGGTACAACGTGTGGTCGAGGCATGCGGGCAGGGCTGCCCGCGTGCGTCATGCAAAAACGCGCAGATGTTCAGGCGCGAACTCAAGCTGGATCGGTGCGCCGGGTGCGAAGCCTTCGAGCGCGCGCGTGCCCAGCGGCACCTTCACAAAACATTCGGGTTGGTCGGGCAGGGCGCAGCGCATGCGCACGTGGTCGCCAAAGTAGACGAGGCCGCGCGTCTGGCCCACCAGCGCATTGCCGGCGGCGGAGGCGCCTTCGGCCAGGCGCATGCGCTCCGGGCGGATACAGCCGGTAGCGGTGGCACCGATATTGGCACCTGCGACGTTGCGGCCAACCACGCGGGCGCCGTCGTTGAGCTGCAGTTCGCAGTAATCGCCGTCGACCCGGATGACGGTGCCGCGCAGCGTGTTGCTGTCGCCGATGAAGTTGGCGACGAACTCGTTGCAGGGGCGTTCGTAGAGGCTGTCCACCGTGTCGAGCTGCTGCACGATGCCCTTGTCGAACACGGCCACGCGGTCGGACATGGTGAGCGCCTCGCCCTGGTCATGCGTCACGTAGACGAAGGTCACGCCGAGCTTTTCGTGCAGCGATTTCAACTCGTACTGCATGTGTTCACGCAGTTGCTTGTCGAGCGCGCCGAGCGGCTCGTCCATCAGCACGAGCTTGGGCTCGAACACCAGCGCGCGTGCCAGTGCAATGCGCTGCTGCTGGCCCCCGGAGAGCTGGGCGGGGTAGCGCTTGGCAAAGCCTTCCATGCGAACCATCTGCAGGGCCTTGTGCACGCGCTCGGCACGTTCGGCGGCGGGCAGCTTGCGTACGGTCAGCGGGTACTCGACGTTCTGCGCCACCGTCATGTGCGGAAACAGCGCGTAGTTCTGGAACACCATGCCGATGTTGCGCTTGTGCGGCGGCACGTTGTTGAGCAGCGCGCCTTCGAGCCGGATCTCGCCGCCGGTCGGGAATTCAAACCCGGCCAGCATCATCAGGCACGTGGTCTTGCCCGAGCCCGAGGGGCCGAGCAGGGTGAGGAACTCGCCCTGGTAGATGTCCAGGTCCAGATGCTTGACCACGAGGGTTTCGCCGTCATACGTCTTGCGTACACCGCGAAAGCTGACGATCACGTCGTCGGTCTTCATTGCTGCTTCCTCCATACCATGTCGGTCATCGGGCTGAGCGCTGTCGGCTGCAGGCGGCACATTTGCTGGCTGACGCTCATGCTGCGCGTCGTGCCGTTCCCCGATCTGTTCGGATCGGCCAACATGCCGTGTTGTGACGAATTGTTGATGGACTATAGCGGCTCATTGTTCTGCCAAGTGGACCCAATCCCGGTTATTTGATGGAGCCATTTACCGCCGCCGCGCAGGCACATCCCATGGGCGTGCGGGCCCTCGGCACCACAATAGGGAAAACCCCGAATGCCTTGCCCGAGCAAGCTCGGCGGTCGATCGTATGGTGGTGCCGATGCGTCTGAGTTTAGGTCGTCTGCCAGCCCACGTGCGGCGGGCATAACAGAGCACGGATGGAACCAATTCGGCCGGAACAGAGGCCGGCTCGGGCTGCGTGAAAATGGTGCGCCGCATCGTCACGCAAACGGTGCACGCCGTGGGCCAACCGTGCGGACACCACGAACTCCATGTTGTCGCGCAGCAACCGCTGTTCAGGCCGGATGCTCTTCAGGCAGCGCAAGCGCGAGATAGACACTCACGGTCAACCCTCCGCCCGGTGTGTCCGACAACGCCACCGTGCCGCCATGCAGGCGGGCAATCTCTCGGACGATCGCCAGGCCGAGGCCGCTGCCATCGTGGCCTTCCGATGCGGCGCCACGATAGAAACGGCCGAAGACCGCGTCGCGCTCGGGCACGGCAATGCCCGGGCCGTCGTCCTCCACTTGCAGCACGGCCTGCTCGCCCAGCATCGGCATTGCCTGCCGCCTGACCCGTAGCGTGACGCGGGCCCCCTTGCCGGCATACAGGATGGCGTTGTCGAGCAGGTTGCCGACCAGTTCCTGCAGCCACTGGGGCTCGCCGGCCACCGTCACCGGCTCGCCTTCAAAGCCGAGGTCGACGCTGGATTTGCGCGCAACGGGCGCCAGTTCCAGCGCCACATCGCCAGCCAGTGTGTCCAGGCGCAGCGGCTGGAGCTGCGGCGCGTAGCCGCTGTCGGTCTCCAGGCGCGAGAGCGACAGCAGTTGCTGCACGCCGCGCGCGGCCTGGCGTACGGTACCGTGCAGCGGTTCAAGGTGGCGTCGGATGCGTTCGCCATCGGGCTCGCGCAGGGCGAGTTCGGACTGCGCCTGAATCACGGCCAGCGGCGTCTTCAATTGATGTGCGGCATCGGCAAAGAAGCGTTTGCGGGCATGCACCAAGCGCAGCAGGCGGGCCACATACTGATTGATAGCCTCGACCAGTGGGGCCACTTCTGCAGGCAGGCCCTGCTGCGGCAGCGGGGCAAGCTCATCGGTGCCGCGACCGGCCACGGTTTCGCTCAACTGCCGCAGCGGTCGAAGGCCGCGCCGCACGCCCCACCAGACGATGCAGACGGCCAGTACCACGAGCAGCACTTCCTGCTGCAATGAGCCCGCCAGGATTTCATGGGCCAGCGCCTCGCGCGGCTCCAGCGTTTCTCCTACCAGCAGCCAGATGACATGCGTTTCGGCCGACAGCGCATCGCGCACCGGCAGCAGCTGCGCGGCAATCCGCACCTGCCTGCCGCGAAAGAGCGTGTCGTAGAAGACGGTGCGATATGCCATGGGGTGCCGACCGCTCGGCATGGGTAGATCGTCGTAGCCAGTGAGTGTGCCGCCGCCGGTATCGACAATCCGGTAGAAGATGCTGCTGCCCGCTTCCGACTCCAGTATTTCCAACGCGAGGTAGGGCAGGTCGATGGCGAATTGCTTGTTGCGCAGGCGCACGCCTTCACGCATGGCCTTGAGCAACGCTTCCAGTGTGCGGTCAAACGCGGCGCTGGCCGCAGTCATGGCGCGCGAATACGTCAGCCACGCATCGAGCGCGAGCAGCCACCGTGGGCTTTGGCGAGGCCGCCGGCAACTTCAAGAGCGGCTCCAAGTACGACCTGGGCGTCGGCTACAGCGTGGGCGGCTTCTCGGCAGCCCTCACGTGGGATCGCCAGAACGGCGCAGGCACGAGCTCCACGCCGGCAGACACGACCGATTACATCCAGGGCATTCACGCCGGTGCCAGCTACGACTTTGGTGCACTGAAGCTCTTCGCAGGCTATCGCAACTACAAGCGCGCGTTCACGACGGCTGCCGCAAGCCAGCGCAGCGATATGTATTGGGCGGGCGCCAGCTACGACGTGACGCCGGCCTTCACGCTGTGCGGCGCGGTGTACAAGCAGAACATCAAGGGCGGTACGGATGCCGATCCGATCCTGTTCTCCGTGCGCGGCCAGTACGCGCTGTCCAAACGCACGACGGCGTATCTGTCTGCCGGTTATGCCAAGGCCAAGAACGGCCAGAACGTGAGCCTGTCGCGCGACGTGGTGGGTTATGGCAACAACCAGGTCGGTGTGACGGCGGGCCTGCAACACCGCTTCTGATTGGCCGATCGCAGTCAAAAACACGGGCACCTGGAGGTGCCCGTTCTGTTGGATCGACGCGCGGCTCGGCAGGCCGTCAGTCGAGCGTCGTGCGGGATTTCAGCATGCGCCGCACGTCGCGGAAATCGTCGAAGGCGGCAAGGTCCTGCTCGATGTTGCGCACCTGTTGGCGCAGCGCTGCGATGTCGAGGTCGAGTTTTTGCAAGACGGCGTCCGGCGGCAGCGCTTCGAACTGCTGATACCCGTACGTGTATCGGAAGGTGGTCTCGACGCGATGGATCTGCCGGTCAAGCTCCCGCACCTGGTCTTTCAGGATCTGGTTGTAGTGCGCCAATCGCGCTTCGCTGATGCGGTTGATCGAATGCTGGTCGATGTGCTCAAGCTCCAGCTGCAATTCCAGTAGTTGCAGCAGGTTGTTCTTGTCGTAGGCCTCGTTGACGCGCTGCATGAGCCGCGTCTTGCGCTCTCGCTCCTCTGGATCGGTTTCGCGGTCCGGGTGCAGGGTGCTGGCGAGCTTGCGATAGACCTCGCGGATGGACAGGCTCATCTGCGCCTGTTCGTCTTCCTCCCGCGCTTCTGCGGCAAGTTGCTTCGGAGATTTCGTGCGCGCGGCCCGGCGGGCTTCACGCTTGCTTGCGGCGGCGGCCTTTTTCTCGGCGCGTTGCTCGATGTGCGCGCGGGCGCGCTGCAGCAGCGCTTCCTCCGAATGCACGTCCGCGTCGTCGCCGAGGTCGACACCGAGCGCCGCTTCCAGCCTCGACTTCATCTCCGCGGCTTGCAGCGCGGCTTCACGGTCGAAGTCTGTGCCGCTGTACTTGTTGTAGAGCGCCTTCAGGCTAGCGTCTTCATCAATCAGGTCACGCGCAAGATCGATGATGAGCGCGGATATCTTGCGGCGCTCGGCCTTGGTGAAGGCATCGTGCTCATAGACCTGGTCCAGGCTGCGCACAAAGCGGATCTGCAATGCGATGCGGCTGCGCTCCAGCGGCAAGAACTCGCCGGCATATCGGCGCTGGAACTGAACGGTAGCCGCCTCCCAGTCCGCCAGCCGCTTGCGCCGATTCTCGATCTGCTTGATCAGCGCGTTGAATGCTCGCTGGCCTTTTGACAGCGTTGGCGAGTCGTCCGCGTGCTGATTGGGCGCGATGCTGATGGCAGGGCGGCGGGCCTTGGTCATGACGGGTGTTCGAACAGCTTAAGACGTAACGGTCGGGGGGATTTTACCCACGCTACGTCGCACCCCAAGGGCTGTTTTGTATGCCGCCCCAATCGCTATCGGCCGCTCGCTCGGGATTTTGGCGCGTCGAGCGCCGGCAAAGGCGGAGGGGCGGAGACCATCTGATTGATGGCTTCAACCGTTTGCAAGACTGCCTCCTGTGCCTTGTGCAGCTTGAATTGGAAGTACGCATAGGTTCCAGAGGCAATCACCAGGCCAACGACTGCAGTCAACCACACAGGAACGCAGGAGATCGGCTTGAGGTTGCGTTCGGTGGCGACGTGTAATGACGGTGAAAGCTCCCGCGGGAGGGGGGGAACTCTAGCCTTCACGATCGCGTAGAGCTTTTCACGCAACAGTTGATGTTCGCGTTCTCCATTCCCCTCGACGCGGTAGCGCCCCATGAAGCCCACGCTCATGATGACGTAAATCAAGTGAATCAGCGGTAGATTGGCATCGGGGTCTTCGACCAGGCGCGCGAGCAGCTGATACACCTTGATGCCGCCATCGCGGTCGCCATGGAACTGCGCGGTGAGGGAGTGTTGCGACCATGCGCCAATGCCGTCTTTGCCGCCACCGCCCCATGGGGTGTGATGCGCCTCCTCATCCAACGCAGCACACAAGCAATAGCTCGCCCCCACGATGTGACGACGATCAAAGCCCGCCCGATGACAAAGCTTTTCAAAGGTCTGGATTTCGAGTACCAGCAGGGCGCGCAGGTGCTCGATTTGACCGCGTCTGAGGTGCTTGATGGAAGACAGATCGGCGATGGCCCTGAGTAGTCGACCTGCTGCGATTCTCAAGCCCCACGGATGCTCCGTTCGCTTGATGCGATCCAGCATTTTCTGAAGCGCGGCTTCACTGTACGCCTCGACCGTCACCGGCTTGGCGTCATTGCCATGGATGGCGCCTTTGATATCCGTGAGTTTCTTCTCAGCCGCAGGCGCTTTCCGCTCGGACTTGGCCTGCGGCTTGCCAGGTTTCGCACCTTGATCGGCCAGCCAGACTGGCGCTTTTTTTGAACGCTGACGTTTAGCCATCGACATACCCCGTCGTGGTGCCGATGAGTGCGCAGCCGCATCGGCAACGATGCCCGTGCAGAGCCACCGGTTGGCCGTTCACGATCATGGAATCGTCACCTTCAACGATGGGGTTGATGCCATGCAAGCGTCCATCTGGGTAGCGCGCGGGGCAGTCCACGAGATCGCCCTTGCGGGCGATCGGCTTGCCGTCAATGGTGTCCGTTGCTGATCCGCTGATGACGGGGCCGTTGCTGGAGTTGACGTCTCCGACCACGATGATGGACCTGGATAGCATGTTCAATCTCCCATCAGCATTTCATCGAGCGTTGGCGTTGGGCCGGCGTTGATACGGCGCACGAGCGCTTTTGTTCGTGCAGCTTGTTCCGCCGCGCGCGCATCTTCCGCCAAGCCCAAATGCCTGATGGCGTTGTCGTTGCCAACAAAGAACACTCGCGCCCAGCCATACCCGCCTGGCGCGTACTCATGAAAGTACGGCATGCGAAACCATGCGCGGCTGTCATGGATATAGTCATCGAAGAGGGCGATGATGGCTCGGTTCTGGCGCTCAAACTGCTCTACCGCTTTGGGCGCGGTCCATTCCCGTAGCTTCTCCACCATTTCGCGTGCTGGCAGCACCAACACGTCGTAGCGCTCTGGGAGAAATGCCTTGGTCTTGAGCGCGCCGGCGACCACTGGGCCTGTTCGCACATGCATGTCTTTGTCTACCAGCTTGATACGCCCGCTGTCCGGATTCCGATCTCGCCGCACGTAAAGCAATTGGGCTGCATTCTTGTATGCATCGTAGGCTGCGGCTCCAATGCCAACCGGGCCGAGCCCAGATCGCTCCGTCTTGGCCATCAACGGTGATGGCAGTTTCTCAACGCCAAGCTCGGCTTGCCGTTCAGGATGAAGATAGCCAAGCAGCAGGCGGAATTCTTCTGCGCTCTCCCGCAGGTCATGCTGATCATTAGTGACGGTTTCATCCGCACCTTCGCCAGGCCGGGTCTTGTCTTTCTTTCTGGCGATTTCCTGGCAGAGTTGCTCCCGCCTGCGTGCCATGGCGTCCCAGGCTGCCTGCATCTTCTTGTCTCGTTCGGCAGCCTGTTCCATCTGGGCCGCTCTCTTCGCCGCACTGGCGTAGCCCTGTGAAGCATTTTCCAGCCCTGCAGTGGCGCTACCTGCGGCCAATTCCTTGATGCGCTGGCGCAGCTTCAAGGTTTCTGCATCGGTTTCCGTTGCCTTGTCGACCTGCAATTCCAGTTGATACGGCGTCAAGCTGTCTTCAGAAGCAGCCTTGAAGAACGGTCGATTGGTGAGATAGTCGCCAGTGTTCCAGCGTGCGCGCAGCGTGCGCCATGCAAGGTTCTGCCGCATGCCGATGCGAATGGCATCAGTCACCGTCGATATTTCGCCCATTTTGTCCAACCATGCATTGAAGGCATTGACGACCGACTGACTCAAAGCAAAATCATCCCTCATGTACGGGCTCTTGCTGATGTCCTCACCAACCAAAAGCGGCACACCCCAGCGCAATGCTTCGATGTACATGTGATGCAGTGGAATCTGGCTGAGCTTGTCGGCATCGCCAGCGCGGGCCTTCCCTTGGGCACCAGGCGGATAACCGCCGCCGACGTCTGAATGCACACCGGGGTAGGCCACCTCCAGCCTTTGGCCAGCGCCGCCCGGATAGGCTTGGCCCTCCATGATGGTATCCAGCGGAAAACTCATGCGCTGTTCGTGAATGGAGAAAAAATGGGCGCAGCGTTTGACGTCCCTGGGAATGTTCATGAGGCCGCCGCTGGACCACGCAAAGTGGCCATCGAACGTATCGAAATCAAATGCCGCCCGCACCGAATCCGGTGGCCCCACGGATGCCACGGTATCGAACAACCCCATGAAGTTGATCTGGTAGGGGATCGTTCCCGCAATCTTGCCGTTCGGTGCCCAATCGCGCGTGAGCTTTCCGATGAACGAACGCGCGCAGGCTGCACCGCGCGAAAAACCAAACACGTTGATCCACACCTGTTTGACCATCTTGTTGCGCTGGCAGTCGCGTTGCCTGTCGCGTTGGATGCCGGCGAGTTTGCGGTGTGTCATGTCGAAGAGATTGGAGAAGCCTCGGTAGCCGTCAGCAGTGGAATGGCAGAGGCGCTTGGCTTCGTCGTTTTCTATAAGCGTTGCGTTGGCGCCAGCAATTGCTTGGTAGACTGAGTTCAGTACGCGCGTGTAACCCCATACGCAGCGCCAACCGTAGCCGCGTGCAAAAGCTTTGCCTGTGGAGGAGTATTCGAGTTCACCGAGCTTCTCGAAGATCGTGCCAACACCGGCGATGTAATGCCGGTAGATGCCATTCCAGGGTTCTTCCCGTGCCGCGTTGTATAGGCGTGCCACGTTGGTGTGTGCCTGCCAATTGGAATCTCGGAACTCCGGGTTGTCTTCGTCATCGTTATTGTTGGTGCCATCGAAGAACAGGCTGATATGAATGGTCTGTTCGCAGGAGCCGAGTGGGTCAGCGACTTTGCTCTTACCGTGCTCATATGCGGTTTTTCCTTGTGAGAGCAAGCCGCCATCGGGCATCTTGGTGGGCCAGCGTAAGACCTTCATTGGTTCGTCTCCTCTTGCTTTCTGAGTTCGGCTTCGCGGGCCAACTCGGCTTCTCGAGCGATCTTCATTTGACGTTGCTTCTCCCGCCTTTCTTCGTCTCTGCGGGTGAGTTCTTCGTCCACCGTGCCAGCGGCCACATAAGGGTCGCCGTCAGTTGGTTTGACTTCAAGACTGTTATGTCCATTTGCGTTACCGTCCTGCACCATCAGCTTCACGCGGTCTCCGGGAAGAAAGATGGCAAATAGCGCGCCTGCCCTTTGGCCATACTCCGGCAACTCCGCTTCGGCTGTGTACCAAGAGCCGTAAGTGACGCCGTCTAGCTTCTTGTCGGCAATCCACCGCACCACCACCTTCAGGCCAGGACGCCATTTCTTGGGGAAGGAAGCGCAACATTTCCCTCCACCTCCGCCAGATGGCAAATCGTGGGATCGAGCTGGCTGAATATTCGGCCCGCCCCCTTTAATGCCGTTGTCGTCGAGCCCCTTTAGGTTGAAGGTGTGGATGTAATAGGGGGTGTAGTTCAGCCCGCTGACTTCGCCATACTGCATTGGGTCGGCGGCATCCCGTGCCGCCATGGCCGCGCGGTCGTCGCAGCCGGCAAGCAGGGCGAGGCTGAACAGCAACAGCGCCTTGATCGATTGGGTTTTCATAAGCGGTCGTTCCGATTCAAGAGCAGGGCTGATGTGATTGGTTTGTTCGCTGGAGCCTTCATTGGGTGGTCTCCTCTTGCTTTCTGAGTTCGGCCTCGCGGGCCAATTCGGCTTCTTGAGCGACTTTCATCTGACGCTGCTTCTCTCGCCGTTCTTCATCTCGGCGCGTGAGTTCCTCGTCGACTGTCCCGGTTCCTACATAAGGGTCATCATCTGCAGGGCGAGCCCAGACACGGTTATGCCCGTTTGCGTTGCCATCCTTGATCATGACCTTGACCCGATCACCAGGGAGAAAGATGACCCACATGCCGTAGGTGGCGGTGCCATACTCCGGCAGCTCTGCTTCAGCTTTGTACCAAGCGCCGTAAGTGACACCGTCTAGCTTCTTGTCGGCAATCCATCGCACCGTTACCTTCAGGCCAGGACGCCATTTCTTGGGGAAGGAGGCACAACACGTTTCCTTGCCTCCTCCCGATGGCATGTTGTCTGGGCTGGCCGGCATGATGTTTGGTCCGCCGCCGCTGATGCCGTTGTCATCGTGGCCTTTCACGTTGAAGGTGTGGATGTAGTAGGGCGTGTAGTTCAGCCCGCTGACGCCGCCGTATTGCATAGGGTCGCCATCATCCCGTGCCGCCATGGCTGCGAGGTCATCGCAGCCGGCGAGGAAGGCGAGGCTGATCAGCAACAGTGCCCTGATTGATTGGGTTTTCATAGGCTGATGTTCCAATTCAAGAACAGGCGGATGTGATTGGTTTGTTCGCAGGAGACTTCATTGGGTGGTCTCATGTTGCTTACTGAGCTCGGCTTCGCGGGCCAATTCGGCTTCTCGGGCGATCTTCATTTGACGTTGCTTCTCGCGACGCTCTTCGTCTTGACGCGTGAGTTCCTCGTCGACTGTCCCGGTTCCTACATAAGGGTCATCATCAGCAGGGCGAGCCCATACACGGTTATGCCCGTTTGCGTTGCCATCCTTGATCATGACCTTGACTCGATCGCCCGGCAGAAAGATGGCCCACATCCCGTAGGTGGCGGTGCCATACTCCGGCACCTCCGCTTCGGCTTTGTACCAAGCCCCCCACGCAATACCGTCTAGCTTCTTGTTGGCAATCCATCGCACCGTTACCTTCAAGCCGGGGCGCCATTTCTTGGGGAAGGAGGCGCAGCATTTGTCCCCCCCGCCACCGGACGGCATGTTGTCGGGGCGCGCAGGCTGAATATTTGGTCCGCCGCCGCTGATGCCGTTGTCATCGTGGCCTTTCACGTTGAAGGTGTGGATGTAGTAGGGCGTGTAGTTCAATCCGCTGACGCCGCCGTATTGCATGGGGTCGCCATCATCCCGTGCCGCAAGGGCTGCGGGGTCATCGCAGCCGGCTAGCAGGGCGAGGCTGATCAGCAAAAGTGCCCTGATCGATTGGGTTTTCATAAACCGTTGCTCCGATTAAAGAACAGGGCTGATGTGATTGATTTGTTCGCAGGAGACTTCATTGGCTTGTCTCCTCTTGCTTTCTGGGTTCGGCTTCGCGGGCCAATTCGGCTTCTCGGGCGATCTTCATTTGACGTTGCTTCTCGCGACGCTCTTCGTCTTGGCGGGTGAGTTCTTCGTCCACCGTTCCAGTGGCTACATAAGGGTCGCCGTCAGTTGGTTTGACTTCAAGACTGTTGTGTCCATTTGCGTTACCGTCCTGCACCATCAGCTTCACGCGGTCTCCGGGAAGAAAGATGGCAAAGAGTGCGCCTGCCCTTGGGCCATACTCGGGCATCTCTGCTTCGGCTTTGTACCAAGCCCCCCAAGCAATACCGTCTAGCTTCTTGTTGGCAATCCATCGCACCGTGACCTTCAGGCCAGGACGCCATTTCTTGGGAAAGGCGGCGCAACACGTTTCCTTGCCTCCTCCGGATGGCATGTTGTCTGGGGTGGCGGGCATGATGTTTGGTCCGCCGCCGCTGATGCCGTTGTCATCGTGGCCTTTCACGTTGAAGGTGTGGATGTAGTAGGGCGTGTAGTTCAATCCGCTGACGCCGCCGTACTGCATGGGGTCGCCATCATCGCGTGCCGCCATGGCTGCGCGGTCATCGCAGCCGGCAAGGAGGGCGAGGCTGATCAGCAAAAGTGCCCTGATCGATTGGGTTTTCATAAGCTGATGTTTCGAATAAGGACAGACGGATGCGCACGCGCTTTCCGTATGAGGCACCGCAATCCCTTGTGATCGGTTCTTTCAAATGCATTCGGCTATCTCGAGCGCTTGGCTTTCGTAAGCAATTGCTCCCACGTTGCAGGGTGAATGCCTTCTTCACATGCCGCCATGGAGCTGCCGCTATGCATGCGCTTTTCCAATGCGATGCGAACGCTGCCGTGTTCGTCGAAAGCTGGGCCGTATTGGTAGGACAGCTCGCAAAAGCGCAGTCTGTCAGCGGGTTCGGTTAGACCCCATGCTGCGGCCTTCTGGTACCGATGCAGGAAGTTCGTGAACCGAGGAAGGTAAGGACCATCCTGCGTTACAGTGCCGTTCTCCACCAATGCTGCAAGAAGCTGATCGGGCTCGCAGTGCTCAACAAGCCGGTCGAGTTGCTCTTGGGTGAGTTGAATCGAAAGCGGAACGGATTGCGTGGCGCCGCCATTCGCCGGCCCATCAATGCGTTCCCAGCTTTCGCTGTGGCCGCGGTATTTCCACTGCTCGATGGGCTCCATGAGCTTGTCGCTGATTTCATCCCCCCAGACTTCCATTGCGAGCAGCAGGTTGCGGGGGTCGTAATAGCGGATCAACGCCGTCATGCCATCGCCAATGTCGGCAATCAGGAATTGACGCAGGTGGCGCGCGAGCGGGTCAATATCAGCACGGCTCCAGATCAAGGTGAGGCATGGAGCCTGCAAGTCCATCGCATCCAGCTCGGCCAGCCACGGTGCATTGGCGTCAGCCACCCGTGCGAGGAAGAGCGAAGCATCTCCTGCTTCTTCTTCTTCTGGCAAGCCGGCGTAGACGTTGCGGAATTCAGTGCCCGCCTCGCGCAGCAAGGCGGCCAGGCGCAAGGGGTAAGCAGCGCCATCTGCCAGCACATAGATATGAACCGTGTCTTCGTTTCCTGACATTGCACACTTTGGGATAGCTGAGAGAGAGGCCGGCTCGCTGTGGCGGAGCGACATTTGCGAGCCGGAGGGCTTGCTGGGCGTGCTAGTCGTCTTGGCGGGCGAATGCGCTGGCATCCGGAACGTGCTGTACCAGGGCCGGATCAATGACGAGTGGTCGGGCTGCCTGGATATCGCGCGTGTTCTTTTGCACGGCAATGGCGCCGAACAGTGCAAGGGCAAACGACATGCCGTAGAAACCCTTTTCGCTCAGGGCAAGCGTGGCATTGAACAGACCTACACACAGGAGCAGCACAGCCAGAAGCACGGAAACCCAGCTCAGGCCGTAGTAGATACCCGTGACGGGGATACCTTCGAGCCGGTCTCGCACGCTCTTTTGTACCGACACAGCGGCGAAGAGGCCGTAGACGAGCACGGTGAAGTAGTAGCCCCGCTCATTCAACTGCATGTTGGCATTGAAGAGTCCAACAAGAAACGCAAGAAAGCCGGCCAGTAGCGCCGCCCAGGAAGCTGCGACAAAGGCAAAAGAGGGTCGGTGCGCTTGATAGGAATTTTGCATAATCAGTTCGATGATGGTTGATGAAAAGTTGGAGGGGGTTAGCGGGGCACCACGGCGGTATTGCGCATGGCGGCCTTTAGCAGGCATTCAAGGCACACCTGCTTGGGCTTGAGGTCGACGGGCATGCTGCTTGGGCCGGTGAGGTTCTTACTGGCGGCGTAGACTTTCCACGCACCTTCGGTGCCGTTTTCGATACCGCCGGTGGTCAACTTGATATAGCTGCCTCCGCCGTTGAGTTGCAGCTCCTGCTTGGCCTTGATGGTGATCTTCTCGGCGGTGGCGGTAATTTCGAGCTTGGCGAGCAGGTGAATGGAATTCTTGAGGGCTTGCACATTGATGTTGCCGGCGGCAGCAACAAAGCGCATTCCTGCCTCGTAGACAAAGACACGCCATGCCTGCCGCACGCTGGCGAAGAATCCTCCGCCAGCTGTGACGGATACATGGTCTCCGGTGGTAATTGCGAGATGCGTGCCACTCTGCAGGTGGGTCAGGCCCGGTGTTGAGGTGGCGATGCCCACGGGGCTCGTCAGCGCCAGCTGAGGGGCCGTGAATTCCTTGAGCGGTCCATCTCCCTTGAGCGCGGCGTGCTGGCGAGCCATGGCCTTGGCGATTTCCTTTTGCTCGCCATTTTGGGCATCGGCCTGCTGAGCGGCGTCGGCCAGTTGTTCGGTCTGACACTCCGCTTGTTGCAAGGCGTCCACCATATCGCCCATGCTTAGCGCGTAGTCGTCGCCGTGATTGCGCTTGTAGGTGGTTAGAAGCATGCCCATGGATGCCCGCATGGCTCCCCACGCATCGGTGCGCAGCTCGTAGCCCTCACCGCGCTTATGCCTGCGCCCCTGCCAGTCAGGAATCGCAACGATATGACCGAGGGCCAATTCCGATGATTGAAAGTCCGAGCCGATTTGAGCCTGGGGTTGCCCCGGTGTGTCATCCGCCAGAATCCTGTTTTGGCGGACACCACCGTGGCCTTCTCCATCGGGCAATTCCTGGCTCGCAAAACCCGAGAGCGCTTGCATTTGAGGCAGGACCCACGGCGGCAGGTTCATCTTGTTGTAGACGCGCTCGGTGGCGACGAGGCAGTCCGGGTCGCCATGAATGCCAATTACCAAGACCTCTTGCCCGACCCGCGGCAGGTGCATGGCGCCAAAGCGATTGCCCGCCCACGCATTGGCAACGCGTACCCAGCATGAGCTGTGCTCGTCGTTGTTGCCGTACAGGTCGTACGGCATCTGCACCTTGATGCGCCCGTACTGATCGGTATGTATCGGGTGTCCTGCCGGGCCGACGACACGCGCTTGGATCGGGCCAGACATACGTGGCTTGTGCTGCGTGCGTGCGGGCCGGAATATTTCGTTGGTTGGCTGTACCTCGAATTCCACTTCGCAACGCCATTGCTGGCCGGTTCCCGTGGTTTCGCCGATGTCTTCAATGCGAAGCTTGGTGCCGAAGATGAGGTATTCACGGTTGGCTTCCTGTTCAAGAAAACCAACGAGGTGGAAGGTGCAGCCCGGCACCATTGCGCGCAAGTTACCCTTGCCTTTGCCGCGCAATCCATGCTGCCGGATTTCCTCCATCCGAATGCGAGCGATGAATCGGCCTTCGTCCCATGGGTCGCTGCCGGTTGCCGGCTGGCTGTGGTCGCCGGGGTATTCGTAGAGACTGTGCGTTGAGTGCGCAGTCTCGCGCGGGTCGCGGTCCCGAATGCTCAGGTCGGCACGAGGCTTGCCAAAGTCGTAGTCCGATGTACGCCACTCGCCCGAGACAAGCTGGTCAATGAGTTCGAATTCATGGGCATGTTCTTCGTCGATGCGGTTGGGTGTGGCCTGCCAGCGGATCGTGTGATATGCGGCGCTTGAGCAGGGCCCGAATGCGCTATTGCTATCGGTTAGCACAAGGCGTTGCCGCCCGCCGGAATGGGCCATGAACCAGGAAATTCCCCACTCTTGAGTGAGGCGCTGGAAGTAGGCGAAGTCCGTCTCGCCATACTGTTGCTGAAAGACCCTTTTCGGGTACCTCCGCACATCCAGGCGTTTTTCTACCGGGTAGATGTAATTTCCCAGCAACGCATCCAGAATCTGAACAACGTTCATTTCCTGGTAGATCTTGTAGTCTGAGCGCAGCGTTGCAAGCCATAACCAGGGTCGCAGTGTGAGGCGATAGGCGATATGTCGGCCTACCAGATAGGGGCCGCGCACCCGTGTGACGATCCCGGTGATCTCGCGTGTGCCTGCACCCGTGCCGCTTTGCAACCCGATGCCCGAGCCATCCAGTTCAATCCGGATCGTGACTTCGGTGCCCTCCAGGGTCTTTTTGTCAAGGTCGGCTGCGGGGCCATAGATTGCGTTACGTTCATCTGGCGTGCGCAGTTCCAGATCGTATTCGAACAGTTCGTTGAGGTTGTCCGTGCCGGATAGACTTGAAAACACCAAGGTGGGTTGCCCAAGAAGCATGGGCAATGCCGCGCCTGAAACGGAAATGGTCCGGCCAGAAAGCGGCAAATGATCTAGGCCGTCCATGAAGGGGCTCCTTTGGCAGGTAATCGACAAAATGAAATACGTGCAAACCTGCCAAAGGCTGCCAAAAGCGATGCTGCAAATACATGAGACGGTTCTGAAAACCGTTTCTAATTTTCAAAATCAGAATTCAGAACAAGTGATAGTAAATCGAACGTCGAATGCGACATTGATGCGCTTGCCCCAAAAGAAAACGGGCACCCGAAGGTGCCCGTTTCTCTGGCGCGTTGAAAAGCAGCGGTTGGTTCAGCCCAGCAACAGCGCGTCGTCGTCCACCTTGGCACCGCGCGTTTCCTCGAATTTCTGCAGCAGGTGCGGCACGTCCAGGCCACGGCGTTCCTCGCCTTGCACGTCGAGGATCACGTTGCCCTGGTGCAGCATCACCGTGCGGTCGCCGTAGTCGAGCGCCTGGCGCATGGAGTGCGTCACCATCATCGTCGTCAGCTTGCTCTCCGAGACGATCTTGGCGGTCAGCTCCAGCACGAAGGCGGCCGTTTTCGGGTCGAGCGCGGCGGTGTGCTCATCCAGCAGCAGGATGCGCGACGGCTGCAGCGAGGCCATCAGCAGGCTCACGGCCTGACGCTGGCCACCCGAGAGCAGGCCGATACGATCGGTCAGGCGGTTCTCCAGGCCGAGGTCCAGCCGGCGCAGTTGCTCGCGGAAGATCTCGCGCCATTTGCGGTTGGTCGCGAACTTGAAGCCGCGACGCTGCCCACGGCACATGGCCAGCGACATGTTCTCTTCAACGGTCAGGTTCTCGCAGGTGCCGGCCATCGGGTCCTGGAACACGCGGGCGACCTTGTCGGCACGTTGCCACGCGGTCTTGCGCGTGACGTCTTCACCGTCGATGGTGATGCGGCCGGAGTCGACCAGCTGGTCGCCGCTGATGGAGTTCAGGAACGTCGACTTGCCGGCGCCGTTCGAGCCGATCACGGAGACGAACTGGCCCGACGGGATCTCCAGCGACAGGCCGCGCAGCGCGCGCGTCTCAATCGGCGTGCCCGGGTTGAAGGTGAGGGTGAGTCCTTGTGCGCTCAGCATGTCAGTTCCCCTTGGTAGTGGTCTTGGCGAACTTGCCGAACACCTTGCGGCGCACACCGGGAAGCACGAGCGCGATCACCACCAGCGCGGCGGTCACCATATTCAGGTCTTGCGCCTGCAGGCCGATGAAATCGCTGTTGAGCGCCAGGGCGATGAAGAAGCGATACAGGATCGCGCCCACCACCACGGCCAGCGTGGTCAGCACCAGGCGGCGTGCCGGCAACACGGTCTCGCCGATGATGACGGCAGCCAGGCCGATGACGATCGTGCCGATACCCATCGACACGTCGGCGCCGCCCTGCGTTTGCGCGTAGAGCGCACCAGCAAGCGCCACCAGGGCGTTGGACAGCGCCATGCCGGCCAACGTGGCAGCGCCGGTGGCGACACCCTGTGCGCGCGCCATGCGCGGGTTGGCGCCCGTGGCACGCAGCGACAAGCCGATCTGCGTCGAGAAGAACCAATCCACCAGCAGCTTGACGACCACCACGACAACACCCAGCAGCACGGGTCGGAACACGTAGTCGGGCATCCACTCGGGCTGCAGCAGCGAGAAGACCGTCGGCTCGGAGATGAGCGGCACGTTCGGCTTGCCCATGATGCGCAGGTTGACCGAGTACAGCGCGATCATCATCAGGATGCTGGCGAGCAGATCCATGATTTTCAGGCGCACGTTGAGCCAGCCCGTGATGAAACCGGCAACTGCGCCGGCCAGCGTGCCACCCAGCGTCGACATGAACGGATCGTGTCCGCCGGCGATGAGCGTGGCCGCCACGGCGCCGCCCATCGGGAAGCTGCCGTCGACAGTGAGGTCAGGGAAGTTGAGGATGCGGAAGGAAATCAGCACCCCGAGCGCCACGAGGCTGAAGATCAGACCGATCTCCAGGGCGCCGAGCAATGAAAACAGTGACATGACGGAATAGGGCGCGGCGATTGGGCACCGGCCGGTGTGCAATGAACGGGGACGCTTTCGGGTAGGAGCGTAAGCGCCCGGCCATGATGCGGCGGATAGCCGCGCTGGGGCTCGGGCAGGCAGACCCGCGCCGGGCCGGCTCCGTCGGGCGGAGGCCAGCCCAGCGCCTTGCGAGTTACTTGATGACTTCCTTGGCGTCCTTCAGCAGGTCCGCCGACAGGGTCGCGCCTTGCTTCTTGGCCGCGCCTTCGTTCACGAACAGCTCCAAATCGGTGCTGCCGGCCGATGCAATCGCGCCTGGCTTCTCACCCTTCAGGATGCGGGCGACGACCTTGCCGGTCTGCTGGCCCAGCTTGTAGTAGTTGATGCCGAGCGCTGCGATGGCGCCACGCTTGACGCTGTCGGTATCGCCGGCCACCAGCGGGATCTTCGCTTCGTTGGCCACCTTCACCAGCGATTCGTACGCCGACACCACGTTGTTGTCGGTGTTCGTGTAGATCACGTCGACCTTGCCGATCAGGTTCTTGGCTGCCGGCGCGATATCCACCGTGCGCGGTGCAGCCGATTCGACCAGCGTCATGCCTTGCGCCGACAGCAGCTTCTTCAGATCGGTGACGACCACGACCGAGTTGGCTTCGCCCGGGTTGTAGACCATGCCCACGCGCTTGGCATTCGGCACCACGCGTTTGATCAGGGCGATCTGCTTGTCCAGCGGCAGCTTGTCGGACACGCCGGTCACGTTGGTGCCGGTCGGCTCCCAGCTCTTGACCAGTTGTGCGGCCACCGGATCCGTCACGCCCGAATACACGACGGGGATCGACTTGGTGGCAGCCACAACGGCCTGCGCCGACGGCGTGGCGATGGCGATGATGGCGTCCGGCTTGTCGCCGATGAACTTGCGGGCGATCTGCGCGGCGGTGGCCGTGCTGCCTTGTGCGCTCTGGTATTCCCACTTCAGGTTCTTGCCTGCGTCAAAGCCTTCGGCCTTGAGTTGTTCCTTGGCGCCGTCGCGGATGGCGTCCAGCGCCGGGTGCTCGACGATGGCCAGCACTTCGACCGACTTGGTGGCTTGGGCCAGCGCCGGCGCAGCTTGCAGGAGTGCCATCGGAATGGCGGCAAGCGCGGCAATGCGGAAGGCGTGCTTGAACGTGGACATAAGGATCTCCTGTTTCCTTTTGGGTGGTTTCGCTCTGGCAGCGGGCGGGATATGCCTGCGCCGGCGTGGTTGGTTTTTCAGACTCTCTTGATTCTTGAGTGCACCGAAGCAGTGCAATGTCGGCGCACGTGGGCGCACATTATGGGACAAATCGCAATGCTTTTCAGCAAACACTTCAAAAGAACTTGAGGGGTGCCGGTTGGGTATTCCGGTTGTGTGCGATGCAACCCGGCCATCAAATCAAAAAGGGGCACGTGGCCCCTTTTTTCACTGCCGCAACGGGCGGCTGCTTACTGGATCTTCGCTTTTTCGCGCAGCTCTTTCAGCATCGCCTGGAACTTGCTGCGTTGCCAGTTCTGGTCGCCCATCATCATCTCGAGCAACTGCGGCTTGACGTCTTCGTACGACGGGATCTTGGCGTCGCGCGTGTCGTCCAGGCGGATCACGTGCCAGCCGAATTGCGTCTTGACTGGCGTCTGCGTGATCTGACCTTTCTTCAGGCCCGTGAGTGCGGCCGAGAATTCCGGCACGTACGTGCCCGGGTTGGCCCAGTCCAGATCGCCGCCGTTGGCGCCCGATCCCTTGTCCTTCGATTGCGCCTTGGCGATGTCTTCAAACTTGGCGCCGGCCTTCAGCTTGGCGATGATCGCCTTCGCGTCGGCTTCCTTGTCCACCAGGATGTGGTGGGCGTGGTATTCCTTGCCGTTGCCGAACTGCGCCTTGATCTTGTCGTACTGCTTGTGCAGTTCGTCTTCGGTGGCGGGGCTGTTCTTGACGTAGTCCTCGAACTCGGCTGCCACCAGCACGTTCAGGCGTGCGGAAGCCAGCTGCTCCTGAACGTCGTCGCGCTCCAGCAGACCGCGCTTGGCGGCGTCCTGCTCGATCATTTCGCGGTCGACCAGCATGTCGCGGGCCTTGGCGCGCAGCTCAGGCGATTCGGGCTGGCCCGACTTCTTGATCAGCGCGTCCACCTTGGCGCTCGGAATGGCTTTGCCGTTGACCACTGCGGCATTCTGCGCCATGGCGGGAGCAACGGTCGCAGCAAGGGCAGCAGCCAGCAGGCTGGCAGTGAGGCTGGAAATCTTCATGGGATTGCGTTCGAGGGAAGGACGAGTGAGCGTGGAATGCGCTTACGTGTTTTCTTCGGGAGTGACCGCGCGGATCGCCAGCGCATGGATCGCCGCCGGCCACAGCGTGTGCAGCGCATCATACACCATGCGGTGACGGGCCAAACGGTTCTTGCCGGCAAAGGCCGCGCTGACGATTTCGACGTTGTAATGCCCGCCGCCGGAGGCTGCGCCGGCGTGTCCGGCGTGCTTGGCGCTGTCGTCTTCAACGACCAGTTGGACGGGCTGGAAGGCCTCGCGCAGGAGGCGTTCGATTTCTCGCGGATCTGCAGCCATCACCGGTCGTCTCCAATGTTGGCGTCGTTGGCCGCGTTGGCCGGGCGCTCCTGCATGTGGCGCGCCAGCCAGACACTCTGCGCAAGGATGAATACCACCATCAGGCCCATCGAGCCGAACAGCTTGAAGTTGACCCACACGTCGGTGTCGAAGTTGTAGGCCACGTAAAGGTTCAGGCAGCCCATGACCAGGAAGAACAGCGCCCACACCAGGTTCAGGCGGCCCCACATCGTTTCGGGCAGCGATACCTGCTGCTCCATCATGGCGCGGATGAGGTTCTTGCGAACGACCACCACGCTGCCCAACAGCACAACGCCAAACAGCCAATAGAGCACCGTCGGCTTCCACTTGATGAAGGTTTCGTTGTGGAAGATGAGCGTGGCGCCGCCAAACACACCGATGATGAGCAGCGACAGCCACTGCATGGCGTCGACCTTGCGATGCTTGAACCACACCCAGGCGATCTGCAGCACGGTGGCGACCATCGCGACGGTGGTCGCCACATAAATACCGGCGACCTTGAAGGCAGCAAAGAACAGGATGACCGGGAACAGATCGAACAGGAATTTCATGCGGGAACGCGCTTGTGCGGGCCTATACGGACGATGATTAGGGAAAGATCAATCGCCGAATTTTAGCGCAGCCGAGTTGATGCAATACCGCAGCCCAGTGGGCGCGGGGCCATCCTCGAACACGTGGCCGAGGTGCGCGCCACAATTCTTGCACTGCACTTCGATGCGCAGCATGCCGTGCGAGCGGTCCGTCTTCTCGTCGATCACCTCGCCGTTGATGGGCTGGAAATAGCTCGGCCAGCCGCAGCCCGCATCGAACTTGGTCGACGATTCAAACAGCGGCGTGCCGCAGCACACGCAGTTGTAGACGCCACGCTCCCAGTGGTCCCAGTACTTGCCGGTGAAGGGGCGCTCAGTGGCCGCTTCGCGGGTGACACGGTATTCGATGTCGGAGAGTTGGTCGCGCCATTCGGCGTCGGATTTCTTGACGGTCATGGTGATGAGACTCCTTGTTGGATTCGGCAACCGCGGGATGGAGCGATCGAGCGGCTGACGTTGTTTTGTCGCGCGGCAGCGGCAATCCTGACAGGCGCGGATTAGAGCACGGTGTCAGTTCCGGCGCATCACGACGAGCAGCTCACTTCCAATGACGATGCCCAGTCCGGCGCGGGCTGCGCGTAGTGCTCGAAGCCGGGGTGGTCGTCAAACGGGCGGGCCAGCACGGCGCGCAGGTTTTCGACTTCGGAGAAATCCTTTTCCTTGGCGCGGCGGATGGCGATTTCAGCTAGGTGGTTACGCAGCACGTATTTCGGGTTGACGCGCTGCATGGCGGCTGCGCGTTCGTCGTCGGATTGCGGTTCGGCCTGCAAGCGCTGCCGATAAGCGGCAAGCCATACGTCTGCGGCTGCACGGTCGAAGAAGAAATCGCGCACGGTGCGCGCTTCTGCCGCAGCCGGCGTGTCGTCGCGGCGTACGTCGGCGAGGTGGCGGAAGAACAACGTGTAATCGGCACGCTGGTTGTGCAGGAGCTTGAACAGATCGCCGAAGAGCGCCTCGTCTGCGTCCTGTGCAGTGGAGAGGCCGAGCTTGGCGCGATAACGTGCGTAGAACGCCGCGCCGTAGACGTCGCGGTAGGTCAGCAATACGTTTTGCGCGGCATCGATGGCGGGTTGAGCCTGCGCTTCGTCGCTCAAATTGACGAAAACGTGGGGATCTTCGCCAAACAGCGGCAGCAACGCCTGCGCGAGGCAGAACAGGTTCCAGTAGCCGATCTGCGGCTGCTGGGCGTAGGCGTAACGGCCGCCGCTGTCAGAGTGGTTGCAGATGTGGTTGGCGTCAAAGCCGTCCAGGAAGCCGAACGGGCCGTAATCAAGCGTGAGGCCGAGGATCGACATGTTGTCCGTGTTCATCACGCCGTGGCAGAAGCCAACGGCCTGCCAGTCGGCCATCAGTTCAGCGGTGCGGCGGGCAATTTCGCGCAGCAGGGCGAGATACGGTTGCGGCTCGCTGCGGCTGGCGGGGTAGAAGCGGTCGATGACGTAATCGGCGAGTGCACGAAGCTGGGGCAGCTGTTCGCTGGCCGCGAAGTGTTCGAAATGACCGAAGCGCACGAAGGACGTTGCGAGGCGCGTAACAACAGCGGCGGTTTCGATCTCTTCGCGGCGCACGGGGGCGTCAGCGCCGGTCACGCACAGGGCGCGCGTGGTCGGAATGCCGAGGCCTGCCATGGCTTCCGAGCAGAGGAATTCCCGAATGGACGATCGCAGCACGGCGCGCCCGTCGCCCATGCGCGAATACGGCGTACGGCCGGCACCTTTGAGCTGGACTTCGTAGGGGCCGTCGGCGGTCTGGAATTCCGCCAGCAGCAGCGCACGGCCATCGCCCAACTGGCCTGCCCACACGCCGAACTGGTGGCCTGAATAGACAGTGGCGAGCGGGTCGCTCCAGGTGGCGACGGCGTTACCGGTGAATACGGCCAGCCCCGCAGCGGTGTCGAGTTCGGCGCGCGAGATGCCGAGCGACGCTGCGGCGTCTGGCGAGAACCCGACCAGATACGGTTCGCCAATCGCTCCCGCAGGCATGGGCATCGGGGGCAGGCGTGTAAGAAAGCGTTCGCCCAGTGCCGAGAAACCGGGGGCTGCTGCGGGGCGGCCAGGCCAGTCGAAGGGGCTCGCAAGGGAATCGTCAGGCAAGGCGGCGGGGGAGGCAGTCATGGGA